>Ga0157373_10001071_pt1 | contig 21026 bp, 26 predicted proteins | sample C65metaG_FD_113460 | JGI IMG/M metagenome (GOLD analysis project Ga0157373, IMG submission 113460) | Corn rhizosphere microbial communities from Kellogg Biological Station, Michigan, USA - C6-5 metaG | ecosystem: Host-associated > Plants > Roots > Rhizosphere > Soil | place: USA: Michigan... | reverse complement strand
GGAGGCGTCCGTCCTCACCGACTTCTGCAACAAAAAATGCGCAACCTTGTTGCCGCAGGCGAGCAGGTCGGCCGGGTCCATGCCGGCGGCTTCGGTGGCGGTGATGCTCGGCGAGGTAATGCGCGGCAGCACCTTGAGCAGGGCGGCGACGTCGAGATTCAGCAGATCCACCAGGTGCACGCCGCGCAATTCGCCGGAACAAGGCTTGCGTAGGGTGAGGCTGTCGATCTGACTCTTGCCTCGCTGGATCGCGGTATCGAGGATGACAGTGTTGTCGTCAGCTGTTGGTAGGGTTTCGACGGTGTTTTGGGTTTCCATGGAGTGCTCCGGTGGTCAGGGTTGAAGGTGATCAAAGGCCAATGGCGGAACGCTGTTTCTCCAGCATGTCCACGCCGTTGACCTTCTCGATGAAGTTGAGCAAGTCGATTTCGATGATGTCTTCGTTGTCGACGATCAACTTGTAGTAGCTGCAGGTGGTGGTGATGCTGTGTTCGGTGTCTTCACCTGGCTGCGCGTCGCCCATCTCGATCGTTTCGTGGCGGCCACGAACGATGATTTCCACCGCACTGACTTCGCCGGTGTCGTCCTGCTGGAATGAGCCAGCGAAGCGCAGCTGCACACCGGACGCGTTGACGCTGCCGAACTGCTTGAGCGCGATCAGATCCAGCCCGCCGGTTTTCCATTCGAACTGGATGCCGTCATCGGAGAAACCGAGGTCAGCCTTGACCGGGCCGTTCATGCCGCCGCCGCGATAGCTTTCCATCTTGCGTCCGAGCGGCGGCGGGGTGACGCTTTTGGCAACGCCTTGGTAGGTGTTGCCGTCGTTGAACAGGTTCATGTTTTTGAGTTTGCGAGGCATGGCCATGGCGTTGGTCTCCGGGGTACGGACTCCCCCGTAGGGGAGCGCCGATTCAGGCGTTCACTTTGCTGGCGAACTGGATCAGGTAGCGGTCGGTGATGCGCTGACGAAGGGTCAGGTCTTCCAGCGGCGGCACGGGGGTGTAGTCGTAATCGAGGTAAAGCTTGCCGGCCTTGAGCGTGTCCTTGTCGTTGATGTCTTCCGGGTACCAGCAGTCGCCGCCGATCAAGTAGCCGCTGCCGACCATCTCGCGGAATTTGGCTTTGATGCTCTCGATCATGTCGCGCACCAGGGACGGGTGCATGGGCCTGTCTACGGCCCACATCTGCGCTTCGGCCATGGTGTCAGCGAGGATCTGCGCGGTGCGGGTGTAGTTCTCGAAAGCGAACAGCGGATCGTCGCTGCACGTGCGGCTACCCCAGAAGCGAAAACCGCCTTCGTTGATCAGGGTGGTGACTTCGTTGCCGTTGAGGTAGTTGGCATCGGTGGCCGGGTTTTGCAGATCCCAGAACACGTCGGCGCTGATGCCGGTAACGCCGTTGACCGCGACGTTGGACAGGGTTTTGTGCCAGCCCACTTCCTGATCGATCTTGGCGCGAAGACCGAGGGCACGGGCGACAGCCGAGGCTTTCACCGTGGCGCTGGTGACGGTGTCCCAGTTCTGGAAGTCCGGCCAGATCACCATCACTTCGCGGGCGCCGAAGTTCTCGCGATAGGCGACAGCTTCTTCTTTGGTTTTGCAGTCCCAGGCGCTGACATAACTGAAGGCGCGTAGTTGTTGGGCAATGCTCGCCAGAGCGGTGGCCACCGGTTGGCTGTCGAGGCCTGGCACGCCGAGGATGCGCGGCACCATGCCGACTTTGGCCTTTGCGGCGAGCAACGCTTTCATGCCTGTGTATTTGCCATCGGCGGTGGTGGTGCCGATCAACGCGCTGGCCGTTTCCGCCTCGGTGGCGCCTGCCTTGACGCGCACGACGATGGTGTAGGGCTTGGTCTGGTCAGCGATGGCTTGCAGGCTGGCGGCGAGGGTGCCGGTGGTGCCGGCTTTGCCGACGGCGGTCTGCACGTTGATGAGCAGCACCGGCGTGTCGAGCGGGAAGACGGTAGCGTCGGCATCGTCGGCCGTGCAGACCATGCCGATGACGGCGGTGGGGATGGTGCGAATGGGGCGGGTGCCGTCGTTGAGTTCGAGCACCCGCACGCCGTGAAGATAATCGGCCATGGATTTGCCTGCGCAGTAAATGGGATGACAGTGCACAGGCTGCCGCGCGCGCGCCGGATGGGCGAGGGCTGGGACTTGTAGGGAGAGGCGCTACAGGACAGCGCCTCCCGACGAGACAGATTACGATTCGCCGGTTGGTGTCTTCGAATCCGGCCAACCCTCATTGAGCATTTCATCGCGATACTCGCCGGCTTCAATCGCCTGCAACAACGCATGTTCGCGGTCGAAACATGCCTGAACGTGTGCACGCACGGCCTTGGCTATGGCAATAATTTGCGCCGATCCGATCTCGACGAAACCGGCGGCCGTTTTGAAGTTGCAGCGATAGTCCGGATCAAGGACTGCGGACAATCCGGTACTGGCAATCAACGCCTGGCTGTCGCGTGTCGTCTCGATGGACAGCCCTTCGACTGTGACGCCGGTGCCCTCCCGCCTGAAACGCTCGGCGGCGATAATTTCACTCAGCGGCTCAGGAACCACGACGGGCAACCCTGGCGGCGAAAATTGCCACGCTCCGTCCATCTCGATCGCTTTCCAGCCAATGGCCGGCGCTGGCTCGATGCCGTCCATACACACCCAGATCATGGAGGGGTGATACATCGTCGAGATATCGCCGCTCACCTCGACAAACTCAAACACCTGATCGGCATAGATCCGCGCATAAATACTCATGTCCACTCCTCAACATCGACCCAGCCATCAGCACCATGGCCACCACGCAAATGAGCAGGGTAGGAAGGAAGCGCAACAGCACCGCCACCACCCGCACCCGGATTGACCGCATCAGCCCCCTGCGAGCTGGTTGAAATTGAGTTACCACCCGGCCCCATTTCGCTCGCACCGCCCTCGCCAGACACGACAAAATCCGTCTTTGGCCCAATGACGCCACCGCCACCCTTGCCCGAACCGTTCTTGACAGTCGCGCCGACTGCCGGCTGTGAATTCGGGGTCTGGCCGAGGTAAAGCGGCGGCACCACGTTCGCCGACAACCCGCCACCGATACCGCCCGGCGCGGTGACATGCGACCCGAACGAAGTGGCCCCGCCGTTATTACCCGGACCAACCAGCACACCGGTGCCGCCCTTGCCGATCGTGGCAATCACACCGTCAAAGCCGCTAAAAATCCACGTATCGAATGGCGCCCCTGCACCGCCGCCGCAGCCGGCGGAAACCTGCCCGGTCGCGGTGGATGCTGCACCGCCGCCAGCAGCGCCTGCCCCCTGTCCCTTCACCCGAATTTTGTTGGTTCCAGGCGTCGACCAGTAAATCTGACTCGCACGAATTCGCCGCGTGCCGATCAGACGCCCCGTCGCCTTGCGCACTTCATCGGCCAAAATACCGACGTCAATCACGCCCTGATTAACCGGCGCACTCCAAGCCTTGATACACCACATCACCGCCACGTTACGCGGCCGGGTGACGCCACCGCCCGAAGGGTACGCACCGGCGGTCACGCCCGAGGTCGTGTAAGAGATTCCGACGTTGGGATAATCCGAATCCTTATAGGTATCCGCCTGAGCCTCGACCGCCGTAGCGCGTGCGATATCGACCGATGCGCCGCCGCTATAGTTGCTGTCAAACACCACGAGCGTGCCGAGCTGGGCGCTGCCAATCGCTCGCCCCGCATCAATACCCCGGCCATGATCCCAACCCCGCAGGAACTCAGCGCGCAGATCCGGCAGACGGAAGTTGCCGGTGCCCTCGTTGCCCTTGTTGAAAGCCGTCCCCAGATAATCCGACAGATCCGGATAGACGCTGCTGCTCTTCACGCTGCCATCCAGCTCAACAAAGCCGGCCGGCATCTTGTTCAGCGGGAACGACACGACGGTGCCCACTGGCATTGCCGTCGCTTTGGCAATCAGCTCGTCTATTTCGGCCGCTGTGTAGGTGTCCTTGATGCCCATCGCGGCCAGTGTGTCCGGGTTATCTCCCGACAGCACGACCCCTCTATTATCGATCTTGACGCGAGTGAATTGCCCCGCCTGTTTGTCTGCGGGCAGCGCGCTTTTTACCGAGTCATCGACATATTTCCGTGTCGCCAGCACCACCGATGGATTAATCTTCAACTGAATGTTCGACGTGCCGCTGGTGATGATGTGCATCCGCACCACCTGGTTGCGTCCAGAGCCTTGGGCGAGCAGAGGCTTGTAGCTCGGCGCGACGTTGGCAACGGCGCTAAACACGCCGTCTTTGTCTTCAAGGGCCAGTTCACGAATCCACCAGCCGCCGACGTCGGGCGGCAACACCAGTTCGGCAATCAGGACGTTTTCATCGGTAGGTGAAACGAACAATTGATTGATCTGAGCGCGATACCGCTGATTGATCAACTTGGTCTGCGAAGGACTCGGTACCGGGTCGGTGCCATTGGCGTCGCCAATCAGCATATGGCTCGGCTCCCAAGGAATACCGAGGGCGTCGCAGTTGGTTTTCTTGGCGGCGCCCTGCGTCGTCAGCATGCCGCCGAAAATAGAGTTCTGATCAACCATGGGGATACACATCCAGTTCGTCGAGGGTGTAAAGGCTCACGCCGCTGTAACCCCGGATCGCGACATCGATGTCCGGGTTGTTCCAGGGGTACACGTCGATTTCATCGCCGTCGTAAACAGCGAAACCAACAAACGCGTCGAGTTTGGTTTCAAGCACGATGTCGAGGCCGGTCAGATGGCGGGTGAGGGGTTTGGCGTCATCGATCAGCCAGACCAGTTCCTGGTACATCGCTTCGGTGATGCCGGAGTCGAGAACGCCGATGCGCAAGGCGAAGGTGCCCGGTGTGCCGGGGGGAACGGTCTGCCACCATTCGGCGACCTCGATCAGGTAGCCGAGCGGTTCAACGACCCGGCGCAGAGCGCCGATGGTGCCCTTGTGCGAGTGCACGTAATACGCGGCTCTGCACGCGGCACGCTTGGCGGCTTCCGACCATTTGCTGTCCCAGCGATCCACCGAAAACGCCCAGGCCAGGTACGGCAGTAAGGGCAGGGGGCACAGGTCAGGGTTGTAGAGCGTGCGCAACGGAATCGGCACGCGCTGGATTTCTGCCAAGGCATGCGCGGCTTGGCGTTCCAGTGGTGTCGAATTGCCCGGCAGCAGGGGTTGGTAGGTCATCACTCAACCCCCAATGTCAGTTCCACGTTCGTGCAATACGGCGCCTGGTACTTGGTGGCGACGATGTCTTCCCAGTCTTCCAGCACTACTTTGCGCACGCCCTCGACGTGCAGCGCGGCATGCACGATGGATTCGGACACCTCCAGTGCCAGGCGTCGGCGCTGATGCACAAACTGGAGCAACTGGGCTTCGGCTGCTGCAAGGACCAATTCCGTTTCAGGGCCATTGCTCAGCGGGTAGATTTTGGCTTTGATCTGGTAATTGATGATCTCCGCGCCCTGGACCGTAAGCCGATCGGCGACGGGCCTGCGGTCGTCATCGCTGAGGTAGGTTTTGACCTTGTCGAGCAGCGCCGGCGATGCAGTGCCGTCGCCCAGGACGGATTGCACCGTGACGACAGCTTCGGCCGGTGCCGGACTTTCGGCAGTGGCGTCGGCGACCTGACCGTCAGCGGACCGGGCGTGGAAGATGTAGCTGTTGCGCGGGCCGGCGGTGCTAAGGCCTTCCCATGCCATTTGCGCACGTTCGCGCAGGCTGTCGTCGCTTTCCATCAGTTTTGGGAGGGGCGGTACCGCTGTCGGGTTTGCAGCTTGAATGACCAGGCGCTTCACATTGAAGTTGGCGGCGAGTTGTTCGAGGTCGGTGCCCTTGGCCAGGGCGAGCATATTGGCAACGGATGCTTCATTGACTCGCTGACGCCAGACGGTTTCGCGATAGGCATTCTCCTCGAGTAATTTGGTCAGCGGCTCCGACTCCATGTTGAGGCGTGCAGCGATCTCGGCTTGTTCCTCCACAGGCCAGAGGCTGATGGCGTACGCCTTGCGCTCGGCGAGGATCTGCTCGTAGTCGATCTGTTCGACGATCTGCGGCGCCGGCAGTTGGCCGAGGTCGATGGCGACGAAAGTATTCATACGCTGCCTCCCAGTTGCAGAGGCACGCTCAGGCTCAGCGGCTGATTGTTGTCGACGATGGTGCCTTCGAATTCCAGCGACGCCTGGCCCTGCAGGTTCGCGCCGACGAACTGAATACGGCTGAGGCTGATGCGGGTTTCCCAACGCATCAGCGCCATGACGGTGGCGGCGTAGACCTGCAAACGGGTGAAGTCATTGAACGGCTGATCCACCAGCTCCGGGAGCAAGCTGCCGTATTCGCGGCGCATGACGCGGGTGCCGATGCGTGTGGTCAGGATGTCGGAGATCGACTGGGCGATGTGTTCGACCAGGCCGAGGGCTGCGCCGGTTTCTCGGTTCATTCCGGTTTCCCCGTTTTCGCACCGCCCGGCATGACACCGCCGTGCAGGTGCTTCACCAGACTGATGCCGGCCGCGATGACGTCTTTGGACACGGTGACCGTGCCGGTAACGTTCTGGTTACCGGTCTGGGTGTAGTCGCCCTCGTGGGTGATCGGGCCGACGATGTGAATGCCGCCGGTGCTGACCAGGTTGGTGGTGCCGCCTTCGGCCAATGTGGCGTTGAGGTGGTGAGCGACGCTGTCGTACTCGATGACGGTGCCGTCGCGGTAGGTCGTTCGGTGCAGGCCTTCACGGTCGCCGTTGGCTGGGATGTTGTCGCTGAACAGGCCGGTCAGGACGATGCCGTTGCCGAGTTGGCCGGATGGGCTGAACAGGATGACTTGCTCGCCTTCGGTGGGCGGGTTCCATTCGCGGTCGGCGCCGGCTCGGGCGACGACCCATGGTAGCCAGCCGGTGGTGAGTGTTCCGGTTTTGACCTGCACGCGCGGCGGCTTCATCTGGACGGCAGCGATGGTGCCGAGGCGGATGAGATTTTCGATCAGGCGGGCGAGGGTGGCTGAGTCGTTCATGGCGCCGATGGTGGCGCCCGCATGCGTGCGGAGAAAGTGGCAAGGGTTGTAGTATCCCCAGCTACATGAAAAGGTTGAGTTTTGAATACTGGTATGTGAATTCCAAGCTCTCTAGGAGGTAACGTGGTCATTAAACTTGAAAATCGGCTCATTGCGTTTCTGGATGTACTGGGGTTCTCCGCGCGGTTGGAAGCTGGGAATATAGATAGCCTGCATGAGAAGTACTCGTCTTTTATAGATGAGGCAAAAGTAAAAACTTTCTATGGAGCACTAGGCGATGATGAAGGAAGAAAGAATTTTGATTTTTCTCAGTTTTTGTTTGACTCCATAGTCTTAGTTTCGTGTCCGGTTGATGATGTCTATAATGTCAACAATTTTGTGGCATCTGTTTCTTTCTTACTCGAACTGGGTTTCAAAAATAAACTCCCGTTAAGAGGCGCGATTAGTCTAGGGGATTTTTTATACGACTCAGAAAGAAATATTTTTCTCAGTGAACGGTTCCCCGAGCTTGCAAAGTTTGAGCTAAAGCAAGAATGGGCCGGATGTTCGATTCTCGAGCCTGCTGAGCAGATGATCCTCAATTGTGCGTTCATGGATGGTGAAAAACTGATCGTTAACGAAAGAAGGGATCAACCCGTGCATCGTTATCCCGTGCCACTCAAGGGAGGGCGAGTCGCCAATTATTTAGTGTTGAATTATCTATTTTTTCTTACGGAAACAGAGATTGTCGAAGGTATTGATTTTTTAGTTGATGGCAAGAAGGATGAGGTCCTCAAGTATTTTGAGTTTTTGAAGAATCTGCCTCTTCCTTTACAAGTACTGTCTCCGGAATTCTACCCAGCGAAGTATGCGGCTATCATGACGACCAGAAGCGGGTTTCGAATTAAATTTGCGGATGAAGACTTTAAAGCTTGTGCACCAGGTGCCGGCGCTTTTCAAATTACGGCAGTAGGTCGCTGGAAATAATTGCTTAACTGTTAAAGGATTAAGTGTTTCAGAAGCAAGTCGCGAATCAACTCAAGATCAGTCTCAGTCAGACCCAGCAGCTCCCGTTTCATGTATTGCACCTCGGGTGCACCACGTTCGGCACGATCCATCAACCCATACTGGTGCACCCTTGCAATTCGGGCCACTCGCCCTGAAAAACCAGCGATTACAGCGCTTCCATCACCGTGCACCTTGAAGAAACTGGCTGTGCGCAGTTTATGGAACATCTTCAACTTACGTTTCAATCGGCCCTGTTTTCCACGCAGGTTGCGTTGCTTGCGCGGCGCGTACTTGCTGCCGTCCGGATTCTGTTGGGCAATGATTCGTTGTTGCTGGCTGCGTCGTAATGCCTGGCCGAGACTACGGGCCAGCTTGTTTCTCGATGCTGGCTCAAGCTGCCCGAGCAATCCCGCCGCCCAATCCTCCAGCGCCTCTAACCGGTTGGTCATTTCGGCAGTACCCACTCGCTGCCGGTGCCTTGGGCGCCAGGTATCCAGTTAGGATCGAGGAAATCTGCAGCTCGTTGCGGTTCACCGGGATGGCGGATGGTTGTGTTACCCCGGTCGTCCTTGCCCAGCACCACGCGCTCGGTCAGGGGAAGGGTCAGGCTCATGTCTACTTTGCTATTGTCGAGAATGTCAGCCTCGAACTGAATGCCGTCAGCGGCCTTGCTCAGGTTCTCCAGCAGTTCGGACTGGTGCACGCTCAACCAGCCGAGCAGTGGCAGCATTACGCTGTCGGGGTGGCCGGCGAAGTCTGTGAGGATGACTTGCAGGTCGAAGCTGTACTCGAACGACAGCGTCTGCGCGGCCGTGCAGCGGATCTTACCGTTGTCGATGAAGATCAACAGCCGGTCGGGGTTGTGCTTGAGTTCGGCCACGGTAGCGAGCAGGTGCGCTTTCAGGCTGTCGGGCTTGTTCATGGTCGGGCCTGCTGGTGTTGGTAAACCATGTCCACCTGGCTCGCACAGTCTGCCCACGCCGCCTCGACGCGATCCTGCTCGGTGAGCTCATCGCCGTTACTGCGCGGGCTGGTCGCCGGCAGCGTGCACGGCACCACGGCCGGACAGCCACTGATGATAAGCGTCGGCGCCGGTGAGGGCGGGGCGCTCGCGCAGCCGGCGAGCAGCATCAGGCAAAAGCTGTGCAGCCCAATTGCGTAGATCGGCATTTTCACGTTTCAGAGCCTCGATGGTGAGTTCGCGCTTTGCCAGGCCTTGGCGCAGTTGATCCTGTTGCGTGCGCAGGGTGGTCTGGGCGTTGCGTTCCTGTTGCAGGGTGTCGCGCAACGCGTTGGCATTGGCGAGGTTGCGCTCGGCTTGTTCTCGGGCGCGGGTGGCGTCTTGCTCGGCCAATCGGGTGTCCTTGTGCGCCCCGCTGATGCGCAGCTCCTGACTCCAGATAAGCAGCCCCAGCGCTGCAAGCAATGCAACGCCGAGCAAGGCCTGCCGCAAGATGCTCACGCCCTGTACCAGCCGAGTTGATTCATGTCGCCGATGTCCATGTGCTGGATAGGGCCACGAATGATGATGACTTTGCGCTGAGGGTTCTGGATGCGGAGCGCGTCGCGCAGTTGCACCATGTCCTGCTGATCGCTGTCCTCTGGCACTACCAGCAGATCACCGTCCTGGACATTCAGCCGCTGCACCGCGTCGAAGTCGATCATGCTGCCACCGCCTGCCCACAACCGCAGTCATCGTGCCGTTCGTAGGCGCGCTGGAGTTTGATGTCGTACAGGTTTCGCTGGTAATCCGGTCCGTTGTAGAGCTTGGCGAACTCGGTCCATTTGCGGCCCTTCAGCGCCTTGTGCAGCACCGGGTCGGTCTCGATGAAACGGACGAACGCGTCGAACTGTTGCGACTCGCCTGCATTCATGGCGGCGACGAAGTCTTGCACGCTGCTGTAACCCAGGCGCTGCCAGTGAAAGCCCATGATCTGGAACGCGCCCCACGAAGCGGACTCCAGCGCGGCGGTGTCGTCGATCAGGCGAGCGGTCGCCAGGCGCTGGTGTTCGACGCTACCGCCGGCATAGCCGCCGGATTTCGGATTGATGATGGCCGGGTTGGTTGCGGCCAACTGATCAGCGTGGCGTTTGAGCGCGGCGGGGTCGTCGCCTTCGTGCCGAACCTTCGCCAGTTGGCGATACATGATGTGTCGTTCGAACAGGATCACCGGTTTGCCATTATCGAGAAAGCCACTGCCTTTCGATTCAACTTCATTGACCGCGTAGACGCTGGCTAGCGGCACGCCGAGGCGTTCGGCGGCGTTGACTAGGTCGGCATTCTTCAGCAACTGCTGGCAGTCGGTGCCGGTGAGCGCGCTGAGTGTCTTGTTGCCGGCGACGCCATCGGCTACCAAACCAACCTTGAGTTGATAGGCGCGCACGGCGTTCTCCGTGGCATCGCCATAATCGCCATCGACGTCCAGTTTTGCGCCGTGTTGGTTGAGGCTCTTTTGCAGATTGCGAACCGCTTGCGAGCGGTCACCGTGGCGAAGTGTGGTCATAGTTGCTCTACCTTGCGGTTGAAAATCTTCTTGGCGGCCGCGCGAGTGCCCTCAACGCCGAGCAGCCCGATGACGCCTCCGAAGAACGGCGCAGTCGAGGCTGGAATCCCCAGCAGTGACAGCCCATGACTGGCGGACAGAGCGAGTGCGCCGCAAAGGGGAGCCTCGATCACCATCCGGCGCACGGTGCCGCCGCCGTAGATCACTCGAAGGCTCGCAATGACAACGGCCAGCAGGCCGGAGTAGATGGCGGGCCAGTTCTGTTCGAGCCAGGCGGCGAGCCAGGCCCAGGTATCGGGACGGTCAGGCATGCGTTTCATTCCATGATCCAGAGTGGTTGGGTTCAAGGGCGCGGTGCGGGCGGTTCAGTCCCATAGGTTCACCATCTGCCGTTGCGGGGCGGCGGCTTGGGCTTCGGGCATTTGCACCAGAAGGCCTTGCGGCAAGGTCGGGCCGTGGTCGGCAAGTCCGGGGTTGGCTTCGAGTACTGCTTCGGTGACGCCAGCGGTGCGGCCGTAGTGACGCCAGCACAGAGCATCGACGGTGTCGTTCTGCTGGGCGCGGATGCTGACGGCCATCAGATCAACTCCACGGTGGTGCGGCCGAGGCCGAGGAAGTCGCGCACGGCCCAACGTTGGTCGCGGCGCAATTCGTCGATGCTCGGGGTCAGTTCTTCGGCGTTTTGGTTGCCGCTGTTGGTGCTGTCGAAGGAGCGGTAGCGCTCGCAGATTTCGGCGCCGGTCGCCGCATAGATCGCCCGTTGGTAGAGGTGAATCAGTTCAGATTTGTCCTCGATCTGCTCGGCCGGTACGTCCGCGAGGGTGGCGTAGCCTTCGGCCTGTTTGGCGCGGCGCCATGTGGCGAACTCGCGGTTCACGCTGATGGCGGCGGCGATGGTCGCGGTTTCCAGACGGATCGCTGTGACGCTGGAGTCGATGCGCAAAGTGCCGCGCACGTCGTCGAGGTCGATCGATGGCCAGAAGGGGTCGGTGTTGATGTGGCCGCTGGTGGCCGGAGTACCGCTGCCGCCCGCTACGAATCCGCTCATGAATCTGCGCTCTGTTATAGGTCGCCGGTGGTCGGGGCTTCACGTTCAGGAGGAGCGGCCTGGCCGATCCGCCCCGAGCCGGCGGGGTGCGTGGGGACGCTCGGTTAGCTGCCAGCGGCAGCAAGTTTGTTGAGCAGGCGTTCGGCCCGCTCCAGATCCTTTTTGCCACCGCAGGCGTCGTGCAGGTCGATGGCTTTTTTCAGCAAGTCGATGCCGGCTTGCACTTGGCCAGGTTGACCGGGCTTTTCGTCGGTGATGCCTTCGAGTGTTGCGCGCCCCATGGCGAGGAACAGCTTGGCGCGTGCCTGGTCGGGCATGTCTTCGGCGTCGGTCAGTTCGGCGGTGCGGTGCAGGACGGCCAAGTCGAAAGGCTCGCCGACCTTCTGCGCCTTGAACGCGGCGGTCGCGACTTCTTCGGCGACCAGACAGCCCAGCGTGCGGGCGAAGCGGTCCGGCATGACCATCTTGTGTTGCAGCACGTACTGCGCGATGTCGAGGCCGCCGGTGAAGTCGCCGGCATCGAAGCGCCAAACCATGATGGTGGTCAGCACTTCGTCTTGGGCACCTTGGCCAGCGTCCAGCACGCCTTGCACGTAGGGGATGTATTCGGGCAGCAGCTGACGCTTGAGTTCGGCCTTGCCCTGATTCGATTGCACCTGTTTCAGGCGCAGGCGATCTTGCAGCAACTGGTTGAGCTGATGTTCGTAGGCCGTGGCGCCGGCCATGGTTTGCGTGGGTTCGGTCGCTGCCGCCTCAATGGCGGCAGTGACTCGCTGGAAATGCTGCTTGGCGAGGCTGCTGGCCATGGCTTATGCCCCTTCAAGCTCGATGTTTTCGACCAGGCAGCCGAGGCCGTAATCCTCAACGACATAGGCATCGTTGCTGGATTCGTAGTTCTCGATGCGGTTCTTTTCCGGCGCTTCCTTCACGTAGCGACGGCGTCCACCGATCTGCCAGTAGATGGCCAGGTTGCTCAGCGTGGTGATCAGTGCAGCGCCGTCGGGCACATACGGCACTTCGATTGGCTGCTTACCGCCCATGCGCTTTTGCGACAGGATCATGTCGGTTGCCAATTTCTCGGTGGCCGGCTGTTCCTTGTTGATCAGTGGGAAATATTTGTCGTGCACCAGGTTGCTGCCGAGGATGACCACGATGCCCGGGTCCTTGCGGTGCCAAGGATCGATCAGGTTGGCGATGGCGTCGTACACCAGCGCGTCGAGGTTGTTGTAGTCCGCTTCTGCACCGGTGCCGATGACGATTTTGCCGGCGGTTTTGCCATCCTTGAGCACGCGCGCCGAGGCGTTGTTGCGGTACTGCTGAAGCCAGCCGATGTTGACATCTTGCAACAGGGGGTTGGCCTGTCGGTCGGTGGTGGCGGCAGCGCTGACGCCGTTGAAGCCGACCATGATGCGGTCGAGGGCTTGGCGTTTGAGGATCGCGTCGCGCAGGCGTGCCTGGAAGTCCGGGAACTTCGCCCAGGCGTCGAGCTGCGCGTAGCGGATCGCGGTGTCGAAGTCGGTGTGCTTGGCTTCGTAGCCTTTCTTGTCCAGCGACGACACGTCGCGAGGTTGGCGGACGCCGTTGCCGGTAGTGTCGGTACGGCCGGCGATGGTGCTGCTGACGCCAAGGCCGACTTTTTCGCCTTGCAGCTCATCGACGCCGATGATGCCGATCTGGCCGAGGAATTCGCTGGATTCCTGCATGCGGGTTTCCAGCGTTTGCTGGACGGTCGGATCGACCGCGAAAGTGGCGGCAGTCGAGGACACGCCATTTAGGCGCGCCAACTGGCTCAGGTAAGCGTTGAAGTGTTCGCGAGTGTCGTTACGCATGAATATCGTCCTTCGTGGGTCGGGGCTGTGGGTGGGCCGGCTGTCAGCAGTCGGTCATGACCTGGTTGTCGCCACCGGTGACCGGAGGGCGCTTCTTCTGGTTGTGGTCTTGGGTGTTCGAGAGCTTGGCCTTCAACTCGGTGAAGTCCTTGCTCAATTGATCCAGTCGGGTACTTAGGCCTGCGGAGAACTTCTTCTCGGCGGTCAGTTGGTCGGGCAGGTCCTTGACGTGTTCGGCGACGGCCTCGACGGCTTGGCTGATCTGCGAGAACTCGGCGTCATCCTTGGCCTGTTTGCCGCCGAGCAGGATTTGCACCTTGCTGAACAGCTGAGCGCCGAGGCTTGGTTTGTCCTCGATTTCTTCAAAGGTCAGCTCGGTTTCCAGCGCTTCGGTGAACATCGAGGTTGCGGAGTAGTGGCGATCCTTGAACGGATTGGCGTCTGGCTTCTGCGCGGAGAACGCCAGGACATCGGTGCCAAGGCTGGCCGGGGAGTCGGTTACCGCGAGTCCGACGATGTACGCCTCGCCGGTATCGGCAAAGCTGTCGTCGATTTCGATGGAGGTGTAAATCTTCTGCTTCGCCTTGTTCATGGCGATCAGATCGGACGTCGGCTCAACCTGGGCAAACAGCGCCAGTTTCTTCTGCCCGTTGATGTCCACTTCTTCGGTCTTCACAGCCAGCACGTCGCCGTAGGCTTTGAATGGGCTGTCCGGCATCACGCTCCGGTAATGCTCCAGCCAGATGCGGGCGCCGTAGGTGGACGGGTTGAAGTTCTTCGCAGCCTGTTCCAGCCAGGTACGTTTGATGATGCGCTTGTCCGAGGTAGCGCCCTCGACGGCGACGCGGAACCAGTTGCTGCGAAACTTCTTCATGCCGGAAATCCTCATTGCTTGGGGCGCCTGCTGTTGGGTGAGCAGTGCGTTGCGATGAAGGGCATGGTCGTGACGCGCGCGAGTTGCGGCAATGAGGCAGGACTGTAGGGCAGGGCGGTACAAGCGGCAGCGCTATTGAGTCGCGGGCGCGGGCGGCAGCATCGCGGCCATGACTACGACCGAACTGCTGCCCATCGATCCCCGCCGCCAATCCAAGTTTCTCTACTGGATGGGCTGGCGCATCTGCGAGATTGCCGAGGCTACGGGCGAAAAGGAAAAAACGCTACACAGCTGGAAGGCTCGCGATGAGTGGGACCGGGCCGACAACGTCGAACGCATCGGCGGGGCGCTGGAAGCGCGCTTGGTGCAACTCATCCTCAAGGAAGGGAAAAGCGGCGGCGATTTCAAAGAGATTGATTTGCTGCACCGGCAGTTGGAGCGGCAGGCGCGCATCCAGCGCTTTCAGGGTGGCGGTACCGAAACCGACCTCAACCCGAACCTGGCCAAGCGCAACGCCGAGCTGAAGAAAAAGGCGGTCAAAAACGAGATTGATGAAGACCAAATCGAGCTGCTGCGCGAGGCCTTCATCGATGGCTGTTTCGACTATCAGAAAGACTGGTACCGGGCTGGCAATCAGCGCACCCGCGTCATTCTCAAGAGCCGGCAGATCGGTGCGACTTACTACTTCGCCCGCGAGGCGTTTATCGATGCGCTGGACACCGGGCGCAACCAGATTTTCCTGTCGGCTTCTAAGAACCAGGCCTACCTGTTCCGGGGCTACATTCAGGCGTTCTGCCGCGAGATTATCGGCGTCGAACTGACTGGCGATCCCATTGTTTTGCCCAACGGCGCCGAGCTGTTTTTCCTCGGTACCAACGCGCGTACCGCCCAGGGCTATCACGGCAATTTCTACTTCGACGAGTTCTTCTGGACGTTCAAGTTTGAGGAGCTGAACAAGGTCGCCTCGGGCATGGCGATGCACAAGAAGTGGCGCAAGACTTACTTTTCCACGCCGTCGAGCATGGCCCACGAGGCGTACACCTTCTGGACGGGCGAGCGCTTCAACAAGGGCAAGCCCGCCGCGCAGCATACGAAGGTGGACGTGTCCCACGGCGCGCTCCAGCAGGGCCGGTTCTGTGAGGATCGATTGTGGCGGCAGATCGTCACGATTCTGGACGCGGAGCGGGGTGGGTGTGACTTGTTCGACATCGAGGAGCTGCGCCGGGAGTACAGCCCCGAAGCGTTCGCCAACCTGCTGATGTGCGAGTTTGTCGATGACGGCGCGAGCATCTTCCCGCTGACCCTGTTGCAGTCGTGCATGGTGGACAGCTGGGTCGAGTGGGCCGAGGACTACAAACCGTTCGCCATGCGCCCGTTCGGCGACCGTCAGGTCTGGATAGGCTACGACCCGGCCGAGACGGGCGACTGCTCCGGCATGGTCGTGGTCGCGCCGCCCCTGGTACCGGGTGGCAAGTTTCGCATCCTCGAACGCCACCAATTCCGGGGCATGGACTTCGCCGCGCAGGCTGCGTTCATCAAGAGCGTCTGCGACCGCTACTGGGTGACCTACATCGGCGTCGACGTGACCGGTCTGGGCAGCGGCGTGGCCCAGCTGGTGCGCCAGTTCTTCCCGGCGGTCACCACCTTCAGCTACTCGCCCGAAGTCAAAACACGCCTGGTACTTAAGGCCTACGACGTGATCCACAAGGGCCGGCTCGAATTCGACGCCGGCTGGACCGACATGGCCCAGTCGCTGATGGCGATCCGCAAAACCGTCACCGCCGGCGGACGCCAGTACACCTACACCGCCGGCCGCAACGACAACACCGGCCACGCCGACCTGGCCTGGGCACTCTTTCACGCATTGCACCACGAACCGCTTGAGGGGCAGACCACTGCCAACACCGGGCGCATGGAGATTTACTGATGACCGAACAAATGGCCAACCAGAGTTTGCCCGCGACCATGTCCACCACCGGCGCGGGAACGCAGGTGTTTTCCTTCGGCGAGCCGACGCCGGTGCTAGGTGGTCGGGAGGTTTTCGACTATCTGGAGTGCTGGTTCAACGGGCGGTGGTATGAGCCTCCGCTGTCGCTTGATGGGCTGGCCCGGTCGGTGGGGGCGAGCGTGCATCTGCATTCGGGATTGATGTTCAAGCGGAACCTGCTGAGCAAGACGTTTATCCCGCATCCGCTGCTTTCGCGGGCTTCGTTTGAGCAGTTTGCCTTGGACTTTTTGTGCTTGGGTAATGGCTATTTTGAGGGGCGGCGTTCGCGGCTGGGTGGGGTTCGCAAGCTTGAAACCCCCTTGGCCAAGTACATGCGTGCTGGGCCGGATGGGCAGTTCTACCAGGTGCGGGGGTGGAAGGATGAACACGCGTTTGAGCCTGACAGCATTTTTCATCTGCGAGAGGCCGATCTGCACCAGGAGATTTATGGGTTGCCGGAGTGGATCAGCGCTTTGCAGTCCGCGTTGTTGAACGAGTCGGCGACGTTGTTTCGGCGTAAATATTACGAGAATGGCAGTCATGCGGGGTTCATTCTGTACATGACGGATGCGGCGCAGACTGAGGCTGATATTGATGCGTTGCGGAAAGCGTTGAAGGAGTCGAAAGGGCCTGGGAATTTTCGGAATTTGTTCGTGTACTCGCCGACCGGCAAGAAGGACGGGATCCAGCTGATCCCAGTGAGCGAGGTGGCAGCGAAGGATGAATTCAACTCGATCAAGAATCAGACGCGGGATGACGTGTTGGCAAGCCTGCGCATTCCGCCGCAGTTGATGGGGATTGTTCCGCAGAACGCTGGTGGGTTTGGGTCAATTCGGGAGGCGGCGCAGATTTATGCGGCCAATGAACTGGAGCCGATACAGACGCGAATGACTCAGTTGAACGACTGGCTGGGTGAAGAAATTATGCGATTCAGACTCTATGAAGTCGGAGGGGGGTAACCCCTCCGTGATTAAGCAAATGTAGTCATAGAAGGAATTGAAACCCCATATGGTATTAGTAATACATAGGGTGATCTAGAGTGTAAATAATATTGTTGTGAGTGTCATTTATTAGGTTTGTATTGTTTTCAAATATAGGAACTGCGTATTCTTTGAATTCGGATAGTGTTTGTAAGTTGCTGAGCAGGCCTTGCATTACTCCCGCTTGGCACCTGCCTACAGCATAAATCATTATTGAGCTGAATAGTTCTAGCTTTTCTTTTGTGAAATCTACGCTTCGAAATCCTGAGTGTACGGAGTTGTTGCGGAAGTCGCGAATTTCTTTAACTGTTTCTGTAAGTTGTTTTTGCCAGTATTTATATCTCTCATGGTCTTCTAATTTGGCTCTCACCGTTGGTGATAGTATCAAAAGCTGTAATCCATTTGGGAAGCCTAAAAACAATCGAATATAGCTCTCGACGCAGTTATCGGTTTCGTCTGCTTTCAATAACGCCTCTAAGGCAAACCATAAAAAAATGATCTTCAGTTGAGGATTCGTCTCGTTTTTGCTGTTTCTTCCCCAGTGAAGAGAGCGCTTGTATCGGTCACTAAGCTCATTTTTTAGTGATAGAACATAACTGGTCGCATCAATGCACTGTATCGCGCCGTGCCGTACAACGAAAGAAAGAGACTGCTGAAATCCGTATCTTTCAATGGGTGTGATTTCGCCTGTAGATAAATCTTTGATTAGGCCAATTCGGGATGTCTTTATCGCTGATACAGCAAATTCAGTCGATTTAAAGTCAAGGACCTCCAAGAATTTGATGTCGGCGATATGGATGGCTTCAATGTGCGTTTCGCAGTCCACAATTGTGGCAATTCTTGCGCATATTTTATGTTTGTTAAAATCCAGCCCGCCTTCGGATGCGGATTTTTCAAATGCCTGAGATTCGAGTTCGGTATCAGCCGAATAAGATCGAGGTTCAACGCTTCCGTAGTTAAGGGTGGATGGAAGCGTGATGCTTCTATCATCCAAGATTTTCACTACTAGAAAGCTAGTCATTTGTACCTCTGGAGGGAGTCTATTAGTTGAGTGATAACTATTTGCTTGAGCCAGGTATTGAATTGTGGGGAAAGTGTTATACGGTACTTTTGTAAATATCTTGATAAAGGTTCGGCTATTATGTAGCTATGTCGTTCGATGCATACTTCGAGAATGGTGGTAAGTTGGTCGTTGCTTAGACGTTTTTCAAGTAGCTCGCAGCTTGTACTTTCGCAAGCTGCAACGTTGTTTTGCGATTGATAATAGCGCAATCGAAACCATAGCACCTCACTGCTTTCTTGCGCTGAGTCAGTCAGGAGTTTGTCGTATTTGTACACCCAGTCGTTGTCAAAGGTGGCAATTGCAATGGTGTAGCCTAATCGTATTGTCTTTTCATGGTTAGGGCTTGTTTTGCACAGCTCTAAGAAGAAATGCTTGGCCTCTAGAAGTCTACCTCTGCCGACTAAAGTGGCGATGTAGTCTGTAAGGCGTTTGGGGTATTTTCGACTGTTAGTTGCTGTCGCTCTATAGTTTTGTTCAGACTCTTCCAAAACGCGAAACTCCCTTCTCTACGTCGAACAAATTAATAATATTCTCTCATTTTTTAACGCCTGCATCGCGTTTCCGGAACCAGTCCTATCATACGTAGCAAACACGGCTTCAGTAATGACTTTCGTCACCTGCGATTGTGGTCGTTTTAGAGTGGCTTCTCAGCAATCGCCCAAGCGTATGTCAAGGCAGTCATGACGGCAAAGCCGACTCCGTGATTCGACCGATGTATCGGTAGGGAGGCGATGAGCTTACCGATAGGTACTCATGACGGTGTCATAAAGAGGTGTAGGCGGGTGGCTTGGCGCGCGCCGTCGTCCCCCCACCTCGCCTGCGGGCTAAATGGGTCTTTTTTTCCGCAGTCCTGCACCTGGCCGAGCGCCCCCACGGCCGGGCGCTGTAGTAGTGGCGGCGAAGGTCCAAAAGCCTGCGGATCCCTGCGAAGGGTGGGGGTCTGACAGGGCGGATCTGGCGAAGCGGGAGACAGGTAGACGAAACCTTTCGATGCGGGTTTTTCAGGAGCGCCATCGGAAAAAAGTAATGTGGTAATTCGAATATCGGGACACCGGCGAAAGCCCCGTATTCATTGGCTTTGCTGGCTTACTTCGGAAAGTAATTTTGAGTAATGAAAAAGGTAATATGGCTGTAAGCTGTTGATTTGTAAGGGATGCATAAAAACAAATATTACTTCCTTAAAAGGTAATTACCTTACTTCTACATTACTCAAAAATTACTTCATGCCGATCCTTTGCAGCCCAGTAAAATCAAGGCTCTCAGCCAGATTGACCGTTGAACTTACAAAAATTACCTTTTTCCGATGCCTTTGCCGAAAAAACAGCATTACCTATCAGACGGTACAGCTGATCGCCCTCGCCACTCATTCATGCAGATGACGAAGAGACACTCGTGCGCAGTCGTTTTGCCCGCGACAAAAACGTTTGTGGGAAGTGCTTGGGATTGGAGCGACAGGCGTGTGTTCCGACGATACGAGAGGTATGTCGCTTGTCCCGCCAGGGGGAGAAAAAGAAATGGGGTGGTACGAAAATGGTACGTGCGTTTCTTGATGATGCTGGAGGCCGCGACTTTAGAGGCCTGTAGAATTAGCCGTGCCAATCCATCATCGGGGCGACGGAGAAGCGGCGGGAGAGTGGGGCGGGTGTGGCGGAGATAGGGGACATTGGCGGTTCTGGATTGGGTGGGGCTGGGAGGTGGGGGAGTTTATCAGGAATGGGGGCGGACGGGTTTGGAGGCTGGTGGAGGTCTGTCTTCTTTGCTCATTAATAGTGGATGCTTGGTAGTAAATAAATCTGACCTACGCAGTTGTCTATTATGTGGGCCATTTCTTACTCCTTTAACTCGTCGCAGGGAAATAGGTGTACTGGATTTATTTTTTTGTGCGCGGATTTATTTCTGATAGTGTTTTTGGATGTCCTTCCAGATGTAGCCATATCTGAATTCAAGCCAGCGTATTAGTAATTTGTCCCATTGTCGGCGGAAGTTGCTTTTCTCTCTTGCCTCCAGCATTTCATTTATGTCAGCTTTCAAGTTTTCTAAATTGAATGCTGACCATGTCATTGGAATCACCGTCTCAAGGTTCGTATGACAGACAGGTGCTACCTCATGATAAAGAATTCGCCTGATTTCCTCAGGGTCATAGTCTTCAGTTTGGCGTGCAATAGCTTCGTAATCAACTTCTGTATCAACAAAAGCGTCAGATAGCGCCCAATAGACGTAAGCGAGTTTCTCATCCATCATTGAACGTTCCATGCCAAGAGAAACATCGGGTAAAAAATTGGCGAGTTTATTTAGATAAAGCCGCCAATTTTTAGAGGCACAGCTCAGCACTACTTTGCCTGCTTCTCTTTCATTTTCTCGATGGCATTAGGTAGGTTTTGAATAAATTTAACACCTAGATAAAAGGACCCTTTGCCGACCAGCTTTGCCGCCGAAGCAGCCCGGTCCATACCCGTACCATGGGAAAAATCATCCTTAACTTCACTCCACGCTTCGCCCATCATTTTATCCAGCGACTCGTTGAAAGAAGGTCCGCTTTTTTCCTGAATCTCGTCGTCCATGCTTTTTCCTCAGGTAAGCAAGCTCACAGCGATAATATGAGCTTGCTATGCAGGTAATCTGTTGGTTTTAGGTTTCTACTGCAGAAATGATTTTTGCCTGACCGCGCTCTCGTTCCTTGATTTTTTCCTTTGCCTGACTCGCACTGCTCGCTCGTACACTGGTAGTGATTACCGAAGAGTTCGTACCGC
>Ga0157373_10001069_pt1 | contig 21045 bp, 16 predicted proteins | sample C65metaG_FD_113460 | JGI IMG/M metagenome (GOLD analysis project Ga0157373, IMG submission 113460) | Corn rhizosphere microbial communities from Kellogg Biological Station, Michigan, USA - C6-5 metaG | ecosystem: Host-associated > Plants > Roots > Rhizosphere > Soil | place: USA: Michigan... | reverse complement strand
TCCTTGTTGTCGCGGCCATCCTTGTTGTCGCGGCCATCCTTGTTGTCGCGGCCATCCTTGTTGTCGCGGCCATCCTTGTTGTCGCGGCCATCCTTGTTGTCGCGGCCATCCTGAGTAGTTAGATTTTCAGGTTGTTTTTGCTTATCATCTCCGCGCTTGCCTTCCGGCCGCTTCGGTGGTGCATCATTTCCAGACAATTGATCGGCCCGTTTTGCCACCACTGGAGATTTGGCGAATTTTTCCCGCTTCGATTTCACCTTATCTGATTTTTCGTTCATCTCCTCATCTGCGCGATTCTCCGCTTTCTGGCGTTCCTGGCTGAATTTCCGCATCTCCTGCCGCTGGGCCACCAGTTTTTCTTTCTGATCCTTGCTGATGGACTTGAAACGCTGTTTGCCATCCCGATTTTCCGCATACTTGCTGAGTGGCTGCGCAAATTCAAAGTCATCACGTTTGCCCCGGCGGTCTCCTTCGGCGCGCGAACGGAGCAGTGCCCAGGTATGCGGTGGACGGGCATCTTCATTGTCTCGATAGAACTCAAAGCGTTCCTTTCTCCGGCGATCCCAATCCCGATCATGGCGATGCTCCCATCGATCATAAACAAAAATCGTATCATAGCCACGGCGGCTGGATTGATAGGAATAGGAATCATAAAATCCACGGTCGCGATAGCGGGGGGAATAATAGTCGCCGAAATAGTAGTGGCCATAGTTGGGGCGCACGAAGAGGTGGTTGAGAAACACATTCACTGCAATCACAGTGGCCGGCGTGTAGGAGTAGTCTGGCCGCCGGTAGTAGTCTCCTTCAAATCTAACTGGGGCGAAAACCACTCCGCGACGCGAGACATCATGATCCCAATAGCCATCCACAAATACATATCCACGACGTGTCCACTGATAGTGGGCCGGTATCCATGTCCAGTTTTCCTGGGCTGGCTGCCAGTAGCCCGGTCTCCAGGCATAACGGTCATCCCGATCCACCCACGTTCCAGAAACCCAGATATAGTTTTCTGAAGGTGCGGCTACATTGGGTCCACTCTCGATGGATTTTGGCGGCTTGGAAACGTAGGTGACTTCTTCCTCATCTTCTGCGGACCAATAACCGGAAGTCCACTGCCAGCGGCTGCCCACCTCTGCCCAATATCCGGGTACCCATTGGCGGTCAGGAGGAAGGTTGCGCCAGATACCACTGATCCACAGGAAATTTCCCTGTTCTTCGTCCCACGCCCAGTAACCTGGAATCCACGTCACGTTTTCCCCATCCGGCTGTTGGTCCGGTGGAATTTCTTCGATCAACTGTGGCGGTGCCGTATCGATGAAAATGCCTGGTTCCGGATCGTAATTCACGGATGCGGCGAAAGCTTCGTGGACTGGGCCACGTGTAAGTTCCTCAGCTCCCTGGGGCTGGGCATAAATTTGGGCCGGCGCTATCAAGGCCGCCCCTGCCATGAGCGCGGAAAAAGCGCCCATGAAGGTATAGTTTCGTAGATTCATGGTAATGACTAGTGGGTTTTTAGTGGAAAATCAGGCGTCAGTGGAAATCGTCGTCTCTTTCGTGCGCGCTGGCTGACCTGCTCCGCTGGTGGTTTCTACCGCCTTGGTTTTACCTGAGACCGAGTTGGCTGCTCCCATTAAACCCAGTCCTCCGATGACTAATCCTATAACGATCAGCCAGGTTTGCGGAACTCCGGCGGCGGCTGCTCCATAGAGAATCCCAGAGAGAAGAACGAGTGTTCCGAGGAGGTAAATGATTGCTTTCATGGTGATCTGTTCTTTGCACGGTTTGTACCACAGGGCATTATGCTGGATTTGCAGGAGTTTGTGAATGAGAGGCTTGCAGCCAACCGTGCAACTTGCTTGATCTCACTCTGAAATGCAATGAAGTCCGCGAAGAAATAGACGGACGCCTTTTGCGCGATATTCATTTTTATTTATCAATACATTTTCTGATAATGACTTTGGCCTTAAGTTTGTTTCTCACGGCGTGACATGTTTACGGACTGTTCCGTTAAGGAAATGTGGTGAAGAAAAGTTTGGGCTTTTTACCGCTGCATGGCGGAGTTACGCCAAACCGCTCTGATGAACGATTCCTCCCTCATTCCCGCGTCGCTTGATCTCGCTGTGATCGGTGGGGGCGCCTCAGGCTTTTTCACAGCCTTGCGCTATGCTGAAATGGCACCGGGGAAGAGCGTTGCTATTTTTGAAAAGGGCACGCATTTTCTCCAGAAGGTTCGTATCTCCGGCGGTGGTCGCTGCAATGTGACGCATGCCTGTTTTGATCCCCGTGAGCTGGCCACCCACTATCCGCGTGGCTCCCGGGAACTCCGTTCTGCCTTTCACAAGTGGCAGCCCTCAGACACCATCGCGTGGTTTGAGCGGTTTGGCGTCACGCTGAAGACCGAGCCTGACGGCAGGATGTTTCCCATCACTGATAATTCGGAAACTGTGATCAATTGTTTCCTGAAGGTGGCAGGGGACAGCGGCGTGGATCTGCACCAAAAGCATGCTCTGATCGGCATCCATCAGCGGGAGGACGGGTGCTTCATCCTGAAATTTGAAAATCATGCCGACCCGGTGATTGTCAGATCCGTCTGCATCGCTACCGGCTCGCTGAAAGGCAGCACGCTGCTGAAGGATCTGGAGAAAATGGGGAAAACGATTGAGCCCTTGGTCCCTTCGCTTTTCGCCTTTAATGTCAGCGATCCGCGGATCACCGATCTGGCGGGCGTATCCCATCCCAAGGTTTCCATCCGGCGGGAAGGTCCCTATGCTGCACGGCAGGGGCCGCTGCTAATTACCCACAAGGGTTTCAGCGGTCCGGCGGTGCTTCGCCTTTCGGCCTGGGAGGCACGTGAGCTGGCGGCGGTGAACCACCATTTTCCATTCCTCATCGATTGGCTGCCGGAAATCAGCATGGAAGCATTGAGGGAACGCTTTGCCGACAACCGCCAGTCCCAAGGGGCCAAACTGGTGAAAAACACTCCCATTTCTCCGATCTCCCGCCGTCTCTGGGAGCGGTTCGTTTCTTCCAGCGGTATTCTGGAGCAAACGACATGGGGCCAACTGGCAAAGTCATCGGAACGCAGTCTGTTGGACACGCTGAAATCTTCACGCTTTGAAGCCACTGGGAAAACGACGAACAAGGATGAGTTTGTGACCTGTGGTGGGATCGAGCGTCACCTCATTGATTTCCGGACGATGGGAAGCAAAAGTACACCGGGACTCTACTTCGCAGGCGAGTGTATCGATCTGGATGGCATTACGGGAGGATTCAATTTCCAAGCGGCATGGACCACCGCCCACATTGCCGCCACTGCTCTAGCGAGCAGGTAGAGCCTTTACCGGGCAGGTGGCTGAGGGTCTATCTTCATCGCCACCAGCCAGAAAAGGATGGCCCAGGCACCGCCCAGTGCCCATCCCGCCAGCACATCCGTAGGCCAGTGGACCCCCAGATAGACACGGCTCACGCCTACCAGCAGCGTGGTGAGGACGGAGATGAAGACAATGAAAATGCGCACGCGTTTTTTAGTCTGCGTTCTCGCCAGCAGGATTCCCAGAGTGAGATAAACCAGTGCGGACATCATGGAGTGTCCGCTGGGGAAACTGGAACTGTAAACCCACGTGCCATGCTCCACCAGCGCGGGGCGTGGGCGATCAAAGCCATGTTTCAGGAGACTGAGGAAGCTGCTGCCCACCACCACCGAGACAATTCCCAATCCTGCCAGACGGGCCCGCCCGGCGAATACGGCGAAGCTGCATGCCGTGAGTGTAATTCCTGCTAGCAGGATAAAGCCTCCCAAGGCTGTGAGATCGCGAGCCATTTCCTCCACCCGCGGCGGGCCGATGGGGTCTGCGGTATTTCCCGGTTCACGCATGGCCAGCAACACCGTTTCGTCAAAATGCCGGGTCTCCTGTTCTCGTACTTCCTCTGCGATTTCGATGAAAAACCAGCAGCTACTTAAAATCACCATGACCAGCGTGGGGATCAGTGGCTTTTTCAGCCAACTATCCGCCCATCGGGGCAAGTGGGAACGTACTGAGGTCATGATAAAAGATTCTGCATTATTAAACAGGCGAAACCAAGCCGCTGCATGATCACCAGTGAAACATACTTTCGCGATTTCAAGCGATGATTGACCCCGCAGCAGATACCCGCCACCATCCTGCCGATGATTCCCCACCCCGTTGTTGAAACACGCTATTCCCAACCGGATGAACGCCCTGGCTATGTAAAGCAACTCTTCGACGAAGGCGCGGAACACTATGATCCTGTGGTGGGCTGGGGATTCCTCGGAACGGGTAAGTTCTATCGTAAGGATGCGCAGCGCCGGCACGGACTCAGGCCGGGGATGAAGCTGCTGGATGTAGCATCCGGCACCGGTCTCATGGCTGTGGCTGCCCGTGAAGTACTCGGCACGGATGAAAACATCACCTGTGTGGAACCCAGTGATGGAATGATCGGTGAAGCAAAGAAAAAGCTGAACGCCACCTTCGTCCAGAGTGGTGGTGAATCCATGCCCCTCCCGGATTCCACCTTCGATTTCCTTACCGTCGGCTACGCCATGCGCCATTTTGCGGATCTGGAAACCACCTTCACCGAGTTCAACCGGGTGCTCAAATCCGGTGGCAAAGTTCTTATTCTGGAAGCCACGCGGCCGGAGGGGAAATTCGGGTCGTGGCTGTTCAAACTCTACTTCGGCCAGCTCTATCCGTTCTTCTCCCGCCTGCTTACCCGCAGTCAAAAGGCGGAGGAAATGATGGTCTACTTCTGGGAAACCATGGATGCCTGCGTACGCCCGGCAGATATCCAGAATGCTTTCAAGGCCGCAGGATTCATCGACGTGAAGCGCAAGGCGTTGCTCGGTGTATTCAGTGAATATACCGCAGTAAAGGCCTGAGCCGCCGTGCTTTTTTTGGATGAGTGCAAACTGCATGTTTACCATGCGGGCTGCGTTTTCTACTTCTAAATCGCATCGAGGTTTTTCTCCGATACTTTTTGGTAATGAATGAATTATGATTTGATTCGGAGGCGGGCACGTTGTGTGCGAAGGGAGTAAGTGTGTCCTTATGGCCACGACCAACTACTCACCACTATGAAACCCAATGCATTCCTCATGGCACTTGTCGCCGCTGGCCTGGGCTTGAGCCTTTCAAGCTGTGTCGATCCTTACTATGCAGGCCATCCGGGTCCGCATCCGGCCTATGGCCCTTCACCATACCGACCAGGCTACAGCGTCCGTTCCCTTCCACCCGGCTATAGGACGGAAACTTATAACGGAGCTACCTATTATTATCACAATAACACTTACTACAGCCGCCGTGGTGCAGCTTATGTCGTAGTGGATCGCCCCCGGCGCATGGATGACTATCGCGGTACCTATAATCGCAGGAATGATGATCGGTGGGACAATCGTCCCGGCCGCAGACCTGGGAACGTGACGGTGATCCGTGAATTGCCGCGTGGGTACAAGGTGGTGAATTACAATGGCCAGCGTTACTACCGCCAGGGTAACACCTACTATCAATCCCGCAGTAATGGATACGTGGTGGTGCACAGTCCGTATTGATGGAAAGGAAAAAACCCGGGAGCCGAATCGCTCCCGGGTTTTTTTGTGAAAGGGTATCAGGTTTCAGCCCTTGCGGTCATGGCGGATATCCCGTGCGGAACTGAGGAAAACAGCGTCTTCTCCAATGTTGACCGCCAGATCGCCGATCCGCTCCAGTGAGCGTGAAACAAAAATCAGGTGGAGCAGGTTTTCGGAACGATTGCCCGGTTCTTCCAGCCGCTTGCTGAGGGAGGTGATTACTTCCTTGTGAAGCCGATCCAGTTCCTTGTCCTTGGTCTTCAGGCTCTCTCCCAGATCAGAATTGCTATCCGTATAGGAAGTCAGGGCATCCCGCAGAATTTTATCCGCCACCGTGTAGAGCGGCTCCGCCATGGTCACTTCCTCCAACTCCTGTGATTTGCAGATTTTCTTGGAACGCTTGGCAATGGTAACGGCGTGATCCGAAATGCGCTCCAGATTGTGCGCCATTTTCATGGAGGTAATGACAAACCGCAGGTCGCTGGCCACCGGATGAAAGCGGACGAGGATGTCCATTCCCATCTGATCCACTTTCAGTTCCAACTCATCCACATCCGAATCATCCGCGATCACTGCACGTGCCAGCTCGATGTCCCGCTCCAGAAGCGACCGCATCGCGCGCTCCAGATTTTGGCGGGTGAGGCTGGCCATCAGGAGGATGTCCTCTTTCAAGCTGCGGATGGCATTGTCGAAGTCGCGGAAAATATGGGGATTGGCCATGGGAATGAAGGTGGGAAGCGTTAAAAATGGAAAGTGGGCGGCATCACTCAAGTCAGCCGAAGCGGCCGCTGATATAGTCCTCGGTCTGCTTGAGCGTGGGATTGGAGAAAATCTTCATGGTATCGCCGAATTCCACAAGCTCCCCCATATAGAAGAACGCGGTTTTATCCGAAACACGGGACGCCTGGGCCATGCTGTGGGTGACGATGACGAATGTATATTCGCTGCGGAGATTCCAGATGAGCTCCTCCACCTTCACGGTGGCGATGGGATCCAGTGCCGAGCAAGGCTCATCCATCAGAATGACACGGGGCTTCACCGCAATGGTGCGGGCAATGCAAAGGCGCTGCTGCTGGCCGCCGGAAAGAGCTGTTCCCAGATCCTCCAGGCGGTCCTTTACCTCATCCCACAGGGCTGCTGCGGTAAGGGCCTCCTCCACGGCCTGATCGATCACCGCCTTGTTCCGTTCACCACGCAGGCGCAGACCATAGGCCACGTTTTCATAAATACTGCGGGGGAAGGGATTGGATTTCTGGAACACCATCCCCACATCACGCCGGAGTTTCACCACATCCACAGAGCGGTCATAGATGTTCACGCCGCCGATCTCGATGGAGCCGCTGGTCACACGGGCGGCGGGAATCTCATCATTCATCCGGTTGAAACACCTCAGCAGAGTGGACTTGCCACAGCCGGATGGGCCGATGAATGCAGTGACCTTGTTCGCGGGAATATCGATGCCGATGTTCTTGAGCGCATGGGAGGAACCGTAGTGAAAGTTCATGTTCTGAACTTTGACCGAGGTATCGACGAATGTGGCGGCGGACATGGAAAAGTAATTGGGGTAAAAGGGAAAAATCAGCCGAAGGTGCCGGTGACGTAGGCCTCAGTTTGGGAATTTTGCGGACGCTCGAAAATATCCAGTGTCGGCCCGTATTCGATGAGTTTGCCCAGATACATGAAAGCCGTTCTATCAGAGCAGCGGGTCGCCTGCGCCATGTTGTGGGTAACGATGACGATGGTGAATTTTTTCTTCAGCTCGATCAGCAGCTCCTCCACCTTCAGCGTGGCCAGGGGATCGAGAGCGGCGCACGGTTCATCCATCAGCAGGATTTCCGGTTGGTTGGCGATTGCGCGGGCGATGCACAGCCGTTGCTGCTGGCCACCGGAGAGGCCGAAGGCGCTGGCGTGCAGGCGGTCCTTCACCTCATCCCACAGAGCGGCACCGCGCAGGGCGTTTTCTGCGGTTTCGTCCAGCACCTGGCGGTTGGTTTCTCCAGCCACACGTAGGCTGAAGACCACGTTTTCGTAAATGGACTTTGCGAAGGGATTGTATTTCTGGAAGACCATCCCCACCTGGCGGCGGAGTTCCTGTAGATCGATATCCGGGCGGTTAATGTCGATGCCGTGAATGTTGATCGAACCGCCATTGATGTTGGCGCTCGGAATGCGGTCGTTGATGCGGTTCAGACAGCGCAGCAGAGTGGATTTTCCGCAACCGGAAGGACCGATGAATGCGGTCACCTGCTTGCTGGGGATGTCCAGAGTGACGTCATGGAGAACCTGCTTGTTACCGTAGGAAAAACACAGGTTCTGGATCTGAATGGCGGTGTCCATGGAAAGGGTGGGGCCGGGAGGGGGGATTACCATTTGAGTTTTGCACGCAGGCGACTGCGGAGGATCATGGAGCCTACGGACAGCAGGGCTACCAGCAGGAGGAATACGAAGACGGAGCCGTATTGGGCGCGCTGGGTATATTCGGAAGCAGGGATGCGCGCCGCCAGGGTGTAGATGTGATAGGGAAGAGCCTGTACCTGGGAGGACATCACATCCAGTGGCCCGCGTGCTCCTTCCCAGGGTAGTTGATCTTTTGCCGCCACGGCAGCGGTGAACATGATCGGGGCAGTTTCACCGGCCACCCGGGTGATCGCCAGCAGGGAGGATGTCAGGATACCGGGAAGAGAATACGGCAGCACACACTTGCGGATCGTCTGCCAGCGGGTGGCGCCCATGGCCAGGGAGGCGTCCCGGAAACCCTGGGGAACGGCACGCAGGGATTCCTCCGCAGCGGTGATGATCACTGGCAGGATCATACAGGCCAGCGTGGCACAACCGGCGATGAGGGAGGAATTCCAGCCTTGGAAGCTGAGCGTCAGTTGATTGAATAGCGGCAGGATCAGCAGGGATCGTTCAGATGGAGTGTTGGTGATCACTGGAACCGCCAGCACAAACACTGCGAAACCAAAGAGACCGAAAACGATGGAGGGCACTCCAGCCAGGTTCAGGATGGCCAGCCGCACCGCATGGATGAAGGGGCTTTCCTTCGCATACTCCGCCAGATAGATGGCCGCACTCACGCCGAAGAACAATGCCATGATGATCGCCCCGATGGTCAGCAGGGCGGTGCCTACGATGGGGCCGGCGATGCCGCCCCCGGAATAGGAGTAGGTTTGCTCATTGTAGATCTCCTTGCCCGGGTGCTGCTTCACATACTCTGTCGCCTGGGAGGCGGAAAGCTGGTGGCGCACCCCCTGCTCGTCATCGAAGACATGCAGCGTTTCGTTTCTCGCAGTGAGGAATTCAAAGTCTACGAAAGGAGCCTCCGGCTTGAAGAGCACAGGCGCTCCATCGAGGATGATTTTTCCAAACAGCAGTGCCGCAATCAGAACGATGAGGTAAGTGGTTGTTCCTAGCAGGGTGCGAATGGTCAGGTTCTTGAAATGCCCCTTTGGCAGGCCCTTCCGGATGAGTTTCTCGGGATCGAACATGGGTGGGAAAGGTTAATGTTTCTGGCGGTTCACGAACTTGTGGGCCGTGGCGTTGATCAGCAGGACGATGGCAAACAGCAGGATGCCCACCACGAACAATGCGCGGTAGTGCACACTCCCCAGCGGAACCTCACCCAGTTCCTGGGCGATGATGCCGGTCAGCGTGTGGGCGGGCTGGAAGAAGGTCCCCAGGCCTTCCGTGAAATCCGGAATCTTGATCCGGTTTCCGGCCACCAGCAGCACCACCATCGTCTCTCCGATCACGCGGCCCAGGCCCAGCAGCACGGCCGCCAGGATGCCGGAGAATGCCGCAGGAATCACCACGCGGAAAACCGTCTGGATGCGGGAGGCGCCCAGTGCCTCCGAGGCTTCCGAGTAGGCACCCGGCACGTTGTTGAGCGCATCTTCAGCAAGGGAGAAAATGGTGGGTATGCTCATCAGTGCCAGCAGGCAGCCGGCCGTGAAAATGTTCAACCGTTCCTCGATTGGGAAACCCGGCACCCAGGACAGTGCGTCCTGCATGGAGAGATCACGCAGCACCGTGCCGAACACCAGAATGCCGATGAATCCCAGCACCACCGAGGGAATCGCCTGGATGAATTCGATCACCGGTTTGACAATCGCCTGCTCCCGCTTGCTAGCGAACTGGTTGGTGTAAACCGCCGCGCCGATACCGGTGGGAGTGGCGATCACCAGGGCCACGATGGAAATCATGACGGAACCCACCAGCAGGGGGAGGATGCCGTAAAAGTCCTGCCATTCTCCGCCGGTGATCCAGTCCTTGCCAGTGAGGAAGGAGAGGATGGCATCGGTGAGAGGCACCTGCTTGTTCTGCTGCCATTCGTTGAGGGCGGCAGGTGTTTTGGAGAGATCGGAGATGAAAACAGGGAGCGCCGCTTTGGCTGCATGCAACAGTCGGCGGGCGTCATCATCGCTGGGTTCGTAGGAAAATTGAGCCGCTGTTCCTGAGAGGGAATCTTTCAGTGCCGTCTGGATGGTGATGCACTCATCCTTGCGGGCCAGCAGTTGTTCGATGGCTTCCGTCACATTCGGGGTTTCCGCCAGGATCGCCTGCGCTTCCAGGGTGAGTTGGGTGCGGGCCTCCGGGGTTTTTGCCTTGGCGGCAGCCGTCAGGAGAGAGGCGCGCTGCTTTTCCAGCTCGAAGGCGTTGTCCAGGGACTCCTTGGTGGCGCGGGTGGATTCAGACATTTCGCTCACCAGGGAGCTGAGATCCATCCCGGCGGATTCAAAGGTGTCAATGCTGTCTCGGAAGGATTGAAGAGGGGCCGCGTGTTTCTGGCGGGCAGCCGCATATTCCTCACTGAGACGAGTCACCAGCGGAGGATCATCCGTGGCATTCATGTCTCTGGTCCGGAGGGACTCGATCAGGGATTCCCGCTCGGTTTTGGAAAGATGCGGTGTTTCGGGAAGATGGGAGAGCGCCTCCTTTTTCATCTTCTCGTAATTTTCCTTCATGACCACCAACGCGTGGGAGGCAGGGTCGATGCCCTTTTCGATGTTGGAAATGACCAGATTCCGGGTGGGGTTCACCTTTTCGGAATAAGCATTGTAAAGGGTGCTGGATTCCTGCGAGCGGCGCAGTTCCGAGATGCTCTTCGCATTGATTTCCGCGAAGTAGGAGCGGTTGAGCAAGCTGGTGAGCTGCTCGTGGGAGGTAAGATTCTTGCGTGAAATATCTACAAATTCCAGCCCAGCAGTGCGGTAGACCTGGAGCTCACGCTGATAGCCTGGGAAAAATCCCAGCCCTTCCTTAAGGAGGAAGGCGATGATCAGCACCAGAATGAGAATCGTCAGGCCGGCGTTTGATGCGAAGAAGTAGCGGATCGCCTTTTCAAAGGAAAATCCCCGCTTTTTGTAGCGGTGCGCCTGCGGTCGGGTGGGGGTGTTGTCCTGCGTCATATCTCGCGTGGGTCAGCGGGCAAAAAGGCCGTGGGCAATGGAATGGGCATCGCAGGAGAATCCAACGATGCCCATTTGGCTAGCAACCGAAAAAGAAGGCAGGGGAATTACAGGTCGTTATTGGAGATGAAGCCCACCTTGCGGATGATGTTTTGGCCAGCCTCGGACTTCACGAAGTCGAGGAAAGCCTGGGCTTCTGCCGTTGGCTTGTCAGGAGCATAGAGGTAGCACTCACGGGCGTAGGCATACTTCTTGGCATTGGTGGCCACTGGTTCCACACCGTCCACGGCGAGGGCCTTGGTGCCGGCGGACTTGGCATATGCCAGGCCCACGTAACCGATGCCGTTCTTGTTCTTGGCCACTTCTTGGGCGATCTGCTCGTTACCAGCCATCTTCAGGGAGCTGGATGGGTAGTCGCGGCCACCCATGGCGAGCTTCTGCCAGTCCTTGTAGGTGCCGGAGGAAGTGTTGCGGGTGTAGATGGAGATGGCACCAGGAGCACCACCGATTTCGGACCAATCCTTGATCTGGCCGGTGAAGATCTTGGCGATCTGCGCCTTGGTGAGATTGGCCAGCGGGCTGTTCTTATTAACGATGACCACAATCATGTCGTGGCACACAGGAGTTTCCTTTACGTAAACGCCCTTGGTGCGGCAGAGGGTGCGCTCGTCATCCTTGATCTTGCGGGAGGACATGCCGATCTGGGCAGTGCCGTTGGCAAGGGCAGGGAAGGCAGTGGAGGAGCCTTCGGCTGCGATCTCGAACTTCACGCTGTTGTTGCCAGAGGCCTTGAAGGCTTCCGAAAGTTGTGGGACGAGCTTGGCGCCGAGGGTATCGGAACCCTTGATGCTGAGGGTTTGTGCGCCAGCCGTGGCCAGAAGTGCGGCGGAGGCGAAGAGGCAGGTGATAAGTTTCATGATGGTTGTTGGTTAAGTGCTTTCAGTTGAGTGATCCAAAGGGTTAGAACGCCATGCGCAGGCCAGTCATCGCGGTGTAGCCGTCATAGTTGCCACCACCCACTTCGGAGTATTCAACGCCGTTCATGATCTTCAGCTTGTTACCATAGATATAGTAATTCAGGCCGAGGTAGGCGGCGAAGTAGGTGTTTCCGCTTTCATCGTCGCCAGCAGCCAAGCGCTCATAGCGGCTTTGTGCACGCAGGCCGTTGGGATCGGTGGAAGAAGCGATCTGAAAGCGCGTCACCAGTTGCAGGCCGTCCGCGATGAAATAGGTCGGAATGATGTTAAGGGCCACCACGTCGGACTGGTTTACGTTCTTGTCGGTGCCAAGTTGGTCCGCCGTTCCCGACATGCCGAAGCCGTAGAGGAGATCGGTGGTGAGACCGAAGCGGCCTTGCACGATATCATTGGAAAGGGCCACTGCATCTGTGAATGCCGGTGAGGTCGGATTGCCGAAGAAGCCTTCTACTTTGGAGGAGCGGAAGCCAGGATTCGTGTTGTGCTCGTAGCGGAAGGAAACAATTGAGGAGTCCAGACCGGCCTCGGCAGAATAGTCGTAGCCGACCTTGCCGATAAATAGTGCGCCATGGTCCAGGCTGGAGAATTCGCGGGTCTGGTTTGCACCGTAAAGGCCGGCTTCATAGAGCCAGTGCTCCTGGATACCCTTGCCGTTTACCCAAACACCCGTGAGGTTGCCCACGTGCAGCAAGTTCGTTACGAGGCTGCGCTCGAAGGTGACGATTTCCTTGGAGGAAATTTCCTGCTCTCGGGAGAGCTTGATCTCCTGCTTGCCGAAACCGATGTTCAGGGCGTCCGAGGCTGCGTAGATCACGTAGAGATCATAGATGTCACCATAAATGGTGCCGGAGCCAGTGTCGTTGTCGTGGCCATCGGTGTCCACGTCGATCTGGCCTTCGAACTTCCAGTTTTGGAACCACTTGGACTTGAAGCCCAGATACGCGCGGCGCACCTCGATGTCGTTGCCCCAGACCTTTTCGTCGTTGGCGGAACCTGCATTGCCCTTGTAGTCGGAGGTGTTGAAACTGTCGCCACCGGCTTCACCATAGATGGATTGAAGTTGAAGGCGGCCTTGCAGGGAGAATTCCTGGAGAACCGGATTGTCATCGCTTTTGTAGAGCGTGGCGGCGGACCAGATCTTGTCGTAAACACTATCTCCGGACAGACCGTTGACGAAGAGGCCGCTGGTTTCTGCCGAGGCGGACATGGTGCCCAGCACGGTGGTCGCAAGAATGGCGCGGTTGATGAATTTCATAGGTAGCATGGGTTATGGAATAAACAGCGACCGCTAATGGGGCGCGGCGGCGCTTTTGGTGGCTGCCTCGTCACATGGATGTCGCACGGACGTTTGCTACTTCCCGCCCGGGGATTTCCAAGTGGCTGTGGGTGACACGTTTGTCACATAGGATTCTTCAAAACAAGGTGAGCCTAACACTCCTCCGGAAAAAAGTTGCAGGATGCGTATTTTTTCATGGACCCGAATTCACTAATGAGAATGATTCGCAATATCAACTGCGGAGAAAATCCGCAGGTGTGACCTCCATACCATGAAAAACAACAGTGATTCCATGATCGCTTCCCTCCGTTCCAGCCGTTTTCAGGACGGTTTCAAAATGACCGGCACTTTGCTCGCCCTTGGAGCAGTGGCTGCTCCCATCGCCCATGCGCAGGAGCCAGCGAAGGATAAGAAGAAAAAAAGTTCCGATGAAACAACCGAGCTTCCCGAGATGGTTGTCAAAGGAGACGGCAAAAAGCTCTACAACCCGCAGAAGGTGCAGTCGCAGAAATTCACAGCACCACTGCTGGACACGCCACAAACTGTTACCGCCATTCCGAAGGAAGTTTTCAATGAGCAGGCCGCCCAGAGCCTGAACGACGTTCTGCGGAACGTGCCAGGCATCACTTTCCTCGCCGGTGAGGGTGGGAATCCTACCAGCGGAGACAACCAGTTCCGCATGCGAGGCTTCGATGCCTCAAACAGCATTTTCATCGATGGTGTGCGCGATGGCGGTCAGCAGGACCGTGATATTTTCAACATTGAGCAGGTGGATGTGGTGCGCGGTGCCTCCGGTTCCGATGTGGGCCGCTCCACGGCAGCAGGTTATATCAATCTGGGCACCAAGGTGCCTACCCTCCGCCAGGCCATCAGCGGCACGACCTCCTACTCCTTTGACAATACGGATGCGGACGGGAGCTTCCGCAACACGCTCGATTACAATCAGCCACTCAACGATTTCCCGCTCAAGGGTTCTGCGGTCCGCTTGAATGGTCTCTATCAGGAAGGTGGCGTTACCGGCCGTGAGTTTGCGGAAAGCAACCGCTGGTCCATCGCTCCATCCTTCGCAGTGGGTCTGGATACGGATACCCGGTTCTTCACCACCTATCAACACACCGAGCAAAACAACCGCCCGGACATGGGTCTGGTGCGTGCCGCCTATGATAATGATCAATACGGTGGCGGCAGCTACACGCCAGTGGCGCCGAACGTCGATCAGGATACCTCTTACGGTTCCGTCCATTCCTTCGAGGATGTCATCAGCGATGTGGGCACCCTGCGCGTGGAGCATGATCTAACGCCGGACATTATTCTAAGCAATCAGACCCGCGTGAGTCATACGGACCGGATCACGGAAGTGGTGACTCCCAGCGGATACACGCAGGCCACCCAGGAGGTGACGCGGAATTTCACGGCAAATGACCGGGTGAACAAAAACTTCAGCAACCTCACCAACCTGCGTGCTGCCTTCAGTACGGGCTTTGTGGAGCATACTCTCAACACCAGCCTGGAGCTCTCCCGTGAGGATGTGAACACGCTGGGTTATGAAAACGGGACCGCAGCACCGGTCGATATCAAAAACCCGGATCATTATCTGGATGTGGTCCGTCCGACTCCGAGCGGCGCCTCCACCTCCAGTGTGGTGGATACCCTTGGTTTCAGCGTGTTCGACACTGCGAAGTTCAACAAGTATCTCCAGGCGACGGGTGGATTCCGCGTGGAATACTATGATCTGGACTACCACACTACCCTTGCCCGCAGTAGCACTGCCACCCCTGTCAGCTTGCAGAGTGATGATCTGCTGGTGAACTGGAAAACCGGCCTGGTCTTCAAGCCGGAGGAAAACGGCAGCGTGTATGTTTCCTATGGCCAGTCCGAGCAAAACCCGGGCACCAACCTGAACATGAGTGCTTCCGAAACCGGCACGGGTGCGGACAATATCAACAATGATCCTCAGGAATCCGAAAACTACGAGATCGGCACCAAGTGGAACACGCTGGACAACAAGCTCTCCGCCACGGTGGCCGTCTATCGTACCGTGCAGAAAAATATCGGAATCGCTACTGATGCAGTGAGCGGTGATACTGTTCAAACTGGAGATCAGAAAGTGAGCGGCGTTGAAATGGGCCTCACCGGTTCCATCACCGATGACTGGCTGGTCTTCGCCGGATTCTCCTACTCCAAGAGTGTGAACTCCAACGAAAGCAGCACCACTGCGAACGATGCCCAACTCCAATGGACGCCGAAAATTTCCGGCAACTTGTGGACCACCTATCGTCTGCCGTTCAAACTGACCATCGGCGGTGGTGCCCAATACAATGACGGCAGCTATCGCAGCACGACCAATGATCCTTCCGCCATCACAGGTATCCCCGGCATTGATTCCTACTGGCTCTTCAATGCAGTGGCTTCCTATCCCGTCACGGATAACGTCACCGTCCGCTTCAACGTGAACAACCTCTTCGACGAGGAATACTTCCGCAGCGTGAACAACAATGGCAACCGCTACAACCCAGGTGCCGGCCGTTCCTATGTAGTGAGCGCAGATTGGAAATTCTGATCTGGATAACCCAACGGTGCTACTTGCTGCAGCACCGCAGATTGAACGAGTTCCCGCCCTTTTTGTTCGGAGGGCGGGAGCTCCATCCTCCGTGAAACATTTTTGGATGGACACGAGTTTAGTAATGAGACTCAGTCTCAACAGCTCGCCGCAAGAGGATCGCTTGGATCATTTTGCGGGGTGAGAGCTACCCCTTGACGTCTCCATATCATGAAACCAAAAAGTGATTCCGCCTCTGCGAACTTGCGTTCGTGCCGCCTTCCCGAAGGCCTTGGCATGACCTCTACCCTTCTTGCTCTCAGTGCCGTAGCTGCACCATTCGCGCACGCCCAAGAGCCTGCTGCCGAGCAGAAAAAGCCAGCGGGTGATGCGACCGAACTTCCAGAGATGGTGGTGACGGCGGATGGGAAAAAGATTTATAAGCCGGAAAAACTGGCTACTCCGAAGTACACAGTCCCTCTCCGTGATGTTCCGCAGACGGTGACCGTTATCCCTACGGAAGTGATGCAGGAGCAGGGCTCCACCAACTTGCGCGACGTCCTGAAAAACGTTCCAGGCATCAGCATTCAGGCTGGGGAGGGTGGCGTGCCACCGGGTGATAACCTTTCGATCCGTGGCTTCAATGCCCGAACGGATCTCTTCGTGGACGGTGTGCGTGACTTCGGCGGATACAGCCGGGATCCATTCAATTTCGAGCAGGTGGAAGTGACCAAGGGTCCCTCCTCCACCAATGCGGGCCGCGGCTCCACGGGTGGTTCCATCAATCTTTCAAGCAAGGCACCACGGTTGGAAAAATTCAGTGAACTCTCCACCGGCATCGGGACGGATGACTACTTCCGCACGACGCTGGATGTGAATCAGGACATCTCTCAGATCCAGGGTGCTGCATTCCGTGTGAATGGAGTCTATCACACCCAAGGGGTGGCTGGCCGCGATTTCGTGGATCAGGAGCGCTGGGGAATCGCTCCCTCCATCACCTTCGGTCTCAATACCGATACTCGATTCACCCTCAGCTACTTCCATCTGGAGCAGAACAATCTGCCGGACTATGGCTTGCCATGGGTTCCAAAGGAAAACACGGCGAACGCCACCGTGGACAATAACACCGGACTCCCATCCGGCATCCCGAAGGGTGTGGATTTCAGCAACTGGTATGGCCTTCTCAGCCGTGACCATGAGGACATCCAGACGGATATCGCCACCGCCATCTTCGAGCACGATTTCAATGAGGACCTGAAAATCCGCAACACCACCCGTGTAGGACTGACGAATCTGGATCTCAGCATCACCGCTCCGCGTTTTGTCAATAGCGGAGCCGATGCCGCCGACGTGCGCCGGACCGACTGGAAAAACCGCGACCAGCAGGACATGGTCTATTCAAACTCTACGGATCTCCGTTATGATTTCCAGACCGGTAAAATCGAGCACCAGTTGGTAGGTGTACTGGAACTCTCCCGAGAAGAGGAACAGAATCGTCTGCGCGGTGATAGAAATGCCGCACAGGCTCCGAACACGGATCTTTACCATCCTTCACCGGATTCCGGCGCGTATTCACCGGATATCTACTACACCGGTGCGGTCAATAATACCACTGCGGATACGGTGGCCTTGTCGCTCTTCGATACGGTGAAGCTCAACAAGCAATGGATGCTCACAGGTGGCGTCCGCGCGGACTACTTTGATGTGGATTACCATAGCCGTGCTGCAGACTCCGGCGGAAATAAAGGCGCTGTTACCGAAGCCGGTCGATTGGACAAGCTGTTCAGCTACCGCGGTGCCGTGACTTATAAGCCGCAGGAAAATGGCAGCATCTACCTGGGCTATGGCACATCGTTCAATCCATCTGCAGAAGGCCTCGCGCTCAGCACGGCGGATACGGCGACCAATAGCATGAATCTCAAGCCGGAAGAAAGTTCCACCATTGAGCTTGGGACGAAGTGGGATCTGCTGGATGACAAACTGTCACTCACGGGTGCGATTTTCCGCACGGAAAAAACGAATGCCCGCACCGAGGATCCAGCGGATTCCAGTGACATCGTGGTGCTGGATGGTGAACAGCGCGTTCAAGGTTTTGAAATCGGCTTCAGCGGTCAGGTCGTGGACAACTGGCGTCTGATCGGTGGTTACACTTATCTGGATAGTGAGATCCTTTCCTCTGCCACCGATCTGGAAGAAGGAAACGAAGTGAGCAACACGCCGAAGAATTCCTTCAGCCTCTGGTCCGTGCACACCTTGCCCGCCGGCTTTGAAGTGGGTGTGGGCGCTCAATACGTGGGTGACCGCTACAGCAACAGCCGAAGCGATACCCGCCAGGAAGCACCAAGTTACACGACCTTCGACAGCATGATCAGCTACAAGGTGAATGAAAACGTCACCCTGCGCCTGAATGCCTACAACCTCACGGATAAGGAATATGTCGATCGCGTGGGCGGTGGTCACTTCGTTCCCGGCCAGGGGCGTTCGGCCACCCTTACGGCCAATATTAAATTCTAAGCTTATTTTTCCGAGTTAGCTGCCATCCCCATCTCTCCCGAAAGGGAGGGATGGGAATTTTGCATCTGCCCAATCCCCTTATCATCTAACCAATACTCGCCATGATCCTTTGCATCCCTGATGTTCTCACGCCTGCTCAAACTCAGGAAGCCCGTGCCCTGCTGGATGCTGCGGATTGGACAGATGGTAAGGCCACCGCAGGGCACATCGCGGGAAAGGTGAAGGATAATGCGCAGCTATCCGCCGAGCATCCGGTGGCGCGCCAACTGGGAGAAATGATCGTCAGGGCGCTTTCCTCCAATCCACTTTTCATGTCGGCTGCCCTGCCGCTGCATTTCCTGCCGCCGATGTTCAATCGCTATGCAGGTGGCCAGCACTACGGCACCCACGTGGATGGTGCCATCCGCCAAATTCCGGGAACCGGCCAGCGCATCCGCACGGATCTATCCTGCACGCTCTTTTTTGCCGATCCGGAGGAGTATGAAGGCGGTGAACTGCTCATCGAGGATACTTATGGGAATAAATCGGTGAAACTGCCGGCCGGTCATCTGGTGCTGTATCCTTCCACCAGCCTCCATCAGGTCACGCCAGTGACGAGTGGTGCCCGGGTAAGTTCCTTTTTCTGGCTTCAGAGCCTGATCCGGGACGATCAACGCCGCTCCATGTTGTTCGATATGGACGTGGCCATCCAACGCATGGCAATGGATCATCCGAGCCACGAGTCCGTGGTTTCCCTTACGGGCGTTTACCACAACCTGCTCCGTCAATGGGCGGAAATGTAATTTTTTCAACCACTCCTCATGTTTCACCCCACGATCCGCCGCTGTGTTTTCTGGTCCCACCTGGTGGCAGGCATTGCTTCCGGCCTGGTCATTCTCGTGCTGGCCGTCACCGGCCTGCTGATGTCCTTCGAGACGCAGATCGTCAATCGCGTGGAGCAATCGATGGTGCGCAGCAAGTCGCATGGAGATACCACTCCTCTCACAGCGGCGGAGATGGTGGCTGCGTTTGAAAAGGCGGGCGTAAAGGGCAAACCTACCACGCTCAACTATACTTCCAATGCGGATGCGCCGGTGGCATTCCTTGTGGGCAAGGGGAACCAGCAACTTTTTCATCCCAACACCGGAGAGTACTTGGGAAAGGGTGCGGAGGGGACGCGCAGGTTTTTCCAGACTGTGCTCTCGATCCACCGTTGGCTCACCTGGCCCGCCCAGCAGCAGGGCGGTGCGCCTGCGGGTGGCATGCAGGGGGATAAGAAAACTTCATGGAAGGACATCGGCGGGCAGATCACCGCAGGAGGTACCTTGGTTTTCATATTTCTGCTAGTGAGCGGCCTGATCATCTGGCTGCCAAAAAAGCGTGTATGGAAAGCCTTCAAGGTCGTGCTGACCCTCCAGCCACGCCTCAAGGGCCGGGCCCGGGATTGGAACTGGCACAATGTGGCAGGCATCTGGGCATCTCCCATCATTCTTTTCATTGGTCTAACGGGCCTGATCATGGCCTATCCTTGGGCAAACCGGGTGCTGTATTCCGCCTTTGGTGAAGAGGTGCCGAAACGCCAGGAGCAGGGTGCTTCACGCGGTGAAGGGAGTAAGGATGGAAAAGCCACCTTGGTGGTTTCCCACCTCGATGCGCTGGCCGCTTTCGCCAAAAAGCAATCTCCCGATTGGCAAAGTATCAGCCTGGAGATTCCCTCCAAGGAACAACAGCCGCTGGTGGTGACGGTGACGAATGCCGGGCGGGGCCGCCCGGATCGCAGGGAGAAATTCACGCTTGATCCGGCTTCCTTTGCCGTCCTCAAGAAGGAAACCTTTGCCGATCTGAAGCCCGGTGCGCAGGCGCGGCAGATGGTCCGTTGGCTGCACACCGGGGAAATCGGCGGCTGGTTCGGCCAGTTGATCGCCGCACTTACCTGTGCTGCCGTGATTGTTTTGGTGTGGACAGGTTTTGCCCTCAGCTTCCGCCGCTTTTTCCTCCGCCGCAAATCTGCCGCTGCCTGATGCCTGCTCCCGCCCAAGATCCGCTGCGCGAGCAATCCGTAGCCCACATGCAGGCAGGGCTGGCATTGTTGGATCGTGGGGAATGGCATCCTGCCGTGGTGCATTTCGAGCAGGCGATCACCTTGCGTGAGCAATTGCCGTGGCGGGAGGAAGTGCTTTCCGCATGGCTGCTGGCCGCTGCATGGATCAACCGGAGTGATGCGCTCCGCCGTTTGGGGAATCCTGCCCTGCTGCCGGAGGCGGTGCGATCGCTGGATTTCTGCATCGCGGCCATGTCGTATGTGGAGCTTGCGCAAAATCCCGCCTATCCGGAACGGCTCATCCTGGCTTGGGTGAACCGCGCCACCACTTGTGGTGAGATGGGGAACATTGCGGAAGCCTTGCAAAATTTCGCAGAGGCAGGGCGGCTTCTCGAAAAATGGGGAACGGATGTCACCCCTTCCCGTTGCTTTCTCGGTGCCATGCTGTCGGTGAATCGTGCGCGTGTTTTTCTGGAAGCCCGGCAAGCGGCCCCTGCGTGGGAGGATGCCCGGGCGGCCATCGCCATTCTGGAGCGTCTGTATTCCCCCTCTGCTTCCGTCAAGGCATGCAGCATCCAGTGCCGTGCATTGGCCATGCTGCTGGATGAACCAAGGGGTGTGGATGAAAGCCAGGACTGGATCGCCCTGGGCACGGACTCCACCGGAGAGGCCCTCGCGATGGTGAAGGCTACGGGCTACATGGATTTCTGGGTGGCGGATCTGGTGC
>Ga0157373_10001066_pt1 | contig 21062 bp, 13 predicted proteins | sample C65metaG_FD_113460 | JGI IMG/M metagenome (GOLD analysis project Ga0157373, IMG submission 113460) | Corn rhizosphere microbial communities from Kellogg Biological Station, Michigan, USA - C6-5 metaG | ecosystem: Host-associated > Plants > Roots > Rhizosphere > Soil | place: USA: Michigan... | reverse complement strand
GGCCTGCCGGTGTTGGATGTGGTGTTCTGGCGTTGCGTGTTCGGTGCGGCCACTCTGTTGCTGATTTGCGCCGGATTCGGTTTTTTACGCCGGGACATCCTGACCCGCACGACATTTCTGCTGGCGGTGCTCAGTGGGGTGGCGATCGTTGGCAACTGGGTGTTGCTGTTCGCTTCCTATTCACGGGCCTCGATTGCCATCGGCACTGCAGTGTACAACGTCCAACCGTTCATGTTGGTGGGGTTGGCTGCGCTGTTCCTGGGGGAGAAAATCACCGCGCAAAAGCTGTTCTGGCTGGCGGTGTCGTTTCTCGGGATGCTGGCGATTGTCAGCGCCCATGGTGAGCAGGGGCAGGGCAGCGGGGAGTATCTGGTGGGCATTGCCCTGGCACTCGGGGCGGCGCTGCTGTACGCCATTGCTGCGCTGATCATCAAGCGCTTGACCGGTACACCACCGCACTTGATTGCGCTGGTGCAGGTCAGCACCGGGGTATTGCTGCTGGCACCCTGGGCAAACTTCTCGGCTCTGCCGCAACAGCCCGAGGCCTGGGCCAGCCTCATCACTCTCGGAATGGTCCACACCGGGGTCATGTATGTGTTGTTGTACAGCGCGATCCAACGCCTGCCGACCGCAATCACCGGCGCACTGTCATTCATCTACCCGATCGCGGCGATTTTCGTCGACTGGTTCGCCTTCGGCCATCGCCTCGAACCGCTGCAATGGCTGGGTGTGGCGGCGATCCTGCTGGCGGCTGCCGGCATGCAGCAGGGCTGGGGCATCAAGGCACGCCGTCCAGCCCTGCTGTAGTGCGGGGTCAGAAGATGTAGTCGGTGGTCAGGAAGTTCGAGTCCCGCTCGCGGATGATGTCGCTGATCAGCGCTTTATTGCTCTCCTGGAACTTGGTCGCCACCAGGGTGCGGATCGAAAAGGTACGCAGCGCATCGTGCACGGACAAGGTGCCCTCGGCCGAGTTTTTCCGGCCGTTGAACGGGAACGTGTCCGGCCCGCGTTGGCACTGGGCATTGATGTTGATGCGCCCGACCTGGTTGGCGAACGTGTCCACCAGCTTGCCGATTTCAGCCGGATGCGTGCCGAAGATGCTCAGTTGCTGGCCGAAGTCGGACTCCAGCACGTAGTCGATTACGGTATTGAGGTCGCGATACGGCACGATGGGGACCACCGGGCCGAACTGCTCCTCGTGATAGACCCGCATCGCGGTGTTTACCGGATAGAGCACGGCGGGGTAGAAGAATGAGCTGCGGGATTCGCCGCCGTGTGCATTCGTCACCGTCGCACCTTTGGCCACCGCGTCGTCCACCAGGGAGCGCAGGTAATCGGTCTTGCCGGCCTCGGGCAGTGGCGTCAGCGCCACGCCGTCCTCCCACGGCATACCTGGCTTGAGCGTGGCGAGCTTTGCGTTGAATTTCTCGATGAACGCGGGTGCCACGTCTTCATGAACGAAGAGGATTTTCAACGCCGTGCAGCGCTGGCCGTTGAAGGACAGCGAGCCGGTCAGCGCTTCGCTGACGGCATTGTCGAGGTCGACGTCCGGCAGCATCAATCCCGGGTTTTTTGCATCCAGCCCCAGGGCGGCACGCAGGCGATGTGGGCGCGGGTGGAGCTTCTTCAGGTCACTGGCGGCCTTGTTGGTGCCGATGAAGGCGAAGATGTCGATCTTGCCGCTGGCCATCAACGCGCTGACGGTTTCCCGGCCGCTGCCGTAGATCACGTTGATAACACCCGCCGGGAAACTGTCGCGGAAGGCTTCCAGCAGCGGACGCACCAGCAGCACGCCGAGCTTGGCCGGCTTGAACACCACGGTGTTGCCCATGATCAAGGCGGGGATCAGGGTGGTGAAGGTCTCGTTCAGCGGATAGTTGTAGGGACCCATGCACAGGGCCACGCCCAGGGGCACGCGACGGATCTGCCCGAGGGTGTCCTGTTCCAGCTCGAAACGGCTGGAGCGCCGGTCGAGCTCCTTGAGGGCATTGATGGTGTCGACGATGTAGTCGCAGGTACGGTCGAACTCCTTCTGGGAATCCTTGAGGTTCTTGCCGATTTCCCACATCAGCAGCTTGACGACGGCTTCGCGCTGCTCGCGCATGCGCGCCAGGAAGGTTTCCACGTGGCGGATACGCTCGGCCACCCGCATTGTCGGCCACAGGCCCTGGCCGCGATCGTAAGCCCGGACGGCGGCGTCCAGGGCGGTGAGGGCGGTTTCGGCATCCAGCAGTGGCGTACTGCCGAGTACCACTTGTTCATCGCCTTGTTCACCTGCCAGGTACACCGGGCTACGCACGACGGCCAGCGGTCCCGGCCAGGTCTTCAGGACGCCATCGACCAGGTATTCACGCTGCTCGATCCGCTCTTCGAGGCGATAGGCCTGGGGGATATCGGCGGCACTGGGAAACAGATTGGCGAGAAGGTTGGCTGTGGTCATGTCGTTACTCCCTCAAAGAAATGAACCCTGACGACTCACCGTCGTCTTCGCTTCCAGGGTTATACGCCTTAATGGGGGGAGTTTTTAAGTGGCATGGGCCGGCAACTGCGTTTTTGCCGACCCGGATGCGCAATGCTGCTCACTTGAGACTTGCCACAGTTCGGTATTTACCAACGCATCCGTCCACCCATACTGGCAATCACGCCATTGAGGTCGTTGTCGTCGACGTCGCTGCTGTAATCGGCACTGACATACAGGCTCACCACGGGCGTGACCCGGGCGACCAGGCCCAGGCCCAGCTCGACGGTAGAGGACTTGCGGCTGCTGCTGATCTTGTCGACCTTGTCCAGGGAAAGGGTGTCGGCGCTCTGGACGGTGTGCCACAGGTTGGTCCGCACGTAGGGCTCCACGCCCAGGCCATTGACCTCGTAAGTGCCTTTGAGCCGCGCCCCCACACGCCCGCTCCAGGTACTCAGTGCACTGCTGTTGCCATCCTCGGCGTTACCGGTGTCGAGGGTCACGCGTTGGTTGATCAGTTGCGCCTGAGGTTCGACCACCCAGTTGTCACTGATGCCGATGGGGAAGCCGCCTTCGACCGCCAGCGTGACGGCGCTGCCTTCGGTCGCCTGGCGCTGGCCTTGTTCGGTACGGCTGTAGCCGTTGACCCGGCCGCCACTGGCGCTGAGGGCCACATGCCAGCCAGCCGGGCCGGTGAGGCTCCAGTAGGCGCCCAGGTTCGTTCCCTGCAGGTTCAGCGCATCTTTGCCCGGCTCGGCCATGGCCTGACTGACCAGCACGCCGCCGACATTGGCGATGATCTGGCTCTGGCCACCGATCAGGCCCATGCGCTGGGTATGGCCGTTGTCGTTGCGAAGCGTGAACAGTGCGGGACCCTTGTCGGATGCGGGGTCGGGATTGATGAGGGTGGCGTTCGGGTTGTCGGCGGGTGTTCGGCCATACCAGGGTTGCGATGATTGCTCGACGGGCCAGGCCATGACCTCCATGGATGAGCACAGCAGTAACGACGTCGACACGGTGTAGAAGGTGGTCGTGATTTCTTGTGGGCGGAGGGAAGTTCTCATGGGGGTCTGCCTTGCAATCGCATGCGTCTCTCGCTTAGGGCGTCTCTCCTACCCCGAATGAGGGGCGACCGAATGGATTGAGGCAAGTCTCGGGCGGCCCGCCGCAACGGGTTCCCGAGGCCTGCCCCTGACTGTATTTCCGGGGGTAGTACGGTGTAGTCAAGAAGACCGATGTCATCGCGTCAAGAAACTGTGCGATGAATGGCGATATGAAGTCAGACCCAATAAATAACTGATTTTTTTCAGTTATCCATGGGCCTGGTTGGCGTCAAATCACCGTCGGTAGCGCGTCACCAGCTGACCCGCACGCCGAGATTGCCCGCCACGCTGCGTTGCTGGTTACTGTCCAGGTTGTTGCTGTAGTCCGCGCTGGCATAGACGCTGACCGAGGGGGCCAGGCTTACGATCATGCCGACGCCCAGGTCGCCGGTGGAAGCGCGCTGTTGGGTCTTGACCCGGTCGGTGTTGTCGAATGTCACCGTGTCGGTGCCGGAGAAAGTGTGCCACAGATTCGCCCGCAGATACGGCTCGACGGGCATGCCACTGACTTGATAGCGGCCCTTGAGCCGGGCGCCGAGGCGGCCGGTCCAGGCACCGTCGGAATCGAATTCGACCCTGGAGATCCCGTCGTCCTGGGTATCCAGGGAGATTTTCTGGTGGATGACCTGGACCTGGGGGTCGAGAACCCAGTCAGTGGCCACGGCGAACGGATAGCCGGCTTCCGCGGAGAGGGTCAGGGCGTGCCCGCGGTTGTCGATCTTGAGCCCGCGGTCGGAGCGATTGTCACCGTCCAGCCGGGTACCCATCACGACCGCATCGACATAACCACCGGTAGGATCGGGGAGCGTCCAGTAGAGCCCGTAGCTGTCGCCGTCGAGTTCTATCTTGCCGGCGCGTCGGCCCTGGAAGCCCAGGTTGAAGCCGTCGACGTGACCGTTCAGCTCGGTGTGGCCGACGAAGAAGCCGATGCGCTGGGTCTGGCCGCCGGACATCGGCGAGCTGTACAGATCGTTGCCCACCTGGAAGCCTTTGATGGAACCGTCGAATCGAGGCGAAACCGTACCGGCCCAGCTCTGGTCCAGATCCTTGCCATAGACCCGACCCCACCCTGCGCCGAACGCGCCGGTTTCGGTGAGCAGGCGCTGGTCGCCCTGGCGATCATGGAAGGTGCCCAAGGCCATCAGGGTCAGTTGCGCCGCGGCAGGAGGCAACACCGACCAGGTGGGCACTTCCGGGCGATACAAGGGAATGGGCGCGGCACCCGGCACCGCAGCCGGCAACGCCGGTAAACTCGGGCTGGGCGCCGCCACCGGTCCGGCGACTACGGTCGAGCGCAGGTACCAGTTGTTTTCATTGCCGTTCACGCCGCCCTTGAACAAGCGGTAATCGAAGGCGCCGGCCGATACCGCATTGGCCAGCGAAAACGCGCCGCTGTCGCTGATCGCGCCGCCCTGGGCCTGAACCAGTTCGATGCCGTTCTGCGTCGTCAGCGCCCCCGCGCCCCCCCCATTCGTGACAGTGATGGCGGTGTTCCCCGTGAGCGTTCCACCGTTGACCACCAGCTTGTCGCTAGGGGAGTCATCGGCCCCCAGGACCGATTGCAGGCGTAGCTGGCCGTTGTTACCGACGTAGTTACCCTGCACGGTGAGGGTGTCGTTGGTGCGGCTATTGCCCTGGGTAAGGTCCACCGTTCCGCCGTTGTTGAGCGTTGCCAACTGACCGGCGGTGAAGGGGGTAACGCTGCCCTGGGTCGAGGTCAACACGCTGCTGCTGTCGAGGGTGAGTGTGCCCGTGGCCGTGGCGCTGTCACCCAGGACCAGCGCGTCATTCAGGTCCAGGCGCGAACCCTGGCTGAGGTTGACGTTTTCCCAGTTGACGTAACGTGCACCCGTGCTGGAGGAGCTGCCTGCAAGGGTCAGGACGTCCTGGCCCAACCCGCCGTTCAGGCTCGGGGTGACGGCGAGTGTTGTTTCATCGAGGCCGCGCAACAGCGCCGTGTCATTGCCGTCACCCATCAGAATCGCAGAGTGGATCAGCCCACCGCTCCACTGCAGTTGGTCATTGCCGGCACTGGTACGGACCTCGCCGATGATTTCGCCACCGCTGATGGTAATGCTGTCATTGCCGCCACTGACACTGACGTTGCCACCGATGCGTCCCGCAGACAGGATGATGGTGTCCTGGCCGAAACCGGTCACCAGGTTACCGATGATCTGACCGCCCGACATGTCGAAGAGGTTATCGTCGAGCTTCATATCGACCCGACCGATCGTGCCTCCGCTCATGTGTGCGATATCGCCGTCTTCGAACGCATCGACAATGGTGCCGCCGGACATCGTGAACCTATCGAGGCCATCCCCCTGGGACAGAGACAGGATGCGGCCACCGGTCATGAGAAAGTCGTCGGCCTCCGAGCCTTGGCTCACGTCCCCGTCAATCACGCCGTTGGCATGGATTTCGATGTGATCGACACCTTCGTCAAACGTGACGTCGCCCTGAATGACGCCACTGCCGTTGGCGGGCATCGTCAGGCTGTTGTTGCCTGAAAGGTCCGTCAGCCCGGGGCTGGTGCCGCTGTCGCAGACATAGGTGTCATCACCTGCGGTTGGTGTCAGCGTGCAAGCCGCCATGGTGGTGGGAACGGGTAACAGGAAGGGGGTCGATATCCATAAGGCATTGATCAGCCGCTTGAAACCATGATTGTGCGAGCTCATGTGCTATCCCTCTGCATCGGCATTCGGGGAACGCCGGTTTCAGCATCGGCTGCACAACAGCTGGCACACAGGGCCTGGCAACGCTCGCTGTATGGGATGGCACCGTAACAATGAAAGAAAGGTGTCGCTACTGTCAGAACTTACAGGTGGCACGTTGTCATCAGCGACCCGTCGCAGGGTTCACAGATGCACTTCAACCGACAGCGGCAGGTGATCGCTCAGGTGTGTCCAGGGCTTGCTGCCGAGGATTTTCGGGGCATGGCTGGTGGCGTTGCGCAAGTAGATGCGATCCAGGCGCAGCAGGGGGAAACGAGCCGGGTAGGTCCTGGCGGGACGGCCGTGGTGGTGCTCGAAGGCTTCGTGCAGATACTGACGCTGGGCGAGGGTAATGTTGCCGCGCAGTTGCCAGTCGTTGAAGTCGCCGGCGATGATTACCGGGGCGTCCTCGGGCAGGGATTCGAGCAGTTGGCAGAGCAATTTGAGCTGCAGTTGACGATGGCTTTCCAACAGGCTCAGGTGCACGCAGATGCCGTGGACTTCGGCATGGCCCGGCACGTCCAGCAAGCAATGCAGCAAGCCACGCCGCTCCGGGCCGGTGATTGAAACGTCGAGGTTGCGGAACTGTCGGATCGGGTATTTGGACAGCAGCGCGTTGCCGTGATGGCCATCGGGGTACACCGCGTTGCGGCCGTAGGCGAAGTCGCTCCACATGCTGTCGGCAAGGAACTCGTATTGGGATGTCTGGGGCCAGTTGTCGTAGCGGGAGGCATGGCGGTCATGCTCGCCCAGGACTTCCTGCAGGAACACCAGGTCGGCGCCGGTACTGCGCACCGCTTCACGAAGTTCCGGCAGGATGAAGCGGCGGTTGAGGGCGGTGAAACCCTTATGGGTATTGACCGTCAGCACCTGCAGCCGATGGACCGCCACAGGCGAGTCCAATGGCACCGATTCGACAGCCCGCCAGTCGGGATCGCGAGTCACATTCACTCCTGAATCAGACGTATCTGTTCATGCGACTGATGGGGAGCATCGGCAGTTCCGGATATTTACTGTTTCAGCCAGCTTTCATGTTGATCCCATCACCGATTTCGCGAGCAGGCTCGCTCCCACAGGGGATTTGTAGCGACACTGTATTGTGTGACCATCCGAAGCCAATGTGGGAGCGAGCCTGCTCGCGAAGAGGCCCTACCTGACCCAACGCTTTCGTGGTGCTTCAGATGAACACGATCTCATACGGCAACCCCATGCGATCCAGGATAACCCGCGGAACCAGCGGGGCGATGCCGCTGGCGGGTTCGCCGTTGAGCTGGCTGGCATAGGCGTGCATCGCATGGCGTTTGCGGGCGGTGGTCCAGACGTCCAGGCGCAGTTTTCGCGCGCGGTGCCAGGGGATCTTGTTCTGCTCGCGAACCGGCCAGTGCCAGGCCCATACGGGCAGTTCGTTGAAGGTCGCCCCGACACTTTCGGCCGCCAGGGCTCCGGCACGGCCGACGGTCTCGTGGTCGCTGTCACCGTCCTTGCGCCAGGTGCCGAACACCACGTCGCCGGGGCGCAGGTAATGGCCGATGAAGGCGGTCAGTTGCGCCTCATGTTCGGCCAGGGCCTTTTCCGGGAAGCCGCCGCGCACCCACTGCAAACCGTGGGTAGGTACGCCCAGGCGATGCAGGGCATCCACGCTTTCCTGGGGATGGGGGCGATAGATGCGCAGGCGTTCATCGGTCCACAATGGCGAAGCGGGGTGGTTGAGGTCACCGTCGGTGACCGAGAGCAGCAACATGGGATAGTCCAGGTTGCTGAGCAATTGTAGCAACCCGCCACAGGCTCCGATCTCATCGCCAGGGTGCGGGGAGAGGATAACGGCACGGGCGCCGGCAGGGATGAGTGGCTGGGTGCTGATGATGGGAATGTCGGCCAACTGCGGCGCACTGTTCCAGATTTGCGGGTGCTGCCGGCCTTGCAAGCGAGAGGCAAGTTTCATGGGTTACGTCCTTGTTGTATTCAATCTTTCAGCCACGCATCGGGCCGACTGCCCGGGTGCCCCGAAGGGACTGGCTGCGATCCGCAGTGCTCCGAATCCTGGAATACCGCCTGCGAAGTATTGACCATGACGCGCGATTCGTCGCGTCACTTGTGTATCTGAACTGCAGTTTTTCACTCGAACTGGGCTGTTCAAGCCTGGTGAAACGCCACCAGGGCCGCGTCCTTGCGGCTCTGGATGGTCTGTAACCTTATATCACCGAGTCTATTTTTCGTCTTCGCGCTGCAACTCGAACAACAGCAAAGAGCGGCCCGTGACGGAATATTCGGAATCGAAATCGAAACGCTCCTGGCCCCGTACCGTCGGCTGGTTGGTGTCTACCATGCAGGTCCAGAAACTCCCTTCGGGGACCTCCGGCAGGCGGAAATTGACGACGTCATGGTGCGCGTTGACCACCAGCAGCAACGTTGCGTCACCGCCCTTGCGGCGGATGCCGGTTTCCTGGGCGCGACCGTCCATCAGCATTCCCAGGCAACGACCGTGGCTGTCCTGCCACTGTTCAATGGTCATCTCACTACCGTCCGGTGCCAGCCAGGTCACGTCCTTGACGCCGATATCCTCGTTGTAGTTACCCACCAGGAACCGCCCACGCCGCAGGATCGGATAGGCCAGGCGCAACTTGATCAGCCGTTTGACGAATGCGAGCAGCGCGGCGCCATCCTCGCTCAGGTCCCAGTTGACCCAGCCGATCTCGCTGTCCTGGCAATAGGCGTTGTTGTTGCCATGCTGGGTACGGGCGAACTCGTCACCGGCGACGATCATCGGCGTGCCTTGGGCCAACAGCAGGGTCGCGAAGAAATTGCGCATCTGCTGATGGCGCAGGGCGTTGATCTGCGGATCGTCGGTCGGGCCTTCGGCTCCGTGATTCCAGGACAGGTTGTTATTGCTGCCGTCCTGATTGTTTTCATCGTTGGCTTCGTTGTGCTTGTCGTTGTAGGACACCAGGTCATTCAGGGTAAAGCCGTCATGAGCGGTGATGAAGTTCACCGAGGCATAGGGACGGCGCCCGCGCTGATTGAACATCTCCCCCGAGGCGGTCATGCGGCTGGCAAAGTCGGCAAGCTGGCCGTCGTCGCCTTTCCAGAACGCGCGCACGGTATCGCGAAACTTGTCGTTCCACTCGACCCAGCCCGGTGGGAAGCGGCCCACCTGATAACCACCGGGGCCGCAGTCCCAGGGTTCGGCGATCATTTTCACCTGGCGCAGCACCGGGTCCTGGCGGCAGGCAACGAGGAAACTGTGGCGCTCGTCGAAACCATCGTGATACCGGCCGAGAATGGTCGCTAGGTCGAAGCGGAACCCGTCGACATGCATCTCCGTGGCCCAGTAGCGCAGGGAATCGGTGACCATCTGCAACACGCATGGATGGCTCAGGTCGAGGGTATTGCCGGTGCCCGAATCGTTGATGTAATAGCGTTTGTCGTCGGGCATCAGCCGGTAGTAGGAGGCATTGTCGATACCGCGCATGGACAGGGTCGGGCCTTGCTCGTTGCCTTCGGCGGTGTGGTTGTAGACCACGTCGAGAATGACCTCCAGATTGGCATCGTGCAGGTGCGCGACCATTTCCTTGAACTCGGCGATCTTGCCGCTGGCCAGGTAACGCGGGTCGGGAGCAAAGAACGCAATGCTGTTGTAGCCCCAGTAGTTGGTCATGCCCTTATGCAGCAGGTGTTGGTCGTTGACGAACGCATGGATGGGCAAGAGCTCGACCGATGACACACCCAGCTTGCGAATGTGTTCGAGCACGTCGTCGACCATCAGCCCGGCGAAGGTCCCGCGCAGGTTCTCGGGTACGGCGGGGTGGCGCATGCTGATGCCGCGCACATGGGTTTCGTACAGGATGGTCTTGTCCCAAGGCACGCTGACGCGGTGGTCATGGCCCCAGGTGTGGGCAGGGTCAATGACTTTGCACTTGGGCACGAACGGGGCGCTGTCGCGTTCATCGAAGCTGAGGTCGCCATCGGGATGACCGATGGTGTAGCCGAACAGCGCCTCGGACCATTTCAATTGGCCCACCAGTTGCTTGGCGTAGGGGTCGATCAGCAGCTTGTTGGGATTGAAGCGATGGCCGTTCTCCGGGTCGTAGGGACCGTAGACCCGGTAGCCGTAGATCAACCCCGGATGGGCATCGGGCAAGTAGCCGTGGTAGATCTCGTCGGTGTACTCCGGCAACTCGATGCGTTCGACTTCGACCTCGCCGGTGTCATCGAAAATGCACAGTTCGACCTTGGTGGCGTTGGCTGAGAACAACGCGAAATTGACCCCCAGGCCATCCCAGGTCGCGCCGAGCGGGAACGGCAGCCCTTCACGAATCCGCGAGGCCTCGATAACAGGCGGCGGGGTGGTTTTCTTTGGACGGGTCATGGATTGCTCCTGCAAAAGACAGACAGATACTACAAAGCGGGTGGTTCAGAGATCATTGGTTCCAGGGTGACTAGAGCTGACACAGAACCCTGTGGCGAGGGGATTTAGCGAATCCCCTCGCCACAAATGCGGTCTGCTTGAGCCCGAGGATCAAACCGCCGGAGGCTTGCGGGCCGCTCGTGGTTTCTTGTCGGCCGGCTTGCCAGCCGCTGGGGCCGCCGCAGCGGGTTTAGCCGCAGGTTTGGCCTTGGGCGCAGTGCTTTTGGGGGGCGCCTTGGCCGTGGTGCTCTTGGCCGCCACAGGCTTGATGCCGTCGGCCTTGACGGCGGCTGGTTTGCCGGCGGCCTTGGCTGGCTTGCTCGGTGCCAGGGCCTCAGCCTCGGCCAGTTTGCGCGCCATCTCCCAATGACGTTCTTCCTGCCCCGCAGGCTTACCTTCGGATTCCCAGATCTGATAGGCGAATTCACGAATGCGTTTATCGTCGGTACTCATCGCAATGCTCCTGACATGACTCAAGACGGGATAAAGACGTTGACCGGGAAATCCCCCAGTGCGGTGCTGACCATCAACTCCCCTTGTGGTGTGACTGCTGCACGTTTAAAAAGTCCCTTTAGTTTTCCATCCTCAACGGCGAACGGTATCGAAACGCGGGTATCGCCCCAGTTCGCAGCCGTCACCCAGGGTTCGGAGCCGTTCTCCAGCAGGTTGGCGGCGTGGATGGGTACCACCACGATTGCCCGCTGTTGCTCATGCTCGCGCATGAAGGCCAGGACCCGGTCCGCGTGCACGCCGATCACGGGCAGAGGCTCATAACTGCCCTGTTGGAACAGTTGCGGGTATTCGGCCCGCAAGGCCAGGGTCTTGGCGATCAGGGCCTGCTTGACCCGACCATCACGCCAGTCGCGTAGCAGTTCGGCGGGAGGGGTGTCGGCCTGTAGTGCCTGACGACGTGCGTCGAAGTCGACCGGGCGACGGTTGTCCGGATCCACAAGGCTGAAATCCCAGAATTCGGCGCCTTGGTACAGGTCCGGTACGCCGGGTACGGTCATGCGGAGCAACGTTTGTGCCAGGCTGTTGAGGGCGCCCGCCGGAGCGATGGAGTGGACGGCCTCGGCGATGGCGTTACGCAATGGCAATCCTTCATCGCACAGCAACAGCCGTTCCAGGAACATCTGGGTCGCCTGTTCATAGGCGTCGTTGACCGCCGCCCAACTGCTCTGCAGCTTGGCTTCACGCAACGCTTTGCGCTGCCATTGCCACAGGCGTTCGTTGTAGTCCGAGAGTGCCTTGTGATCATTGAGATCAAGGTCCAGTGGCCAGCTCCCGAGCAATGCCTGATACATGATCAGCTCATCGCCGGCCGAGGGCGCGGCGGGATCGCTATGCAGCGACGGCGCGAGAATCCGCCATTGTTCGACGCACGCGGTGTACCAGTCTGCCCGTTCGCTGAGTACGGCCAGTCGCGCCCGGGTGTCTTCGCCGCGCTTGTGGTCGTGGGTGGCGGTGGTGATCAGGTTGTCGGGAAAGTGTTCCAGTCGCTCCAGGCAGGCGTCATGGAACGCCTGTGGTGGGGCGCTGAAGCGTTCGGTGTTGTAGCCCACGTCGTTGCGCGACAGCAATACCGCCGAGCGATACAGGGCGGTGTCCTCCACGGCCTTGGCGGCAGCGGGTGAGGTCAGTTGCTGGAAGCGCACACAGGCGTGGCGCAGCCGCTTGCGCTGGCTCCCCCGAGGGCGTTGCCGCCAGGGCATTCCGCCGAGCCAGTCGGCCAGGCAATCGAGCACCGGCCAGTCGGCTTCGCTGAGGGTTTGCCTTGCGCCTTCCAGGGCCTGGCGGAAAAACCGCTCGTCTTCGGCGCTGCGACCCAAAGGGCTGATGTAGGTGCGGTACACCGGGAAGTGCACAATGAGTTCCTGTAACGCCCGGCGAATTGCACCGAGGGTCAGGTCGCGAGTCATCACGTCGTCCCGGGCGACCTGCAGCAGGGCCTGGGCAACGCTTTCGAAGTCCCCGGCCAGGGAGCCGTTGAGAATCTGCTGGCGGGCCAGGCGCGCTTCTTCGATGAAGTGCGCGGGTCGTTCGCTGTGTCGGCTCCAGAACTCGGCGAGAGGGGCGGCACCGCTCGGATCATGCTGCAGCAGTGAAACCTGATTCATGAATTCGTAACCGGTGCTGCCATCGACGTTCCAGTCCCGGCGCAACGTCTCGCCATCGCCGAGGATTTTTTCGACGAAGATCGGCAGATGTCGTGACGGTGACAGCGCATCGACACGCCTGCGCAATTTCCGACAGTAACCGCGAGGATCGGCCAAACCGTCGATGTGATCGATCCGCAGGCCATCCACCAGCCCTTTGCCGATCAACTCGAAAATCTTTGCATGAGTAGCTTCGAACACCGCCGGGCGTTCGACCCGCAGGCCACCCAGCTCGTTGACATCGAAGAAACGTCGCCAGTTGATGTCGTCCGCGGCGGTGCGCCAGCTGGCGAGTCGATAGCTCTGGCGCTCCAGCAGTTGATGCAGGCGCTCGAAGCCTTCGGGGTCCTCGGAGTCGTAACCGCGCAGGTTGTCCTCGATGGCGGTCAGGATGCCGGCTTGCTTGGCCAATTCGCACAGTTCCTGCTGGAGTGGGCGGGCGAGGCTATGGGCGTCGGTCTGGTAGTTCAGCGTGGTGAAACGCTCCGCCAGGGCCTTGAGGGCGTCGGCCTGTTCGGGCGGCAGGGTGTCGGCGGGCCTGAGCAGTTCGCCGTACTGCATCGGGCAAATGGGGAAGTGGTGCTCGTAATGTTCGACGTAGAAGCGGCCCAGGGCAGCGTCGAAACGCAGCTTCAGCGTACCTTCCTGCAACGCCACGCCGTAGTCGCTGCCCAGGAATGGCAACAGCAACTGGCCCTCCATCAGCGGATCGGGAGAGTGCCACTGGATATCGAAGAACTGGCCGTAGGGGCTCAGGCGTCCCCATTCCAGCAGGTCCAGCCACCAGGGGTTGTCGTTGCCACCGACGGCCATGTGATTGGAGACGATGTCGAGGATCAGGCCCATCCGGTGCTCGCGCAGGGCCGCCACCAGGCGCTGGAGCGCGGCTTCGCCCCCCAGTTCTGGATTGACCAGGGTCGGGTCGACCACGTCGTAGCCATGCATCGAGCCGGCCCGGGCCTTGAGCAGGGGCGAGGCATACACGTGGCTGATGCCCAGCGAGGCGAAGTACGGCACCTGCGGGACCGCATCGTCCAGGGTGAAGTCTTTATGGAACTGCAGGCGCAAGGTGGCCCGCAGGGGTTGGGTCGACGTCTGTTTCATTGGTCACGCTCGTTCGCCTGAAGTCTCGCACAGGCGAGTATTTCCACACGCCGTGCGGCGTCCGGGTCATCCAGCAGCGCCTGGCTCTCGCCAGGCAGGCGCCTGCGCCAATTGGGATGGGTGTCGGTGGTGCCGGGCAAGTTGGCCTGCTCGTCGATGCCCAGGGCGTCTTCGAGCGGCAGCAGTACCAATGGCGCACGGGTATGGCCAAGGAAGCGGACGCTGGCGTCCAGCACTTGATCGGTTTCACGATGTTCTTCGCGAAAGTTCTGTGGGTCCTGGTTCAACACGTCGCGCAGCCCCTCGCGCTCGCGCTCGCGATGGCGACGCCAGTCTATTTCGGTGTGGGAGTCGATCAGGTCCAGACGGGCGTTCCAGTCGATGTCTTGACCGTGCCACCAACCATTGAGGGTCGGCAGGTCATGGGTGCTGGTGGTCGCCAGGGCATTGTCCGGCCAATCGAGAATGGGCTTGAAACGGGTGTTGTCCTGTTCGAACAACAGCACTCGCATGCCCAGGATCGCGCGGGCACTGAGCTTCTCCCGCAGGCCGTCGGGCACCGTGCCGAGGTCTTCGCCGAGAACGATGGCCTGATGACGATGGGATTCAAGGGCCAGCAGGCGCAGCAAATCGTCCACCGGGTAATAGAGATAGGCGCCATCGGAGGGCGGCGCATCGTTGGGGATCACCCACAGCCGTTGCAGGCCCATGACATGGTCGATCCGCAGGCCGCCGGCATGGGCAAAGTTGGCCCGCACCATTTCAATGAAGGCGCGAAAACCATTACGGACCAGGCCTTCCGGCGAAAATGCCGAGATGCCCCAGCCTTGACCGGAACGATTGAGGATGTCCGGTGGCGCCCCCACGGTCAGCGAAGCCAGCAGTTCATCCTGGCGGCTCCAGGCCTGGCTGCCGGCGCCGTCGGCACCCACTGCCAGGTCGGCGATCAGGCCGATGCCCATGCCGCTGGATCTGGCGGCGCTCTGGGCCCGTTCCAGGCATCGGGCAATCAGCCACTGGCAAAAAGCGTAGTAGCCGATTTCGCCGGCGTTTTCCTCGGCGAAACGTGCCAGCGCCGAACTGCGCGGATTGCGCCATTCTTCGGGCCATTGGCGCCAATCGAGGCTTTCACCCCGGGCTGCGCGTTCCGCTTGCAGGGCTTCGAAGCGGCAATGGTTTTCCAGGGCTTCGCCGCTGGTATGACGGAAGCTGCTGAAGTCTTCATGCAGCGGATGTTCGCCCTGACTGAAGCCGTCGTACAGGGCACGCAGGATTTTCTGCTTGGCCTCGGCCGCTACCGGCCAGTCGACCAGGGGTTGTTCTTCCAAGTGGCGCAGTTGATTGACCAGGCCCGTGGCGTCGATTGCCGTGCGTAAGGCCCGTTCGCCCAGGATCGTGCCCGGTGCGGCGTACAGGCTGTTGAGGAACAGGCGGCTCGATGGCGAATACGGGCTATAGCGCTCGGTATCGCTGCTGAACATCGCGTGTATCGGACTGATCGCCAAGGCGTCGGCACCGCGTTCGCCGGCCACCCGTGCCAGTTCTTCCAGCGCCTGGGTGTCGCCGAAGCCGCCGTCGCCGGGACGGCGCAGCGCATACAGCTGTGCGCTCAGGCCCCAGGCCCTGGGCGTCGGGTCGTCGACGGCCTCGGCCACGCTGTAGCAGCGGGCGGGTGCGACGGCCAGGGTGAAATGCTGGTCCTGGATGCGGACCTGCTGGTAGCCCACCGGGACCATTCCCGGCAGCTTGGCGTCGGCGTCGAGTTTCAGGTTCAGGGTCGCGCCGTCCTCGAGCTGGATTTCACAGGGCACCGAGCCTTCGAAATAGCGGCTCAGGTCGACGCTGGTTCCGACGTCGGCGGTGATCAACGGGGGTAGACGATGGTTCTGCTGATCTTCCTGCAATTGCAGAAGACTGGCGTCGATTTCCTGGGCACTGCCGGCCGGATGGCCCAGGCCCGTCAGGACCGAGCGCAATACCGCCGGCGAGACTTTCTGGGCCTGGCCATTGGCGTCGATCCAGTACACCGCCAGGCCCGCGCGGCCGGCGAGGATTTCCAGTTGCGCATCGCTCATGGGCGCTCTCCAGTAATGTTGGGCAACGTTGCCGCTTGCGTCAGAGTGACCAGCGCGCTGTAGGGCGCAAGAGCACCCTGTTCCAACAGACCCATGGCTTGCTGCGGATGTTCGAAAAGAATGCGCGCTTGCTCCGGGGCGCTATGTTCAACCGGCTGTTCGCTGAGGTTCAGGTCGATGCGCAGCACGCTGCCATCCTCCATCCGCCAGCGTGCGCTGATCGCGCCGTGGCCCAGCACGTCGGCCCCCAAAGCCTGGATGGCGGGCAGGCGCGGAACGATCTCTTCGCGGCGGATCTTCAACAGCTGGCGGTATAGCGCCTCGCTGGCTTGCTGCTCCGGTCGACGGGGCTCCATGTTCGGCCGTGAGGCATCGAACGTGGCGGCTGCGTTGGGATCGGGAATCCGCTTGCGCTTCTCGGGGTCGGCAAAGTCACTGAAGGCCTTGAACTCGTTACGCCGTCCCTCACGAACCAGTTCTGCCAACTCACCATGGTGGCTGGTGAAAAACAGGAACGGCTGTTCGGCGAGCACTTCGTCACCCATGAACAGCAACGGAATCATTGGACACAACAGCAACAACACCGTCGCCGCCTGCAGGGCCTGGGGCGGGGCCAACTGGTGCAGGCGCTCGCCCAGGGCCCGGTTGCCGATCTGGTCATGATTCTGCAGGAACAGCACGAAAGCATTGGCGGGCAGATGGCCGCTGGGTTCGCCCCGGGGCTCGCCGTGGCGATTGATATGACCCTGGAACACGAAACCCTGGCTGAGGCAGCGCGCCAGTTTTTCCGTCGGCTGTTCGGCATAGTCGGCGTAATAGGCGTCGGTTTCCCCGGTAAGCAACACATGCAGGGCGTTATGGCCGTCGTCGTTCCACTGGGCGTCGTAACCCTGCTCGAGCAGGCTGGCCTGATTGTGTTCGTTTTCCACGGTCAGCCAGACATGCCGCGCCGGGTCGACCTGCTGGCGCACCCTGGCGGCCAGTTCCTGGAGAAAGTCCGGGTCTTCAATCGCGTGCACGGCATCCAGGCGCAGGCCGTCGAAGCGGTACTCCAGCAGCCACATGAGCGCATTGTCGATGAAGAAATCCCGCACCTCGCGGCGCCGGAAATCGATCGCCGCGCCCCAGGGCGTGTGCTTGTCTTCGCGAAAGAACCCCTTGGCGTAGCGATGCCGGTAATTGCCATCGGGGCCGAAGTGGTTGTAGACCACGTCCAGAATCACCGCCAGGCCGTGACCATGGGCGCTGTCGATCAGGTGCTTGAGCTGTTCCGGCGTGCCATAGGACGCCTGGGGCGCATAGGGCAGGACACCGTCGTAGCCCCAATGGCGATCACCGGGAAACTGGGCCAATGGCATGAGTTCGATGGCGGTGACACCCAGCCCGGCCAAGCGAGCCAACTGCTGCTCGACCCCTTCGAATCCACCAAGGGTGCCGACATGCAATTCGTAGATCACGGCTTCGTACCAGGGGCGGCCGGACCATTGGGTATGTCGCCATTGATAAGCATGGGGATCGACTACCACGCTGGGGCGGTCGATGTCTCCGGCCTGGGCACGGGAAGCGGGGTCGGGGACTTCCATTTCTCCGTCGATGTTGTAGCGATAGCCGGTGCCGGCGGGGCAGCGGGTCTGGATCATGAACCAGCCATTGGCTTGGGGCAGTAGCGGTATTGAATCGCCAGTGTCGAGGTCGACACTGACGTAAAACGCATCCGGGGCCCACAGGGCGAAACGAGTGTGCTCGGCATCAAGCATGGTCGCGCCATGGGTCCAGGTGTCAGGCGTCCTTGACGGCATCGATCACCTCATTGTCTGGCCGATTTACCCAGGGATTGAGCCACCAGTTGTTCGTAGAGTTCGGCGTAGGGTTCGACCGCCTTGCTCAAGTTGAAAGGCGCCGACATCGCCCGGCAGCGCATGGCGTTGAGCAGCTCAGGGAAGGCGAATACCTTGAAGGCGCGGCTCAATGCCTGCTTGGAGCTGTCCACGGTGGACTCGGCGAACAGAAAGCCGGTAATGCCGTCTTCAATGGTGTCCGCCAGGCCGCCGGTATTGCGCGCCACCGGCAGCGAGCCGAAGCGCTGGGCGTACATCTGGCTCAAGCCGCAGGGCTCATAGCGCGATGGCATCAGCAGGCAGTCGCTACCGGCGAACATCCGACGCGCGTCGGTTTCGTTGAAGCCGATGCGCACGCCGATCCGACCGGGAAAGCGCAGCGCCAGCTCACGCATGGCCTGTTCCTCTTCCGGTTCGCCACGGCCGATGATGGCGATCTGGCCGCCGGATTCGACGATGAATTCGGCCACGGCTTCGGTCAGGTCCAGGCCTTTCTGATACACCAGACGCGATACCACGGCGAACAACGGCCCCTTGGATGCATCGAGGCCGAACAGTTCGCGCACGTGGTCGGCGTTCACTGTCTTGCCCTCCCAATCGCCGATGGCGAATTGGCGGAACAGATGCGTATCGGTGGCCGAGTCCCAGCTTTCGTCGATGCCGTTGGGAATCCCGCTGAGCAAGCCCTGTTGGGTCTTGGCCGCGAGGAAACCGTCGAGCCCGCAGCCGAACGCCGGGGTGGTGATTTCCTGGGCATAGGTTGCGCTGACCGTGGTGATGTGGCTGGAATAGGCCATGCCTGCCTTGAGAAACGACAACTTGCCGTAGAACTCCATGCCTTCCTGCTGCAACGCGTGTTCGGGAATCCCCAGCTCAGGGCAGGAGGCCAGGCTCACCACGCCCTGGTACGCCAGGTTATGGATGGTGAACAGGGTCGGGGTGCGCTGCCCGCGCCAGTGCATGTAGGCGGGGGCCAGGCCGGCCGGCCAGTCATGGGCATGGACCAGGTCGGGGCACCAGTGGATCTGCGCCAGGTTGGCGGCAATGTCCGCGGCGGCCAGGCCCAGGCGCGCGAAGCGGATGTGATTGTCCGGCCAGTCGCGACCATTGTTGGCGCCGTAGGGCGAGCCTTCGCGGGCAAAGAGTTCGGGGCAGATCAGCACGTAGATCACCAGGCCGTCAGCCATGTCCATGCGTCCGATCTTGCAGGGTGGCAGTGCCGCATGGCCGCCGAGTTCGCCGATGATGTGGATCGGGTTGCCGCTGTTCATCACTTGCGGATAACCGGGGATCAGTACCCGGACATCATGCAGGCCGGCCATCGCCCGGGGCAGTGCGGACGAGACGTCGCCCAGGCCACCGGTCTTCACCAGGTCGGCGATTTCCGAGGTGACGAACAGGACCTTCTTGCGGTTGGGGTTCTGGCGGACGACGGGGAGCAGTGCCTTGCCTCCGGTGGACAGCACCGGTGCCGTCGGCGATTCGGCCGCCGGCGGTAATTGTGAACGGACTTGCTGGGGTTCCAAGGCAGCACTGATCATAAGTATCTCCTGTATCTCGATCTGTTTCCGGCAAGCGCCAGAGCTGTTGTTTCATTGGCCGAATCCTGCAGCCAGGCGCACAAGCGCTACGCAAGAAGAGCAAAGCGCTGCCCAATGCGGCGAAGCGAATCAGGTAATGGGGCTGTGCAAGGACTGCACCAGCCGCTGTTGCCCTGCCTATAACCTGACCCGTCGCCGTTGCGAAAAGTTTCGACTTTTTTTCCTCGGGATGACCGGTCGGTTTTCCCCCCGGATCGGCAGTCTAGGTCAGAACCTAGAGCGGTGCGGTGCGCTTCGTCGATTTGTCGGACAATCACGTTTTTTGTCGGCAATGTCTTACATGACGATGGGAGATACGCGCCGACGAAGTGCACTTATCTGAAACAGAAATGCGGTAGGGGGCAGGGGTGGTTTCATCGCCGTGCGCGATCGTATGACGGGATGCACCATTGGGGTGCGTGGAAAATGGAGGCGTTTTGATGGCTCTGCCGATCAAGGAAAAGACCGCTTCTGTGGGAGCGAGCTTGCTCGCGATGGCGGTATGCCAGCTATACAGCTCTCGGCAGATCCACCGCTATCGCGAGCAGGCTCGCTCCCACAGGAAGCGCAACGGTGATCCCTGATTTCACTACTGCCAAAGAACCCATGTGGGAGCGAGCCTGCTCGCGATGACGATCTGTCAGCCAGTCGCGGTCAGCAAGCGGATCGGTGCTCCGGCGGCCCAGGCCTGCAGGTCCTCGATCATCTGCGAATAGAATTGCCGGTAGTTCTGTCGGCTGACGTAACCCACGTGCGGCGTCGCCAGTACGTTTTCCAGGGTTCGGAACGGGTGGTCGGCAGGGAGGGGTTCCTGGGCGAATACATCCAGGGCGGCGCCGGCCAGGCGTTTGTGCCGGAGGGCATCGATCAGCGCGCCTTCATCGACAATCGGTCCCCGTGCGGTGTTGACCAGCAGTGCCGCGGGTTTCATCCAGCCCAGCGCCTGGGCGTCCACCAGCCCTCGGGTGCGTTCGCCGAGCACCAGATGGATCGAGAGAATGTCCGCCTGCTCGAACAACTGCTGTTTACTCACGTAGGTTACGCCCGCCTCGGCGGCCTGTTCGGCGGTGAGGTTCTGGCTCCAGGCGATTACCCGCATGCCGAACACCTGACCGAACTGTGCCACGCGCTTGCCGATGCTGCCCAGGCCGAGGATGGCCAGGGTCTTGCCATGCAAGTCGCCACCCAGGCCCTGCTGCCACAAACCTGCGCGCAGGGCATTGGCTTCCTGGACGAGGTTGCGGCTCAAGGCCATCACCAGTGCCCAGGTCAGTTCGGGGGCCGCGTGCGTGTAGCTTTCGGTGCCGCACACCTGGATTCCCAGCTCGGCAGCGGTCTTGAGGTCGAGGGCAGCATTGCGCATGCCACCGGTGAGCAGCAGTTTGAGATTCGGCAGGCGACGCAGCAGGCCTTCGTCGAATGACGTGCGTTCGCGCATCACGCAAATCACGTCGAAGGGCGCCAGGCGTTCGGCGAGGGTGTCGCGGTCGGCAGGGTAGTCATGAATGAATGTGACCTGGCCGATGCTCTCCAGGCCCGACCAGTCCACCACGTCCCGTGCCACATCTTGCCAATCGTCGATGACCGCTATCTGCACCGCCATGGAGCACCTCGTCAGGGAGTGGGTTTGTT
>Ga0157373_10001062_pt1 | contig 21154 bp, 24 predicted proteins | sample C65metaG_FD_113460 | JGI IMG/M metagenome (GOLD analysis project Ga0157373, IMG submission 113460) | Corn rhizosphere microbial communities from Kellogg Biological Station, Michigan, USA - C6-5 metaG | ecosystem: Host-associated > Plants > Roots > Rhizosphere > Soil | place: USA: Michigan... | reverse complement strand
CAGCGGTATTTATGTTGTCCGTATTGCAGTTCCCGCCCGATACCGTCTCTACACGGGACAGCGTGAGATTCACGCTTCAACAGAAACAAACGACATCAGAAAAGCGCGAGCGATTGCCGCAGTCCTATTGGCTGTCTGGCAGCGATGTTTGGGTGAGTATCAAAAATTGGATAGAGAAAAGTTGGTGAGCAGTGCGCCTGCTTTGGCGGGCGAAGGAATGATCAGCCTTGCTGAATTTTGCGGTTTAACGAGTGCTTCCCTGCAACAAGTTGCTCAGCGCCTGCTTGATACGAATATCCTGCTGTTTTGGCTTGCTGATAGGCGTCCTGCTTACTATGTGGAAGACCTTTCACTCGTTGATAAAGACGATCCTGAGGTTTCTGGATTTATCATCGATAGTGCTATTAACATCGGGATCAGAGGTTCTCTGAGCGGTTATGTTCAGCCTTTGGTTTCATCACGTATATTACGTCAGATGATCGCTGGCGAGCCGCTGGATGCAGAAACCGCATTTAAATCCTCAGAGGCTTCATCCAAAGCCGCTTGGTTCGTTGACTTTCCCGGTGTCGAAATCTCGCCTAATTCATTGATGATTCATCGTGTTCAAGCCGAGCGCTTACGATTATTTTGGCTGTCACATATCACCGCAGTTTCTCCAGTCATGCCAGAGAAACCAAAAGCAATTACCCCTGTATTATTGCCCTCATCAATACCGGATAATGAATATGTAAATCGTAAATACTACTCAGTGAAAATGAGCGAGTTATGTGAAAAATATATTCGCTACAAGTGCGGGGGGAAATTCACGGAAAAGGCAGAGAATCGAGTTCGGGAAGGGTTTGGTTTATTCCTTGAAGTCATGGGTGATTCAACGCTTGAAAAAGTTGACCGTGACTTCCTCCGTAAGTATGAGAGCTTACTAAGGTCGATACCTGCAAGGCGCGATCTGGCAAAAATAAGATATAAAATCAATGATGTTCATGAATTGATTGTAAAGGCCAAAGAGAATGGCGACCCTCTAATGAGCGATAATGCCGTTCGTAAATATATGCGAATTCTCTTCGAGGCTTTCCAGTGGGCTGATGGAGAGGGCATTTTTATTAAGTCTCCTGCGAATAAATTTTTTGCACCTGTTGAAAATGAAAAGATGGATCAGGATTTCAAATCTGATTTCACTGATGGGGATTTAAACGCTTTTTTTGTTATGCCTTGGTATAAACGTGGAACTGTCGATAAAAACAGTCAGGGGCAATTCCATCATTATCGTGCATTTCATTACTGGCTACCGCTAATTGGCTTTTTTACCGGAGCGAGGATAAATGAATTATGTCAGCTTTATCTTGACGATATTAAGCAGGATACTGTCGGTTTTTATTTCTTCGAAATCAGCAATGAGCGTGCAGATCAGTCGCTAAAAACTATTCATTCGCGAAGAAAAATACCGTTGCATCCAACATTGATCAAACTTGGATTAGTCCGCTATTGCGAAGCATTGAAGAAAGCAGGCCATGAACGTTTATTTCCCGAGCTTCCTTACCACCCTGTAAAAGGATATGGCGATAAAGCTTCGGACTGGTTTAACCGCTCGTTGCTCAAAGAACGGTTAGGCTTTGAAAAAGAGAGCAAAAAATCTTTCCATTCATTCCGTCACACGTTTTCTACCAGGCTCAAACAAGCAGGAATCGACAGCGAGACGCGTGCGCAGTTTGTTGGACATATCCGTGGTTCTGGCGAGACAGAGAACCGGTATAGCAAAGATCATCCACCAGCGGCTCTCTATGCTGTTCTTGAGAGCGTTACGCTAGGTCTACCGGAAGTTGCTCCATTTGTTTGCGAAGATGGTGTGGTTGCTGTAGCTGATGCGCTACGGATTAAGCAGAACAACAAATCGCGAAAAGAACCGCAATAGTCTGACTTTCTCTCTTGCTCTAACGCGCTCAGAACGATTCTGGCGCGTTTTTTATTAAGGGTGGTGGATTGCATAGTGCCAAATTTGGAGGCGCTTAAAATGCGTCTGGTGAGACTTGATTTGCATTAGCTCAGAATTGATCTCACGATTTTCTCTGACAGCATACAATCAAGTCTAACAGTCCACCTTGAGCGAAGAGCAGACGAACATTTGACAAGCACATGTTTTTCTTTTCTCAATGATCACATGCTTATTGTTAAGACATAATGTCCTATGAAATATCAATGTCCAACGATGTAAATAGGAATCCAGTTCTTTGGGAAGTTATGTTGCTTCCAGGTCTCCATAAACCTATTTTTACCCATAAAATCTTGAGTTACATAAAAAACAGCATAGAAAAATGAATAATTGAAATCATTGGTGTATCCTTGTGTATCAGATACTACCTCTTCAATGTTCTTGTTCAATCTATCTTTGCTATTCGCATACTTATATTCAATTGCAGCTTTTAGTTCAGGCACTAAAATATCAGGTTTGTATTGTTTATTGGGCTTCAAAAAAACACTACCTGCATTAGATGAGGAAGGAAAAATAACATTGACAACCTGTTTTATAGGTTGATAAACATCTGCTTCCTTTATGGGGTTTATCCCTAATGCGTTAAGATAAGATTCAGTTCCGTGAAGTATATTTTCAAGATAAATTAACCCTGTTTCTTTTCTATTAGAATCGATAAATCCAAAAGGACTTAAAAATTGGGTCGTCTTTGATAAGAACGTGTTATTGAACTCCCCAGTCCAATAGTCATCATAACTAAACTCATTATAATACTTGCATTTTTCATAGTCTTCTCCAAAAATCCCATGAAAAATAGATAGATAGTTAGGGGTGTTATTTTTCTCCACATAAAGAGATACACTTAAATAAATTGACTTTAAAATATCAAAAAATGGCCTCTCATATTTATCATGACCTTCACTAACCCATTCTTGATAATCAGGATATAAATCTGGGGAATTAGACCACTTACTTTCATCTGTCTGATGTTTTATAACTAACGGTAATAACTCATAAGCTTTACTTAGCAAGTCAATGATGTTTTCTTCTAAATATTTCAAAATTAATTCCTTTTTCATTCGTTAATTACTGACAACTATATCGTAGTTATAACAGCAATATGAAATAAATTTCGCACCAAAATTCCCAACAAGCCCTATTCCTATCAACTTCGGTAATATATATAACTTAATCAGACCTGAGCGATTTTCAATCAGCAAGTCCTGATGAAGTGACGCCAAAAGGTGTTTAAACTGAATCGGCAAGCATCATATAGTCAGTTCCGCCCCGCTCTACACCTGCTGACAATCCCCCTTATTGTTTGTAATGTCCACTTTTGGCACAAAGCTGCCTGTCAGATTAGGTTTGGCTATCTGCCTTAGCTGTTTTAGATCAAATCTAAGCTAATACACTTGATTACCTACGATTGCACCCGCAGCCCTTTCACACTTTCTGATGGTAGGTTAATCACTGTCTTAATGCAGTTCTCTATGCTGCCAACGATGTCTTCGCGTGGGCCGCTTCGCCAGTCTGCGCTTGCGTAAAAAGCATCGAGAACCGCAGTCATGCTTTCAGCACTGTCAAAGGCGCGAATCAAGTAGTAGCAATCCAGGTCATGAAGCGAGTTGCCAAACGAAACAACATCGATCCCGTGGCTTTGGTGTAGGGGAACACTGATTTCCTGCATTATGGCGTGAAAAGCGGCACCGCTGCCTTTGCGTAAGGTGTATTGCAGTATTTCGACGGTTCTCAAGCGTTATCTCCGTGTTGCCCTTGAGCAGCTACTAGTTGATAGCAATAAAGTAAACCGGACTGGGCCGTGAAGCTACTGCTAATCAGACCGTCATCCGTAAGCAGAAGCTGAGATATGCTGTTCAAACGCGCTGTAAGGCTCTCTGGCGAGTGTTTTAAAGAAGGTAGTCGAAATCATGGTGCAGAATTCGCGGCGCTCTCATAGAGTGACTGGCGAAGCCGCACACTAATTTGTTATCTACGTTGTTAGGCCTGACATAACGTTTTCACACCGCTATTGACGCTTTGTTGAAATGTATCCGAGCTATTATACGTAGACGTGGTATAGGGCTACGGGTGGTCAATTAAGGGCGATTCACACATGGGCAAACACTTTCTTGTCTGTATTTTGGCACTATTTGCTTTTTCTGCCAGTGCTGGACATGGTGGCGCTGGAAGTAAAGGCGGGGATGGCGGAAATGGTGGATATATGGGCCAGTCTGGTAAAGCTGGTGCTGACGGAGGAAATGGCTCAGATGGAGGCAGTTCAGATAACTCACCGGGACGGGCAGGATGTCCGGGAGGAACGGATCCCGACGAGAACGGCAGATTTTATCTACCTGGAACCAAAGAACAATGCAATCCCGGTCCGCAGGACTAAGTGAAAAGTGGTAGTTCGCTTTAGAGCATTAAGAGGCGATAGGGTAATTACCTGCCGCCTCTGTAAGGATTGCCGCGTCGCCGCGGAAATTTTCGGACGCAATGCCTGAGAGGGACGCTTCCAAACCTAAGACTTCCACTTTCCACGCCCAACTTATCCGGCTGCATTTTCACCGCGAACACGCTGAAGGCTAATAACGTTCGGTTCGTGTTTGATTGAAATGAACACCAACCGACAAACACCGATAGCTAAGGTGTATAAGCTGATAGTTGAGTTGCTATATTTACAGTTATTAAGAGAACCGCATCCAGACCAGCAGGAATGCGGCTTCTTTCCTGATGATTGTCACTTTTTTTTGGAATAACTGAACGGGCGGCGGCTCAAACGTGGAGACGACGTAAAGCGCCCTTGACGGCGTTTTGTAGATCGTTAACAACCGCCAGATGAGAGCTTTCTTTCCGCAGGAGCTTGTCACCGTTGACCATCATCCAGCTACGTTTACCCCTACGCCCGATGTTATTGAAAGAATGCAATCCGCGCTCGGCTGTTGCATCGTTCACCTTACGAACTGCGCTGATAGCAGTAAACCGGAACATGTCTCCGTTAGCCATCATTTTAGGCTCAATTGGTTTGCGAAACCTGAACAAGTGAGCGAAGGTTTCAAATCGAAAGTGTTGTATATCACTGAGACGATGAAGAGAGTAGCGAGTGAGTGCTGCACCTTTTAATGTGACTTCTACACGAGCGCGTTGCTCTTCTACAGGTAGTTTCTGACCGTCGTCAGTGCATTTGTGGTAGACCTGCCACGAGATGTTATCCCACTTGTTACCCGTTCTAAGGTTCCATTCAGGATTGATACGAGCACCGTGAACATCAAGGAAAACATTTCTTCGAGTAACGGGATTGTATTGTCGGGCTTTGATTCCCGGACTGAAAAGGGCGCTTTGAAGCCGATAGGTCATCGCATTTGTAGCACTAATCGACCGGGTTTTGTGCCGGAAATCGCAGAAAACTTCGATTCCCACAATTTGCGGCTCATGCACAAAAGAGAAGCGATTTTGCAATTGGTCGAGTGCTGCATTCAGCTTTGCCGCATCGTTTGCCAGTGGTTCGCGGAAGCGAATCCGAAACACATCGTTAGTGCTGCTGATCATGGGCTTTACCCACGTTTTGATGCAGTTACCGGGATGGTGCTCGCATGATGTCAACTTTGAAATTCGTAGGCCGCAGGGTTCAACCCAGAGTTTTAACCCGGAGATTTTAAGTAATTCTTCCTGAACATAGCATGCTGGGTCAGTCCGGATAAGCTGATCGTTATGTCCAGCCAGTCGATCCCGGCTGAAACCTTAAAGGATTTGCGGTCTGCTTCGGCTGCTTTGTATTCTCGACTCTTCATCATGCGACCTTATTGAACGAAACCTCAAACCGGCATCAGGGTAATTTGAACTGAGCAGATTTGAGAACATTTCGAGCACGTTAGCACAACGGCTTTACGATAAAAACCTTACTTATCAGATAACTGCGTTCATATTCTGAACGCAGTTATCGATGTTAACCTAAAGGTATGAGAACGCTGTCATTTTTCATATACAGGGGATGTTTCGGCTTGCACGTAGTGTTTTAGACAAAGCACAACGAGCTATTTGGCAATAGCTGTCGGACGGTTATTGAGCGTTTGAGGTGTCTGCCTTCGCTTTTCAGTGCTAAGTGCAACAGACGATTAGTTCAGAACTGAAATCATTTCCAGAATATTCAATGGATAAACCGTTTCTTTAGTATTTTTGAGTTCAGTTTCAGTCCACCAATGATGCTGGTCGATAACGTTTTTTTCATTTTGGCTCCAGCCTGCTTTGCTAATTTCCGTAATGGTGACTTTCACTACAAAAAAGCGCTCTTCTGCCTGAACTGCTTCCCCGCTCGGAAGAAGCATTTCAAAAGTGCTGCTTCCGATTGAGTTGCCTATGAAGTCCCGTGTGATTCCCGTTTCTTCGTAAAGCTCTCGAATAGCAGTCTGCTCGAAAGTTTCATGACCTTCAAGTCCACCGCCGGGGGTTGCCCAGTAAGATCTTCCTGATAAAGCGTCATCACGGTGTGTAAAGCGGAAAAGTAGCACGTCATTAGTATTATTGATGATCAGTAACCTTGCAGCTCGACGGGTTCGCATTAGTTCATATCCTTATTTGAGAGTTGAACACAAAAGAACAATCAACTTTGCCCAACTAGTCCGGCAATGTTACACCCTGTTTCGCTGCCAAAAAACGACCGTTTTCTGGCACCTCTTTGTAGGTCTCTACTAGGATGCTGAAAAATTAGCCTTGGCAATTGTTGGCAGGCGTCCTATTGTTGACACCGTTTTCTGACAGGTATTGAGAGGTGTTGAGAATGGCGATTTTCGGCTACGGGCGAGTCTCTACCGCTCAGCAAGATACGGAGAACCAGAGGTTGGAGCTTGAGCAATCTGGCTGGATGTTTGATTACTGGTTTTCGGATATCGTTAGTGGGAAAAGTCCTGCTATGCAGCGCAAAGCATTCTCAGAGTTGCTGGGCAAGATCAGGGACGATGAAACGCTGGTCGTAGCAAAATTAGACCGTTTGGGGCGTGATGCTATTGATGTGCTCAAGACAGTCCGAATGCTATCTGATCGCGGCATCAAGGTGATAGTCCATCAGCTTGGGAATACTGATCTGACCTCCGCTGCCGGGAAGCTGTTACTGTCTATGTTGGCAGCGGTTGCAGAGATGGAGCGTGATTTACTGATTGAACGCACTCAAGCGGGACTGTCACGAGCAAAAGCTGAAGGCAAGAAGTTGGGGAGACCTTCTAAAATCGCGTCAGAAGCCCGTAGCGCGATTGTAAAGAAAAAGAATAGCGGCGCTAGTGTTAGCGCGTTAGCGCGTGAATACGGCGTTTCCAGAGCGACTATAGCAACTATTGTCGGTTAAATATGGAGAGTGTATGGCTTATACAGCAACAGTTATCCCGGTGATGATTGCATCGCCAAGCGATGTAGCCGAAGAAAGGAATGTTATTCGTGAATTGATTCACGAATGGAACGACATAAATTCAGCTCGTTCTAAAGTAATGTTAACTCCTATTAGATGGGAGACTCATACCTCACCTGAACTCGGGATTAGACCACAGGACTTAATCAGCCAAAGACTACTCGTCGATTGTGATTTATTAATCGGTGTTTTTTGGACTAGGATAGGCTCACCTACCGGGAGCGAAGCTAGCGGAACAGTTGAAGAAATTAATCGTCATTTGGATGCAGGAAAACCTGCAATGATTTATTTCTCATCAAAACCAGTTGCTCCGGAAAGTCTTGATAGAGAACAATATGAGTCACTTAAATTGTTCAAAACTGAATGCATGCAAAAGGGGATGATCGAATCTTTCAATGATTTGGCTGATTTCAAAGACAAAGTTCGTAGGCAACTTGCAATAAGTATTTCTAGTAGCCCTTATTTATCCTCTCTTATATCATCAACACAAAACGACCCTGATTTAAGCGCAAGTCAATCTATACCCGAGAATAATTTATCTGACGATGCTGTCAATTTATTGAAGTTGGCATGTGTTAATGAAGACGGGTCAATATTAGTGTTAAAGCATTTAGGTGGCACGGATATTCAGGCTGGGAATCAGTCGTTTGGTGGAAGATCGGCGAGAGAAGTAGCTCGCTGGGAGGGCGCACTTGATGAGCTTATATCATTTGGACTTGTAATTGGAAGAGGAAGTAAGGGGCAAATATATGATGTTACCCATAAAGGATGGACTCTTTTTGAATCCTTAAAAGATTAATTTCATTTTTGAATAAAATAATTCCAAATAAATCATGCGCGGATAAACCTCGCATGATTTACTCAAAAGAAGCCGCTATGACCTCTCCGGTATTAGCATTAAAAACGCAAAAATATTGAAGCGGTGTCAGCATTCCCAGACTGTTAATAGCGTTAGCCTGATCTCCAAATGCTTGAATCGTTTTCTTTTTCTCATCATGCCACAAGTAAGATCCGAAAACTCGCTGCGCTTCACTTTCATGCCACATATGGCGAAACGTCGCTTTCTTGTCCATTACCTGCTTGCACTCCCTGACCGGGTTGTGATGCGTTTTCGCATAGCATTCTGGGCTGTTACCTGAACATAAGGCATTTTGTTTTGTTGGCGGTAGTTTTGCACCTAGAGTGGAAAAGGCGCATACGCCCAGCACCAATGAAAGAGTGCCCAGAACTCCCCATGAAATTGCTCTTAGACCGCTGATCTGCCGTTTTGATGTAACGTGAGCAACCATGCTGTAACTGGCCCAGCTAAGCACGGTTCCCGCAGCCATCGGTAATATAAAGTCTGATCCCGTCATAATTCCCTCATTTGCCAAACAACATCACGTCTTGCAGTGAGTGCTGGAGACACACAACCAGTGATGACTATCATACGATATTGATTCGATTTGTCACTATTGGTGTTCATTTTCAATCTTTTTAGTCGTAGTAATTCACGCTTCTTACGAGGGAACGTGTGCTCACGAATAGAACTTGTGGATTCAAAATGTTTCAAATAGAGCGTGGCCTTATAGTGGTCAAAATTGCACATTCAGTGCATGAAAAAGACCTTGAGAATACAGTTTGGCGAGCGGGTGAAAGAGCTGCGAATAGCCACCGGAATGAGCCAGGAAGCCTTTGCCGATCTATGCGGGTTTGCGAGAAGTTATATGAGTCGCATTGAACGTGGCGGTTCTAATGCTTCTCTGGATGCGATTGAGGTGTTGGCTGGGGCTTTGAGTGTCGAGCCGTGGCAACTGTTAGTGTCTGGTTTGTCCGAAGATAGCGACCCGGAATTACTGGTTCCCTATGCGGCTGATGGCTCGTGTTTTCATCCTGGGCTGGCGAGCACCCGCGATGGCTCGTTTGGCGTAGGTGATAAAGCGGCTCAGAAGCGTTTTGGCACGTTTTATGAAGCTCTTGAATATCTACGTAGCATGGAGACAGCAAAATGGCGTAGGCCCAATGCCAGCGGCAATTGGGGCATTGTGTCAGCGGTGCGTTGGGACAAACTGAAAAAGTAGTGCAAGTGTAAGTTTGTAAATTCTAGGGGCTGTATGAATGAACACATTTCTTTAGCAGAGGGGAATCCCCATTGAATCAGCGTGTTTTTTTATAGCAGTCAGTAAAACATCAAAATACAGGTGCGTTACGTAGGCGTTACGGTTGCATTTTATAAACATGATTGACGGTTTTTAATTATTAAGTCATTGAAAATTATTATCTTAATACAGCCGATACACACCTATCCAAAGCTAAATCAATTAAACATAAAATTTGGAGAGATGATGGAACAGCAATGGTTTGAACTTAAAGATGCAAGACGTAAAGACTGGAATAAATCAGTATGGATAGTTCTGAGGGCCATCAAAAATATTGAAGAAGTTGGGAGGTATGGTTTCCTCGGATATAAAGCCGATTTCTTTGGGGCGGGAACAGTTGCATTTTCTTTAGAGCAATTAGATAAGGTCAAAAATCTTGGTTGGTCAGATATAGGCATTGGCCAACAACATGCCGGTTATGTTGATGATAGTGAATATATTCCAGCCGAAGTTTTCAGAGACACTTGGCGAGAAGTCGATGGAGTAAACCTTGTTTTGGAGCAAAGGTCTGAAGGGGGATATCCAAGACGATGGTTTTTGAATCCAGATATTATTCTGACCTTAGGATTATTTCAGGATGGGAATGTTTGGGTTTGTCCAAAGGAAGGGTATGATGAAGTAGCTAGAATTGAGTATGAAGATAATGAGCCAGTTTCCCTTGAGATTAAAAGTAAGTATTTGAAAGATTATTTATGTGCTCGTGGCATGTTTCTGTATGTGACTAGCTATTATAGCCGGGATTGCATACTTGAGAATGTAGAACATCTTAAATGGGAAGAAAAAGAGCTAAAATGTAAGGATGATGAATTTTCCGAATGGGAAGTAAGAATTACTCCTATTCATGAGGGGGGCGAGACCTATGGAAGCAAGATGGCCGTTTTCCATATGTCCAGAACTGACATAGATGAAGATGACGAACTTCCTGATATATCTCAGTTTCCTACAGATGAAAATACAAAAAGTAGTCATTGGGAGAGAGGATTTGAGGGGCGTAAATTATATAGAGTTATGGGGGAGCTATGGCGTAATTTTGTTGTTAATCCTTCTTTAGCGAGCCCAATTGTTCGAGGTGATGAAGTAGATTCAAGCTCTTATTTTATTATTGATCTTGAAGGGAATAAAATATCCGGAAAAGAACTCATCGATTCAGGTAAGTGGCTTTGGTTTAAACCGGATGTAATGATCATTTTAAGTAGCAGAAGAGGTGGAGGGTTAAGGTTTTATTCTCGAACTACAGGTTCTGTATCTTGCTATGAGGGATATAATACTCATTTTGGGGTTAATGATTTAGGTTTAGTTAATGTCTATGCTAAAGACATTGGCCTTCTTCCAACATGGCAGCAGCAGATATGGGCTGGATTCAATTGTTCACCAGAGGGTGGCATATCAAAAGAACTTCATGCCTCTCAAGTTCTTGCAGAGCCAGCTGATACTAAAGCCCCTGAGAAATACCTGCCTATTTCATTAGATTATATAAATAAAACAACATTAGAATTATTTGGGTTTTGTCTATTTAGAGATCATGAGTCGATTCCTGATATAGTGAAAAGTATTCATAGATTTAGATCAGTCACACAGGAAACATTCTATGGTTTGGCAAAGGATTTAGCTCGGGTAATTGTTGATAACTTAGATGCAGCTTCTATGCAAAAGATCATAAGCCCGGGAAAGGGGGAGCGTTGGGGATCTATTAAATCTTTGGAGAAGCTTTTAAGTTCAAAATATGATAGTGACTTTGTTAGAAAGATAATGGCTCCACTAGTGGGAGTCTATGAATTGAGGCATGCCGATGCTCATCTACCTGGTTCTCAAATTGAAGAGGCATTTTCATTAATTGATATTGATCGCAATTCCCCATTTGTGATCCAGGGAGAGCAAATGCTCCACTATGTTGTAAAAAGCCTTTTCACGATTTTTGAGCTTTTTAAAAAATGGCACAATCAGCCGAGCGATTGAATTAGCGACGTTTGAAATCAAAGCTTGGATATTCTAAGTATATTAGCTTAATGGGATGAGTCTTAGTCATGGCTCATCTTTCGTATGAAACTTGAGTGAGATAGCAACGGTTGGCTTTGATTTGGGTAAAAGGCATTGACCAACATCCTATTGATTTAACATAACTCATTTTAGTGATGCCTACATACGCTGCATTAGGACAAGGTTCTGATGGATCGTTTCTCCGCAGAACTTGTATAGTTTTTAGTCGTAGTTTTTCGAGGCAGGACATGCTTCAACATATAACATCTACTACAAATACATCCTACAATCTAGCTTCACAAACTCATGTGGTTACGCGAGTTTCGGTAATGCGAAGGTCGTAGGTTCGATTCCTATTATCGGCACCATCTTTTCTCGTAAAATCATTAAGTTACTATTGCAGTGTTTTGCTTTGTTCAACACTAATGTGCATTTTTGCGCGTTATGAGTGTGGCAAAATTGTGGCAGACACAGTGCGATTGTTTGTGGAGCAATGCAAGGGTATGCTAACTGCATGTTTACCTTGCAGCTCCCCCTTGTCTTTGAGCAATACACTGCTTGATGGCTGCTGGTTACGAATGTTGTCAGAGATTGCTATCACAAGGGGAAGGCGCTGAGAATTCATCCTAATTGATTGAGGCCAGCATGGAAAAGGAATTACAGCTCAAAGCTGATGAACAAATAAAAGCGTACTCCAAAAAAATCGATTTTTACACCTCAGAATATACTGTAGAGATACTTGCACAAAAAGTGAGCGCTGGTGAGTATACGGTACCTGAATATCAACGTGAGTATACCTGGGATGAACCAAGAAAATGTAAATTTATTGAGTCGCTAATCATAGGTCTTCCTATACCATTCGTATTTTTCTGGATGAATGACGATACCGGAAAACTAGAAATTGTTGATGGTTCGCAGAGGCTTAGAACCCTTGATGAATATTTTAAAAATCGTTTAACCCTTGATGGGCTAGAACGGCTGGATCTTCTTAATGGTACAAAATTTGAAGATTTACCATTAGCACGCCAAAGAAAAATTTTAAATAAATCTATCCGGGGTATCATACTATCCGATGATACAGATATGGAAGCAAGGATTGATTTATTTGAAAGGATAAACACCGGTAGTAAAGTTGCTAATCCTGCGGAGGTTAGGCGGGGGGTTTTACGTGGTCCATTTATGGATTTAATTAATGAATTAGCTGCTAATGAATTATTTATCAAACTAGCGCCTGTTTCTGCAAAGCAAAAAAAAGAACGAGAGCCAGAAGAACTAGTAACTAGATTTTTTGCGTACTCCGATGGGCTTGAAGGATATAGAGATGATGTTTCACCATTTATATTTAGATATATAAAGAGAATGAATGAATCATTCAAGGATAATGCAGATCTGGCCCAGCAATATAGAGAGCGTTTCTCTCGGATGCTATCGTTCGTAGAACAAAGTTTCCGTCTCGGATTTAAGAAAACAGTTAAAGGTTCAACAACGCCACGTACTCGTTTCGAGTCCATAGCGATAGGCTCGCATTTAGCATTAGAAATTAATGGTGCGCTTCAAGTAACGAAGGAACAAACTGACGAAATACTAGAAAGTGATTCCTTTAAGGCTGAAATTCGTTCTGATGGTGCTAACGCAATAAGAAGATTGCAGGGAAGAATTGGTTATATTAGAGATGCTCTTTTAGAGAGGGCTTGATCATGCAACTAGTAAAAGATGTTTTTGATGAAAGAGTTGCTGATATCGAGAGCTATTTTGAATTGGTGAATAATGTTGAGCTTGCAATTGGCTCTGGAGGAGCTATATTCAGCGTTAATGGAACACCGTACCAAATAAATCCTGACCAGCAGAAGATAATGTATTCTGGAATATATCTTCATTTGTATAATTTGGTCGAATCGACGATCTCTATGTTAATAGATGCTGTCGAACGGCACGCGGCGCAAGGAATTAATGGGCAGCTGGTTCTACTAACTGAAAACATGAAGAAGCTGTATGTTAAATCTGTAGCAGCCCCTTTTGAATCAATAAATAATGATTTACGGTTAGAGAAAGCGTTAGAACTATTTGACCAAGTATTAAATATAAAGCCTCTTGAACTTAGGATCCCGCCGGGAGGTGGAGGTAATTGGGACTTAAAAGAAATAGAAAGGATAAGTAAGAGTATAGGTGTTGATATCACTCTTCCCAGAGCGCTTAGGACAAAGGTAAATGCTCCATTTAGAGACGATAAAGGACCTATTCGGCTAGTTAAAGAAATAAGAAACAAATTAGCTCATGGTTCTCTTTCATTTACACAATGTGGTACGAACCATGTAGCCAGTGATTTTAGGCGGTTGATTGATATAGTCAAAGAATACTTAGCCTATATAATCCTATCTTATGAAAACTTCATAACCGCACAAGGTTATAAGATTGCACAATGATATTTATTTGGCCAAGGAGGTAATTATACTTTGGCCAATAATCTCTCCCAACTTGACCGGAACTGCATTTCCGATCATTTTAGCTAATGTTGCGACGCTTAGCGGGTTTTCATCATCATGAAACTTATAAGCTAAAGGAAATGATTGTAGTAATGCAGCCTCCCTTAGGCTGATCGCTCGATCTTGCACAGGATGCCCAAATCTACCATTCCCATAACCATTACATTGAGTAGTAATTGTTGGTGATGGCTCATCCCATGTCATCCGTCCATAAACACTTGGATAAGTTTTTCCTGTCATTTTCCTATGGCAGCTAGCCCTTAATTCTTCCGGCCAATCCAGCCAAGAACCGCCAGGTTTTGAATATTGAATCCGCTTTAAGTTTATAGGGCTTAGAATTGATGAGCGATGTATAGGATCAACTTTATCCTTTTCGCCTGCTGTTATGCGAGGAAGATGCTCAATCGCATCTCTTACAGTGACATATTTATCTGCAGTATGCGTAGCTGGTATTATTGATATCTCGCTAACTTTTGATGCAATTAATACCAATCTTTTTCGAGTTTGAGGCATTCCATAATCAGGACAAAATACGATTTTATAATCAAATGAATAACCGTTATGCCGAAGAGTTGCTAAAAACGCATTAAAAACTCCCTGTTCTGCCAAGCCAGGAACATTTTCCATTGTAACGAAATCAGGAGTGATCTCATTGATCAGGCGCCCAAAGCTTTCCAGAAGGTTCCATCGTTTGTCAGGGGAAGTAGTTCGTTTTATATTTGCTCTGGAATATGTTGAGAAGGGTTGGCAAGGTGCACATCCAGCAAGGAGGGTGTAATCGCCGCCAGCCAGATACTTTGCAACATCATTTCCTGAAAGATGAGTTACATCTTGTTTTATAAATCTGGCGTTGTTATTGATTTCATACGCATAACGACAGGATTCCTCGATATCATATCCGGCGGTCACGGATATGCCTGAACGCTGGAGACCATGCGTTAACCCCCCGGCTCCACAAAAAAGATCCACTGCCTTGATTTTTGTATGATTTTTCAACGTAAACCTCACTACTTAGACCGTGGCGAATTATAGCAAAATTTACAATGATCATTGAGGGATTTTATTTCCTTTAAAATCATGCATATAGTTATTTTTTAAGTTAATACTCAACAGTTAGATGTTGAGGTACTCTTGCCTGCCAGACAATCAAACACAGTACCACCTGTTTTCCTACAAGGACTTTCAATCTGTTCACCGCCTGCACGATTAGGTCGAAAGAATGTTACAACAACAACATACAAAGGCAATCAAAGACGCTTAGTCGTCCATTAGTATTTTCGGCTAATTAGATGTAAGATCTTAACGTCTAATGTAGGATGTTCCATTCAGGCCAGAGTGCCAAAAAAAAGCCCGATTTTACCAGTCGGTCTTCTTTATATCCGCTTTCAGTGTCGCATATACCACTGCTAAAATGATTTGTCCGGTCAGGACTGGGTCACATCTAGGATTCGATTTTTTAACCCTCAGTTGTCCGAGTGTTATCGTATTTTAATAAGTCGCTAGTAATGCATGTGTATTTTTCAAAGAAAATTATGTATTAGGATTAAGTAATCTAATTGAACTATCTTACTTTTGTTTATTAAACCATGTCTCATGTAGCTCTTGCAGTTTCATCCAAAAAGATGCATCTGTGTTGAAAATTATCGAGAGTTGAGTAGCTTCTTCAAGGGTTATATCTCGCTCATTTTTAATTATTTCCCAAATTTTTTTCATATGTCGTATCCATCAGTTCAGCAAGTCTTGCGGGAGGCAGATCCAATGGTTTCAAGAATTCTTCGTATAAAATCTCGCCGACAGTTGAAGGTGCAGCATTTATCGTCCTCATATCTCCCCCTTTTTTTCAAACGTCATAGGATTCCATGTAGTAATTTGTTTAGCTAAACAAATCAGAGAGTAAGGTTAGTTGAAGTATTTTTCTTACTAAAATTCGATATATCCGTTGTCAGAAATGAAACTTTTACCAACAGTGTTTGTTATAAAAGTTAGCTAACCAAATTTCTAAATCATCTACAACACCTTGTTATTTACATTTTGTTTCATTTTATTTGTTGCTATTTAGTTTAGCTAAACAATTTATATTTATCATGTATAAGCTGTGTATTTATCCACAGATTCTGTTAATAATGTTGTGCACAACCTGTTTATTTATTTTCTATATTATTGACATATGAAGTAGGGTTTATTGACATTTGAGGTAGAGTTTCATGACATATGAGGTACGATACTAATCAAAAATTATCATAATAAACAATTAAATATATCTCTTTTCCACACCCTTCTAACCAGATCTTTAACCCTATATATAACCAAAAGATTAAAAGAATTATTAAAACCTTAGCGTCGTTCAAAAAACGCCCAAAAAAACAAATTTCCTGCAGAATAAGAACCCACTTAATAAAAAACTCTGTTGACATAATTATTTTTGCCAGTAAGTTTTAATTATTCTCAATTCATAACGTTGGTTTGCAAATTTTAGCAGCTAAAATTTTAGCCGCTAAAATCCTCTAATTTTTACTGAGAGATAGGTTCTTCGATGAAATCAGTTATGCCAGAACTTATAACCGTTGAAGAGTTGGCTTTTGCGTTAAAGAAAACCGTAAAAAGTATACGCAGTGATGCAACGCGAAATCCAAAATGTCTGCCACCAAGGTGCCGTCTTCCAGGTAATAAACGCCTTCTCTGGCGTAGAGAAGATGTCATGGACTGGATAGATAAATCCGTTGAGTCAAAGAAAGAGAATGATGATATATCGAAAGAGATTAATAAGTCTCAAAGGAAACGTGGCAGACCACCAAAGCTCAAGCCGCAAGAATAAAAATATTCCTTGGGGTATTCAAATAAGTTTCCTTTCAATAAACACATATGCTGCACACTTTTACACGACTAATCCTGCACAAATGCTTTAGGAAAACACACTGAGTACACAGGAATACACAATACGTACACAGATTCACAACGGCAAATGTAGGGCAGGACATGTAAAGTAGGCCCACCGTAAACGGTGCTTCTACTTTACCTTCCCTTATTCGCAGCTGGGCTGCTCAACGGAGTCCTGCTCTGCGAGGCTGATCGGCTACCGCCTGTATGGAGAATGATATGACCGTTTCTCAGACTAGAAAAAATAGTACACCAATTAAAGTTTATTGTTTGCCAGATGAAAAAGCGCAAATCCAGGAAAATGCAGAAGCATCTGGCTTAAGTGTAGCGAGTTTCATTCGTAAAGTAGCAATGGGTTATCAGGTTGAGTCTATGGTAGATATTGAACAGGTTGTAGAGCTTAGCCGAGTAAATGCTGATCTTGGTCGACTTGGTCGACTTGGTGGGTTACTTAACCTGTGGTTAGCTAACGATCCACACACAGTTGATTTTTCACCCTCATTGATAAAAACGTTGCTTGCTAAAATAGAATCAATCAGACAAGAACTAAGAAATATTATGGATAGAATCTTGGATAAATAAATTTATGGTTTCCTAACTATCTGTATCTGTTAAAAGTACGAGTTTTCAATATTAATAATCAGTTAAATTTTTGGTGGGCAAATGAAGTTAATGCTCCGAGTATTTTCATCACTGAGAGGGATTTTAGCAGCTAAAAAATCATTAGCAGCTTCCTTCCTGGCGTCCATCATGGCATTACCGGCAACAGCCGGTATCCCTGTCATCAATGGTACTAATGTGGTGCAGACCACAATCAGCGCAGTCAATAACGTTCAGGCTGTGGAAAAACAGATCCAGCAATACCAGACGCAGTTGCAGCAGTATGAAAACATGCTCAAAAATACAGTCGCACCTGCGGCCTATATCTGGGATCAGGCCAATTCGACCATCAACAAATTGTTGCAGGCGCAGGACACTCTTAATTACTACAAAAATCAGGCCGGGAGTCTTGATTCATATCTGAAACGTTATCAGGACGTGAATTACTACCGCTCATCACCGTGCTTTAACAGTAATGTTGAATGTACTGCGGATGAAATCAGCGCACTTCGTAAAGCTGAACAGAACAGCTCTGAGGCACGTAAAAAGGCCAATGACGCTGTGTTTAAGGCTCTCGACGAACAGCAGGAAACACTGCAAAGCGATGCCGATAACCTGGTAGATTTGCAGACTCAGGCAACTGGCGCGCAAGGGCAAATGGAAGCTATTCAGGCCGCTAACCAGCTTGCCAGTGCTCAAACGAACCAGCTGCTGCAGATCCGCTCGCTTCTGGTAGCCCAGCAAAACGCTGCAGCAACACTGGCACAGGCTCAGGCTGATAAAGAAGCCCAACAAAAAGTCGCTGATGAAAAAGCGTTAGCTGGCGAGAACACACCAAGCCCGAAGCGAATTTGGTGAGGAATAGCTGAATGAAAGATAAACTTTTGAATATATTTATTCTAATCATTTTATTAATTCTATGCTCTTGCGATAAAAAAGATGAACATTGTTTATCAACGCCAGAGAATAAATTGAACGCACATAACTACGACAAATGTGCCCTTCGTGGTAATAACAATCCTAGCCCTAAGCGATAATGGTAATTATGAGAATAGTAAGCAAGCTCACTTGTTTCGGCATGATTTTTTTGTTTTCTGTAAATGCTTATGCTGGTCAATTAGATAGTAGCGGATTACTTGATACGTTATTAGATAAGTTTCAGCAAGTAGCCAGCACATGGACTTTAGTAATTGGTGATTATGGAAATTGGCTATTCTGGGGGATGGTATTGATAAGTATGGTTTGGACATTTGGTATGTTGGCGATGCAAGGGGAAGGTTTAACCAGTGCACTTGCAGAGATAGTTCTTTTTTTTGCCGTAATTGGTTTTTTTATTATCTTTTAATCAACGGTCCAGCCATATCACAATCTATAATTAACTCAATGAGACAACTTGCAGCAAATGCATTAGGAACAAGTACTGGTATTTCACCCTCAAGCATAGTTGATATAGCCTTTGTGATATTAACAAAGGTCACTCCGAAAAGCCTCTTTCCTTGCTTCTATAGAAAATGAATTAGCAGGGTTATTTTTGTTCATAAGTTGAAGTACCTTTATTATTTATATTCGATATGTTTTTATCTACAAGAGTTAGTCTTAACTCCGAGAATTTATTTCCTGATATTTTATAACACTGATTTTCATTTTTTTCAATATAAAGAGATTTGCTTTCTGAGCTACCACATGTCGTAGATGTTCTTGCATCGAGAAAAATAAATTTTTCTTGAAATATTTCAATATATTTCATTGCTGTCATGCTAATAATAAAAAGAGCAACTGACACAGCAAAAAGAGATAAGCCTGATACTAAACGATTAAAATTAAACTTCCTTTTAATAGCTAATGAACTGGCTAGATTGACCATGTTATAGGGGACCATAATTATGAGTCCTATTAATATTATTTTTTCCGGAAGATTATTCACCTGTATATGATGTTGAGCCAAGCTTCCAATATATACTGAAATCATAGAGGATATTACTATTTTTGCTGGGGATACATCTCGCAAAAATATGTATATATAGACTGTAATTGCACAAATCATTGCCCCTATTGGAAATGAGAGCATGAAAGCATAAGCTAATGTCGAGTAATTAAGATTTTCTGGGGCTATACCATAAGCCATGTCAAACTTAAACTTTGCGAACCATAAGCATACTGAATATGTAAAGCCAGTTACACCCCATTTAACCACTGAACTATTAAATACTTTATTTAATAATTCACGATATCCTATGTATACACTAGTTAATAAAGCTATAGATGATAGAAAAATTGGAACGGCAATGTATATATTTTCTAGCCATGATGGATTTTCTACAATCAGGTATCCAAAAGGTATTAAGTATATTATAGCCAATAGTTGAGAATTGTTTAATTTGGGTGATGCATCAACTAACTTATTTTTATAATCCATACAACGTCCTTATTTCAACTTTAACGCCAAATCTTCAGCTTTTGGATGATAATACCGCATTAGCATTCTTGGATCTTTATGCCCTGTAATTTTGGTTAGTTCATGCATAGGGAAAATTTCAGCTAGTCGAGAAGTTGCTTCATGTCGAAGGTCATGAAATCTTAAATCCTTAAGGAAAGATTCATCACATAATGAGTTTGTTTTCTCGTATCGTTCTCTGGCTCGTTTTACAGCTCGGTCAAAAGCTCGGGTAATCGCGTCTGCACGCATATCAAAAACCTTATCAGCAGCTGGCTTAGAATGTTCCTTGAGACTTGACAGTATAGTAATGGCTTTCGTTGATAAAGGGACATCGCGGGCATTACCATTCTTAGTATCCGGCAGATGTGCAACTCGCCGATCAAGATCAATAAAGCGCCATCGAAGTTCTGCGATTTCGCTACGGCGCATGGCTGTCTCTAACGCCAGAAGAATGATTGTTGGCAATACTAATGAATGCGTTGCGGCGATGATATGTTCGATCTCGTTGGCTATTTCCTTTCCTGACGTAACTCCGGTTTTCTCAGAAACTACAGGCAGCGCTTCCAAGCGTCTGGTCCTGGAGTTCTTGGGTTGGGGTTTGCGAATGGCCTCTACGGGATTCAGTAGGCTCTCCATGCCCCATTCTTTCCGCGAAACATTGAATACATGAGAAAGTAAGGCCAAACGCCTTAAAACGGTTGCAGGAGCATAGATTTTCAACCATTCATCTCTCAGCTTGGCGACATCAGCACTCCTGATGCTGGCCATATAGTTTTTCGCCAGCTGAGTGCCTTTTATTATCCGCACCAATGATCGGTCTTGCACTGCCCCTTTTTTGTCGGGAACAATCTCTTTTTCATATCGCGTTAGGGCTTCATACAATGTCGTAGATTCCGCTTCGCTGCGGCTAAGCCAAACTCCTCTCGCCATTTCTGACTCGATCATTTTGGCCCAAGCTTCTGCTTCCACTTTGGTGTTAAAGGTTTTGGTTTGAGAGGGAAAACCACGTTTACGGATTTGAGCTTCCCATTGGTAGTTACCACGTTTGCGTATAGTCGCCATTTCTGCCTGATTCCTAACGAACTGTGGCAATATTGTGGCAAAAAATCCATTTAAATTCGATAGGTATTGATTTTACAAGATCAATTTACGCATTCGTAATGTTTTAGTCACTTATCTTTCCTCAATTGAAAGCTCAGTATGCTTATTTAATTGCCTGACGTTCTGCGCTTTCTTCCTCCAGTACAGAATGGACTTCAGTGTGTTGTATTCCCGATGTCT
>Ga0157373_10001059_pt1 | contig 21179 bp, 10 predicted proteins | sample C65metaG_FD_113460 | JGI IMG/M metagenome (GOLD analysis project Ga0157373, IMG submission 113460) | Corn rhizosphere microbial communities from Kellogg Biological Station, Michigan, USA - C6-5 metaG | ecosystem: Host-associated > Plants > Roots > Rhizosphere > Soil | place: USA: Michigan... | reverse complement strand
TGTGCGAACGTTGCCGGACTGCTGCTCGCACGCGCGGTTAGTCGCCGGCGCGAGATTGCGTTGCGCGTTGCGCTCGGTGCGAGTCGTTTGCGCGTCGTGAGACAACTGCTGACGGAAAGTTTATTGCTCGCGGCAGTTGCTGGTGTGCTCGGCTCATTGCTGGCCTACTGGAGTTTTGCGTTTCTACAAGGACTCGTTCCACCAGAAATGGCGCTGCTGACGAGTTTGAATCTGGACACGCGCATCCTCGCGTTCACGCTTCTGATCTCGATCGTCACGGGAATTATCTTCGGTCTCGTGCCTGCGCTTCAGTCAGCAAACATCGATTTGAATGACGCGTTGAAGCAGACCAGCACGCGCGCGACTTCGACTGGTCGCTTGCGCAATGCGTTGATCGTGTCGGAAGTTGCGCTGTCGCTGGTGTTGCTTGTGGGCGCAGGTCTGCTGATCCAAACGTTGTTTCAACTGTTCCGGCAGTACTCGATGCTCGAACCTGAAAAAGTGCTCACGCTGCGCACTGTGCTGCCACGCGAGAGCTGGGGAGACAGGGAAGGCAAATACAGTTCACCACAACAACGCAACAACTTCTACGAGCAGGTATTGCAGCGTGTAGAGCATATGCCGGGCGTGGTTTCGGCGGGCTACAGCACGTCAGTGCCGCTTTTGTGGAAAGGCGGCACGAGCGGTTTTTACCCCGAGGGTGTGAAGGATCCGATTCCGGGAATGGCGTACGATGCCAATCACCGCCAGGTAACTCCCGACTACCTGAAGACGATGAACATCCCGCTTCGTCAGGGACGTTACTTCACCAAAGGCGACAACGAACATGCGCTGCCGGTCGCGATCATCAATGAAACGATGGCGCGGCAGTACTGGCCCGGCGAGAACGCGTTGGGTCGTCGCTTCAAGATCGGCGACCCGGACGATCCAGAACGACCATGGACCACGATCGTTGGCATCGTCGCAGACGTTCGTCAGATGGGAATCGACGAACCCGTGAAAGCGGAGATGTACCTGCCGAACCGGCAGATCACCCACAACCCCTGGTTCATTCCGCGTGACCTCGCGATTCGCACGAATGGTGATCCCATGCAACTCGTGGGTGCAGTGCGACAGGCGATTCGCGAAGTCGATCCGGACCAGCCTGTTTCAAATGTGGCGACGATGGCGGAGGTGCTCGGCGATGAGGCAGCGCAGCGGCGCATGGGAATGATCATGCTCGTCGCGTTTGCTTCGCTCGCACTGGTGCTCGCTTCGATCGGCATTTACGGCGTGCTCGCTTATTTCGTTACGCAGCACACGAACGAGATCGGTGTGCGACTCGCGCTCGGCGCGACGCCGCGCAACATTCTGTTTCTCGTGTTGAAGAAGGGAATGGGGCTCACGCTGATTGGCGTGGCGATTGGTGTTGCGGCGTCGTTTGCTTTTACGCGTTGGATGAGCTCGATGCTGTTTGGTGTGAAGGCCTCAGATCCGTTGACGTTTGTCGCGGTGCCGTTGCTGCTCGGGTTGGTTGCGCTGCTGGCATGTGCGATTCCCGCGCGGCGCGCGACGAAAGTCGATCCGATGGTCGCACTTAGATACGAATAAAGCCACAAAAAGGCACAAAAAATGAACACTCTCCTGCAAGACCTGCGCTATGCGGTTCGTGTGTTGTTCAAGAGCAAGGGCTTCACGACGATCGCGCTGTTAACGCTCGCGCTTGGCATCGGTGTGAACAGCGCGATCTTCAGCGTTGTGAACGCGATTGTCTTGCGCCCGTTGCCGTATCCAGAGTCGGACCAGCTGATGGTCATCTGGGGCAATCTTCACAAGACGGGACTTGAAGAGATTGAGATTTCAGCGCTCGAGCTGCGGGACTTTCAGCAGCAATCGCAAGCATTCGATCAAATTGGCGCGTACTCCATCGAAGGAATGAACCTCACCGGCCTGGACCAACCTGAGCGGCTGCGCGGTGCTGCGATCTCCGCGAACATGTTTGCCGCGCTTCGCGTGCAACCGCAGCTCGGGCGCAACTTCGTCGACGACGAAGCGCAACCCGGGAACGACACGCGCGTGATTCTGAGTCATGCTTTGTGGCAGCGGCGGTTTGGGGGCGACGCGAATGCAGTCAACAAGACGATTCAACTCGACGGCCGCACGATGACCGTGGTCGGCATCATGCCTGCCGGTTTTCATTTTCCTGACAAAGAAACTGAAGCCTGGATCCCGCTCGCGTTCACACCTGATCTACTCGAGGAAAACAATCGCGGTTCACATTTCCTCAATGTGATTGCTCGGCTGAAACCGGGTGTCACCCAGGCACAGGCGCAAGCTGATCTCAACACTGTCACCGCACGACTGTCGACTGAACACGCGTCGAACTATCGAAGCGGCTTCAGCACCACGGTTCGCTCGTATCACGAAGAACTCGTCGGCGATCTGCGCCGCGCAATGCTGGTGCTCCTGGGCGCGGTTGGTCTGGTGCTGTTAATTGCGTGTGCGAACGTTGCTCACCTGCGATTGGCAAGTGCCACTTCACGCTATCGCGAGTTCGCGATCCGCGCGGCATTAGGCGCGAAGCGAGCTCGTGTCGTTCGTCAGTTTCTTACTGAAAGTATCTTGCTCTCGGTGCTGGGTGGTGCGCTGGGATTGGCGCTCGCCGTTTGGGTGGTTCGTGCACTCGTTCTGTTGATGCCGAAAGACATGCCCCGTATCGAAGAGATCAAATTGGATTATCGCGTCATCCTGTTCACGATCGGCACTTCACTCCTGACCGGAATCGTATTTGGACTCGCGCCTGCATTTCAGGCTGCGAAGACGAATTTAAATGATGTGCTCAAGGAAGCAGGCCGCACCGGCTCTGAAACTTCGAAACGCCTGCGACTCAGAAATTTGCTGGTCGTTTCGGAGTTTGCGCTTTCACTCGTGTTGCTGATCGGCGCGGGTCTGATGGTGAAAAGCCTGCTGCGTTTGCAGGAAGTGAAACCGGGGTTCGACTCGTCAAACTTGCTGACGATGCGTATCGCGTTGCCGTCGGCGAAGTACGACACGTTCGACAAGAGCCGCTTATTCTTCGAGCAACTTTTAGATCGATTGGAGGCGCGGCCGGAAGTTAAGTCGGTCGGCGCGATCAGTTCGCTGCCGTTTGGCGGCGGCGGAGCGGATCGCACTTTCATGATTGAGGATCAGCCGGGCGCCGGAGGGGCCGCACGACCTGACGAACAGATCAGGTTCGTGAGTGCCGGTTATTTCAACGCGATGGGCATTCCGCTCCTGAGCGGTCGTGATTTCACACGGCGCGATCTGCCTGAGGCTCAGCAGGTCGCTATTGTGAACAATGCGTTCGCGCGCAAGTATTGGCCCAACGGAAAGGCGATTGGCAAGCGCATTTCGTTTTCGACTAACAATCCGAAGTGGTACGAGATCGTCGGCGTAGTTGGAAACGTCAAACATCGCGGACTCGAGATCCAGGACCATCCCGAACTTTACATCCCCGCCTTCCAGCCGTTGTTCGCAGATGGCAACGTGCCGGCACTTTATCTCGCTGTGCGCACCGTGAACGATCCGTCGCAGGCTGCGGCCGTCATGCGCAGCGAAGTGGCGGCGATCGATCGCGACCAGCCGGTTTACAGTTTACTGACAATGGACCAGCGTATTTCCGACTCAATCGCGCCGCGTCGATTCAACATGGTGCTGCTCGGTTTGTTTGCTGCTCTCGCGTTGGTCCTGGCGGCGATTGGGATCTACGGCATCATGGCTTTCTCGGTGGCCCAACGCACGCACGAGATTGGCGTGCGCATGGCTTTGGGCGCCAGCGGAGGCGATGTGCTGAAGTTGATTTTGAGTAATGGATTCAAGCTCGCGCTGATCGGAATTCTGTTGGGTGTCGTGGCTGCTTTTGCTGCCACGCGCTTGCTGTCGACGCTGCTTTACGACGTCAGCGCGACAGATCCGGCAGTCTTTGTGATTGATGCGTTGTTACTGAGTGGTGCTGCGTTGCTGGCCTGTTACATTCCTGCGCGACGGGCGACCAAAGTCGATCCCATCGTCGCTTTACGATACGAGTAAAACCGGCCACGGATTACACAGATGAAAAACACGATCTTACAAGACCTTCAGTATGGTTTTCGGATGCTATTTAAGCATCCCGGCGTCACGGCGATCGCTGTCCTAACACTCGCTCTTGGCATTGGCGCGAACACAGCGATTTTCAGCGTCGTCAATGCAGTGTTGCTGAATCCGTTGCCGTACAGGGAACCTGATCGGCTTGTCGCGCTCTGGGAGAATGTTCCGAATCATGGTCAATGGCGAGTCGCGCCCGCAAACTTTTTCGACTGGAAAAAGCAGAACACAGTTTTCGAAGACGTTGCTTCATTTGGTGGCTCGACCAGAACACTGACTGGCAGTGGAGACCCAGCGCAACTGATGGGAACCAGAGTCAGCTCCGGCTACTTTGCCGTGGTCGGCATCGAGCCGATGCTTGGTCGCACATTTCTCCCGGAAGAATATGAAAGAGGAAACGACCAGGTTGTCATATTGGGTCATTCGTTGTGGCAAACTCGTTATGGTGGCGATAAAAACATAATTGACCGTAACGTCACGCTCGACGGTGCTGGCTACAGGGTTGTCGGTGTAATGCCACCTGGAATTTATCCAGTTCGTCCTACCACTGCCGGACGGATTGAGTTCGACGAAGCACTCCAGGATTTTTGGATGCCGATGGTCTTTAGTGCGGAGTTTGCTTCTTACCGTGGCTCGCACGTTCTCGGTGTCGTAGCAAGGTTGAAGCACGGGATTACGATCGAGCAGGCCCGGGCAGAGATGAACGCGATTGGCGCGCGACTGGCACAAGAGTACACAGCGAATAGAGGCGAGGGGATCATCGTCAATCAGTTTATGAACGAGGTTGTGGGAAATGTCAGGCCTGCGTTATTTACGTTGCTGGCTTCCGTGGGCCTCGTGTTATTGATTGCCTGCGCCAACGTTGCCGGACTTTTGTTGGCCCAACATGCGGGGCGCAGTAAAGAGATTGCGATCCGCGCGGCGTTGGGTGCTGGTCGCGCACGCCTGGTGCGCCAATTTTTGATTGAGGGATTGCTACTTTCGTTGTTTGGGACTGTGGCAGGTATCGCTCTCGCCGTAATCGGCACGAGGGTGCTGTTGCAATTTGTTCCGGCGGGCGTTCCACGACTAACGCAAATCAACCTGGACATAAGAGTGCTCGGATTCACGATGCTGATCGCGCTCGGCACATGCCTCATCTTCGGCTTGTTCCCGGCATGGCAGGCTTCGAAGCCTGTTTTGCAAACCGCACTCGAGCACAGCGGGCGCACTTCTGGTCCGGGCGCGAGTCGTCTGCGCTTTCGGCAGGCGTTGGTAGTGTTTCAGGTGAGCGTCGCCGTAATGCTCGTAATCGGTGCAGGCTTGTTGATTAAGAGTTTCTGGCTGTTGCAACGCGTGGATCCGGGATTTGAGGCGGAAGGAGTCTTAACCGCCGGTTTGACTTTGCCCGTCGCGAAATATTCAGAGCCGAATGTCATCAACAACTTCCACAAACAATTGCTCGAGCGCATTTCGGCGGTGCCCGGAGTGAAGACTGCGACCATCGCCTACGATCCGCCGCTGCAATCCAATTGGACCGATTCGGTCGAAATTGAGGGCAGGGTTTTACCTGTCGATAGCCGGCCTGAATCGGCGAACTTCATTCCGGTTGGACCAGATTACTTTGATGCCGTCGGCGTCAAGCTTGCTGTGGGCCGAAAGTTTACGCCGCTCGACGATCAGGACCATCCGGGCGTCGCAATTGTCAACGAGTCGTTCGTGAAACATTACTTTCCGAATGAGAACCCGCTTGGTCGCAGGATTAAGCCGGGACCGCCGGGAAGGATTTGGGATCAGCAGAAACTTACTTCTTTTGAGATCGTTGGCATTGTGCGCGACGTTAAGCTCGCCGGGCTCGACGCGCCTTCTGAGCCTGCTTATTACCTACCGGCGTCACAAGCACCGTTGGAGGATATGACTCTCCTGGTGCGCACGACCACTAATCCGCTCTCGATCGTCGCTGCGGTTCGTCAGGCCGTTTGGTCCATCGATCCGGATCAACCGATCTCGAATGTGTCCACGCTCGATAAGATTGTTGACGACAGCATCGCGCAGCGTCGTCTCAACATGCTGCTGATGGGATTGTTTGGTGGATTGGCGATGTTGCTGTCGGCGGTTGGTATTTACGGTTTGTTGTCGCATGCAGTAACGCAGCGCACGCAGGAGATGGGAATTCGGATGGCGCTCGGCGCGCAGGTCCGCGACGTGCTGAAGCTCGTGCTTCGTCAGGGAATGATGCTGGCGCTCGCGGGAGTCGGCATTGGACTGGCCGGCGCTTTCGCGTTGACGCGTTTGATTCGCGGACTGTTATTTGGAGTTACGCCGAACGATGCCGTGACGTTTGTCGTAGTGACGGTTGTGCTGACGATCGTGGCGCTGCTCGCGTGCTACATTCCTGCGCGCCGCGCGACGAAAGTCGATCATTTGCTCGCGCTGCGGTACGAGTACAACCTAACCACGGATAACACGGATGGAAAATCTGATCAACGACCTTAGTTACGGCGCGAAGATGCTGTGGAAGAGTAAGGCTGTCACGAGCATTGCCGTAATCTCACTCGCGATTGGCATCGGGGCAAACTCCGCGATCTTCAGCCTTCTCAACTCGATCCTTTTGCGTCCGCGAGCGGTGTCGCAGCCCGAACAACTCGTCGAAATCTTCGTCGGGGAGGACGAGCATCCTTATCAAAGCACGTCATATCCGAGTTATCTCGAACTGCGCGACCGCAGCGAAGTCTTCACAGGCGTCGCCGCGTACGGCATTTCTCAACTCAAGCTTGGCGTCAACGACGAAGTCGAGCTGATTTGGGGCGAGGAAGTTTCGGGAAACTACTTTGACGTCCTTGGTGTCACGCCATACATGGGCCGCACATTTGCCGCGGACGAAGATCTTGTGCCGGGCCAAAAACCCGTCGCCATCGTCAGTCATGACTTGTGGCAACGGCGATTCAATTCGGACCCTGAACTCGTGGGCAAGACCGTTACGATCAACGAACAGCAGTTAACGGTCGTTGGAGTTGCTCCACCGCAGTACATGGGAATGGTGCGCGGCCTGGGAATCGACGTCTGGATTCCACTGATGACGACAACGCTGATCAAACCAGGTGGAGAGAGGGCGTTGACGAGCCGTGGCAATCGAGGGTTAAAGCTGGTCGGCCGTCTCAAACCGGGAGCAACCATCGAACAGGCGCGTGCACGTTTTAATTTCCTGACGCAGGAGATGCGAGCGGCGTATCCAGAAGAGTGGCTGTCGAAGAGCAGCTCTGGAAGAGTGCGTGAATCGTTCATCACAGTACTTTCGGAAAGTGAAACCCGCATTCCACCGGACATGCAATCGATCGCGTGGGGCCTGTTTGCGCTGCTTTTCGTGATCGTAAACCTGGTGCTTCTGATCGCGTGCATCAATCTCGCGAGCATGTTGCTGGCCCGCGCCGTGACGCGACGCAGGGAGATGGCCGTTCGTCTCGCGCTGGGTGCAAGCCGCCGCCGAATCGTTCGACAACTACTGACAGAGAGCGTGCTGTTGTCGCTGATAGCAGGCGCTGCGGGAATACTGCTCGCAGTTTGGCTGCTTAATCTGGTGGCCGCCTTCCTGCCGGTACTGCCGGAAGGACTGCGCATCGCCGTCGATATACGACTCGACTGGCGTGTGGTGCTCTACACGATTACGTTTTCAACACTCACCGGAATCCTGTTTGGGCTCGCTCCGGCCTTGAACAGTTCGAAGGCGGACGTGTCTACCGTTCTAAAGAACGACTCGAACATGTTCACCGGGTTGTATCGCAAGTCCCGCGGGCGAATGGCGCTGGTGGTGGTTCAGGTTGCTTTTTCACTACTACTCCTGATTACGGCGGGGCTGGTGTTGCGCAGCCTGGAGAAAGTTGGACCAACGCGTCTGGGTTTCAGCTCAGAAAATATGATCGTGGCGCCGGTTGAGCTGGAGTACCACAAATACGATCGAGCCAAAAGCCAGGAGTTTTTTCGACAACTCTCCGAGCGAGTCGGAAGTTTGCCCGGTGTGCAATACGCAAGCCTGGTGGACCAGGTGCCGGGTGAGCTCACGGGCGGCGGCATGCGCGGCACCGGGATCGAGGGATACCAGCCAGGTCCGGGCGAGCAGTTGAAAGTTGAATCTGTTTATGCAGGACCGCATTATTTTACGAACATGAAGGTTCCGTTTACGCAGGGTCGCGATTTCGATGAGCGCGATCGTGAAGGCGCGCCGTGTGTGGCGATCGTCAACCAGGCATTTGTACAGCGCTACTTTGCAAACACGGCCGCGCCACTCGGCAAGCACCTTACGAGATACGAGGGTGGCGCGGGCGCCACTAAGGAAGTTCAATGTCAGATAGTCGGCGTTATGCGCGACGACGAATGGCATTCGTTGTCGAAACAGGTGCCGCCTTTTTTTGCGCTCGCTCTGCAGCAGTCGAATGCGAAGCGTCTCATGCTGATGGTTGGCACTGCCGGCGATCCGAAGAATCTGGTGGGTGCAGTGCGCAACGTCATCCGCGACCTCGACCGAAGCATTCCCGTGACCGACGTGCAACCGCTGGGCGAGTTTTATAGTTTTATCCTGTTTCCGTTCCGAATGGTGGCGGTCGTGATGGGTGCGTGCGGGCTTTTTGCATTGCTGCTGGCCGTTCTCGGAATCTATGGGATCGTTTCATATTCGGTGGCGCAGAGGACGCGCGAGGTCGGCATACGCATGGCGCTCGGCGCTTTGCGGAAAGACATTTTGCGCATGGTGATCTTGCAGGGAATGGCGCTGGTAATGGCTGGATTAGGATTCGGGTTGTTACTGTCGCTCGTCGTGACGCAGTTGTTGACGAGCTCGCTGCTTGAACTGGAATTGCCGTTGCCGATCCGCGCGATCGATCCGTTGACATTTGTGAGCGTGACGGCACTGCTGGCGCTCGTGGCGCTATTCGCGTGTTACATTCCAGCGCGGAGAGCGACGAAGGTCGATCCGATCGAGGCTTTGAGATATGAATAAAAGGGCCTTTGGTCTTGGGTCTTTGGTCTTGGTGTTGAAAAAGCAAGACCAAAGGCTCAAGACCAAAGACCAAAGGCCCAAGACCCAAGACCACCTGAGGCAACATAATGGTATCAACACTCTGGCAGGACATACGTTACGGCGCGAGAATGCTGCTGAAAAATCCGGGCATCACGATCATCGTGATCATTGCGCTCGCGCTCGGTATCGGCGCGAACACCGCGATCTTCAGCGTCGTCAATGCAGTGCTTCTTCGGCCACTGCCTTACGACGAATCAGAACGGTTGCTCTTTGTTAACGAGAAGAGCCCCGTCCTCGACGAGATGTCGATCTCTTATCCAAACTTCACCGATTGGCGCAATCAGAATCAGACCTTTGAAAAGATTGGCGTGTTCAATACCGCCAGCTACAACCTCACGGGCGCGGGCGACCCTGAGCGCATCGTCACCACTCAGGCCTCTGCCGATCTGTTTTCCGTCCTGCGCGTGAACGCAGCACACGGGCGTTTGTTCACAAACGAAGAAGATCGTCCCGGCGGCACGCCGGTCGCCGTTCTTACTGACGCTTTTTGGCAACGACGGTTCGGTGGTCAGTCAAACATCATCGGCCAGGCCATCACGCTCAATGGAAAGAGCTACACCGTGATCGGGATCATGCCCGAGTCGTTTATCTTTCTGTACCCGAGAAACGTGGAGATGTTTGTCCCGGTGGGCCAACTCGCGGGTCAGCCGAATTACCAGGAACGTGGCAATCATCCTGGCTTGTACGGAGTCGCGCGGCTAAAACCAGGCGTGACGTTCGAACAGGCTGAGGCTGATATGAACAACGTCGCTGCCAACCTCGAGAAACAGTATCCCGACTCGAACACCGGCAATCGCGTCAGGATGCGGCAGCTTATGGAAGTCTTCGTCGTCGACGCGCGTCGCATGCTCTGGATCATTTTCGGTGTGGTCGGAGCTGTTTTGCTGATTGCATGCGTCAACATCGCGAACCTGCTGATGGCCCGCGCCACTGCTCGCAAGAAAGAGATGGCAGTTCGGACGGCAGTTGGCGCGAGCCGTTGGCGTATTGCTCGTCAGTTACTAACTGAAAGTATTCTGGTGTCGATCATCGGCGGCAGCATCGGGCTGTTTTTGGCTTACTGGGGACTTCAACTCATTTTGTATGTAAGCCCGGACGCTATTCCGCGATCGCGCGAGATTGGTCTCGATTGGACCGTACTGGCCTTTACGCTGGGCGTCTCAGTTGTCACCGGAATTCTTTTCGGTTTGATTCCCGCCATTCAAGCAGGTGCGGTCGACGTCCACGAGACCCTGAAGGAGGCTGGCCGCGGTACAAGCGGGCGTCACCTATTGCGAAGTTTACTGGTGATTGCTGAAGTCGCTATGACTGTCGTCGTGCTGATCTTCGCCGGTCTGATTATTCGAAGTTTTTACAAGCTTCAGCAAGTTAATCCAGGTTTCTCTTTTCAACATCTAACGAGCTTCAGTATTTCGCTGCCGCAGAAAAAGTATGCAAACGGTGAAGCGCAGGCGGCTTTCTACAATCGCTTGCTGGAGAATATTCGGGCGTTGCCGGGTGTCGAATCTGCAGCGGCTGCGTCAGGCTTACCGCTTGGCAACAACGGCTGGCAGACTTCGTTTCTCATAGAAGGACAACCACCTCCGCCTCGCGATCAGACTCCATTGATGGAAGCGTGCCTTGTGAGCCCGGACTATTTCAAGGCGATGAATATTCCAGTGCTGCGTGGGCGCGTGTTCACCGATCGTGACGATCGTTCGCATCTCGCCGGGCGTGATTTGAGCAAGATGACTGAGGATGAGCGCGAGGTCGCGGGTTTGAATAAGATCGTAATTGACGAAGAGTTTGCGCGCCGTTATTGGCCCAACGAAGATGCGGTTGGTAAGCGCGTTCAAATGGGCAGAGAGGCGGACGCGATATTTCTCGAAGTGCTGGGTGTGGTCGGACGGGTGAAGATGGAAAGCCTCAACAAGAACAGTGATCGGGTGCAGGGTTATTTTGCGTTTAACCAGGTACCGGGAGCAGGCATGACTGTCATTATCAAAGGCACGTCAGATCCCAATCAGTTGATTTCTTCAGTGCGCAATGCGGTGAAGGAGATCGATCCGGATCAGCCGATTTACAACCCGCGAACGATGAATGAGATTCGTGCTGAATCGGTTGCAGGTGAACGTTTGACGCTGACACTGCTGAGTTTGTTTGCGGGAATTGCGCTCGTGCTCGCGATCGTTGGCATTTACGGTGTAATGTCGTATTCAGTTACGCAACGCACGCACGAGATTGGCATACGCATGGCTATTGGCGCGCGCCCGGCTGACGTGTTCAAGATGATCCTTGGCCACGGAATGAAGCTCGCGCTGATTGGCGTCGGGATTGGGTTGGGCTTGGCGTTCCTGGTGACACGATTTATGGTGACAATGCTCTTCGGCGTCGCGCCGACGGATGCGACGACGTTCGGCGGGATCACGGCGATCCTTGTTACCGTGGCACTGCTGGCCTGTTATCTGCCGGGCCGACGCGCAACGAAGGTTGAGCCTACAATTTCACTACGTTACGAGTAGAGGTGACCACTCGGTGGCCGTTCCTTAGAAACCACGCTGCTGATTTTGAACAAGGGCCTGTAGGGGCGGCACCCTGTGGCCGCCCCTCCTCGGGAATAACGGAGGGGCGGCCACAGCGTGCCGCCCCTACAGACGCCCGAAGCAAGCACAGGGCGCAAAACAAGCGCCCAAGCAGGGTACGCAAAAAAATTGAACGATCTGCGCTACGCTCTCAGAAGTCTTTTAAAACAACCGGGGTTTGCGGCGGTCGTTGTGATTACGCTCGCGCTGGGCATCGGCGCGAGCACGGCGATCTTCAGCGTTGTGAACGCTGTGTTGCTGCGACCGCTGCCTTTTCCAAACTCCGATCGCCTGCAAGTGATCTGGGGCAACTTCCGCGCGCTCAACATCGAGCGCCTGCCCGCCAAGGCTGCTGAATACGACGACTACGCACATCAAACGCAGGTCTTCGATTCCGTCGCAGCCTATTCGACTCGCAGCTTCAACATGACAGGCGGCTCAGAGCCGGAGCGCATCCGCGGCGCTTACGTTTCCGCGAACCTCTTTCCGATGTTGGAAGCGCAAGCTGCGGCAGGGCGCGTGTTCACCGCCGCCGAGCAACAGGATCGCGTCGTGGTGTTGAGCGACGCATTCTGGCAGAGACGGTTCGCCGGCGATCGCAACGTCATCAATCAGACGATCACGCTCGACAATGAAAACTACACGGTTCTGGGCGTGATGCCGGCGAAGTTCCAGTTTCCGCATCCGAGTTTTGTGAGTTTTGCGCGATCTTCCGGGGGCGAGCCGGCTGACGTGTGGTTGCCGTTGAATTACACGCCGGAGCAGGTGGCGAGTCGTCGCGGTCCATATTTTCTCAACGTGTTGGGGCGTCTCGCGCCCGGCGTCACGCTCGATCAGGCACGAGCGCACATGAATGGTCTGGGCCAGCGCTTTGAACGTGAGCTGTCCGGCTATCGTGGTCCAAACGGAGAAGACGGCGCTTGGCGCATTACAGTTACACCTTTGCGGGAAGAGATAGTCGGCGGCAGCCGCCGCGCGCTGCTGGTGCTGCTGTTTGCAGTTGGCCTGCTGTTGCTGATTGCGTGTGCGAATGTCGCGAACTTGTTGTTGATGCGGTCGGCGAAGCGGCACAAGGAACTGGCGATTCGTGCTGCACTTGGCGCAAGTCGCTGGAAGATCGTCAGACAGCTATTGATTGAAGGACTCGTGCTCGCGACGTTGGCGGCCTCGTTGGGTCTCGTGTTTGTGTATTGGGGGGTTGAGCTTCTTGCTGCACTTGGTCCATCGATCGTTCCGCGCGCGCAGGAAGTAAATATCGATGGGCGTGTGTTCGGTTTCATGGCCGCGGCGGTTGCGCTGATCAGTGTGGGGTTTAGTCTCATCGCGGCGCAGCCTGCGGCCAAACTCGATCTGCAAAAGTCTTTGAAGAGCACTCGCCAGGGTCGAGGGCCACGTTCACGGCAATGGAGCAATGCTCTCGTCGTCGCGGAAGTTACACTCGCGGTGCTCCTGCTCGTGGGTTCCGGATTACTCGTGAAGAGTCTGTTGCACTTGCAACGCACGAACCCGGGCATGCTTACGGATGAGTTAGTTAGCGTTGAAATCGATCTTTCCGCAGCGACTTACCAGGATTCCGAACACGCGTCTGACTTTTATCGTCGCCTGGTGCGACAGGTCGAATCTCTGCCGGGCGTGCAGTCTGCGAGTTTCGGAACGTTGCAGCCGTTGAGCGGCAGCGCGGGAAGCGATCCGTTTGCGATTGAAGGCCGCAAGCTCGATCCGACGAACCTCACGTCTGCGGGCTGGCAGTTAGTTGGCGCGAACTACTTCAAAACGCTCGGCATTCCACTCCTCAAAGGGCGTGATGTCGTAGCTCAAGACATGGAACCGGGAGCGCCCGGTGTCGCCGTCATCAATGAAAGGATGGCGGCGCGCTATTGGCCCAACGAAGATCCGATCGGACGCCGGATCACGTTGGGCCTGCCGCGACCTGACAATCCGTGGATCACGATAGTTGGAATTGCGAAGAGCGTGCCGCACCGTGCAGTCGATTCGCAACCCGAGCCCGACTGGTACACGTCGCGATTACTCTCGCCGCAGCGCCGTCGTTACTTGTTCGTTCGCAGTGCGCAGCCAGCATCAACGCTGGCCGCAGCAGTGCGTAGTGAGGTTGCTACGATCGATCCGCACCAACCGCTGACGAGCGTGAAGACGATGACCGACGTGATCGGCGCGACGACGGCGCCACGCAGGTTCAATGCGCTGCTGCTCGGCGCTTTTGCAGCAATTGCGCTGGTGCTCGCGACGTTGGGTATTTACAGTGTGATTTCATATTCGATCACTCTACAAACGCAGGAGATCGGAATTCGCATGGCGCTGGGTGCGCAGAGATCGTCGATTCTGAAGATGGTGCTGAAGAAGGGAATTGTGCTCGCTGTGTTTGGAGCAGTCATCGGATTGGTCGCGGCGTTTGCGCTCACCCGTTGGATGTCGAGTTTGTTGTTTGGTATATCGGCATCCGATCCCTGGACTTACGTGTTGGTGCTGCTGATCGCGCTCGGCGCCGCGCTCCTCGCTTGCGCAATTCCCGCGCGCCGTGCGACAAGAGTGGATCCGTTGATTGCTTTGCGCTATGAATAATCCATGCCTCGCATTCTGATTGCCGACGATCAAGCCGATGTCCTCGCGGCGTTGAGCCTTTTGCTCAAAGGCGAGCGCTTTCAGATCGAGAGCGCGTCGTCGCCTGAAGGTGTGCTCAAGTCGCTCGATACGCGCGAATTTGACGTCGTTCTGATCGATCTCAACTACGCGCGCGACACGACGTCCGGCAGCGAAGGCCTCGACCTGCTCACCCGCATCCGCGCCGCCGATCCAACGCTGCCCGTCGTCGTCATGACCGCCTGGGGCAGCGTCGATCTCGCAGTCGAAGCAATGCGACGAGGCGCGCGCGACTTCATTCAGAAGCCGTGGGACAACGCTCGTCTCCTCGCGGTGCTGCGCACGCAGGTTGAACTGGCTGAAGCATTGCGCCGCGGCCGGCGACTCGAAGCCGAGAACATCGCGCTGCGCGACAGCGTCTCCGAAGCGAACAACGACATCCCGCAGATTATTTCCGAGTCGCCCGCGATGAAGGCCGTACTCAATCTCGTAGAGCGCATCGGTCCGGCTGACGCGAACGTTCTGATCACCGGTGAGAACGGCACCGGCAAGGAAGTCATCACGCGTGTGCTTCACTCGATCTCGTCGCGCCGATCAAAGCCGTTGATCTCACTCAACGTTGGAGCCTTGTCTGAAGGTGTTTTTGAAAGCGAACTGTTTGGTCACGTGCGTGGCGCGTTTACCGATGCGAAGACGGATCGCGTCGGGCGTTTCGAACTCGCGGACGGCGGTACGTTGTTTCTCGACGAGATCGGAAACGTTCCGCTGAATCTGCAGGCGAAGTTGCTACGCGTGTTGGAGACGGGCGAGTTTGAGCGCGTCGGATCGTCGAAGACGCAGAAGGTGAATGTCCGCTTGTTGTCGGCCACCAATGCCGATCTGCATGGTGAAGTTGCGACCGGCAAATTCCGGCAGGACCTGCTCTTCCGACTCAACACGGTGGAGATACGTCTGCCGCCGCTTCGCGATCGCACCGAGGACATTCCGATTCTTGCCGAGCACTTTTTGAAACTGCACCGCGAACGGTATCGCCGCGCGATCATGGGATTCACGCCCGAAGCGTTGGACGCTTTGCGCAAACATCTGTGGCCGGGCAACGTGCGCGAACTGGACCACGTGATCGAGCGAGCAGTGCTGATGAGCCCTGGAAGCATCGTGACACCGTTCGATCTCGCGCTCGAAGCGACGCCTGACGCGCGTCTGTCTGCACGGCTTGAAGAGATGAGTCTCGAAGATGCCGAGCGATTATTGATCAAGAAAGCGCTGGCGCGTTTCGAAGGCAATGCAAACCGCGCTGCCGAAGCGCTCGGACTCAGTCGCAGCGCCCTCTACCGCCGCCTCCAGAAGTACGGGCTCGGATCATAGTCAGGCCACAAAAGGCACAAAAGACACAAAGTATAATTTGTACTTTTTGTGGCCATTAATGGCATCATTGACCCGTGAGTACGCCTGTTAAGTCGCCAAAACAGACCGCGTCATTCTCCTCGCTCGACCCCGAATTCAGACACGGCAATCGTCTGAAATTTGAAAGGCGAATCACTCTGCTCGCGCTGGCCGCCGGTTTTCCTGCTGTCGGCTTGTGCGCCTTTCTCCTGTGGTACGACGGCTATTCCGCGCAGATACAGTGGACCGTCGATCTATTGCTGACCCTGCTGTGGCTCGGAGTCGCGTTCAGCCTCAAGACGCGTATCGTCAGGCCACTGCAAACTCTCTCAAACATTCTCGCCGCGATTCGTGAAGGCGACTATTCGATTCGCGGTCGTCGTGCTCTTTCCGGTGACGCGCTCGGCGAAGTGATGCTTGAAGTCAACGACCTGGGCCAGACCTTGCGCGAGCAACGACTCGGCGCGATGGAGGCAACCGCGCTCCTGCGCACTGTGATGGCTGAGATCGACGTTGCGGTGTTTGCATTCGATGGTGAACAGCGTCTGCAACTCGTCAATCGCGCCGGCGAACGCTTATTGGCCCAACCGGATGCTCGGTTGTTGGGACGCACTGCCGAGGAGCTTGGCTTGTCCGCATGTCTCAACTCGACCGCCGGCGCCGCGCCGCAAACGATGCAGATGGTTTTTCCGGGCGGCGTCGGACGTTGGGACATTCGTCGCAGCACGTTTCGTGAAGGCGGGCAGCAACACCAATTACTCGTGCTCACTGACTTGAGCCAGACGCTGCGTGAAGAGGAGCGCACGGCGTGGCAACGACTGTTGCGCGTGCTGGGCCATGAGCTCAACAACTCGCTCGCGCCGATCAAGTCGGTCGCCGGCAGTCTTGCGGACTTGATCGGAAGGGAACCGGAACCGCCAGACTGGCGCGAGGACATGCAGCGTGGCCTCGCAGTGATCTCGTCACGCGCAGATTCGCTCGCGCGTTTCGTTGAATCCTATTCGAAACTCGCGCGTCTGCCGCCGCCGCGGCTCGGACCGTTGAAGATTGGCGCGCTGGTGTCGCGCGTCGCGCGTTTGGAAACGCGTTTGCCGGTGAATGTAGTGTCTGGACCAGATGTGGTGGTCCAGGGGGATGACGTGCAACTCGAGCAGTTGCTGATCAACCTTGTGCGCAACGCGGTTGATGCGTCGATGGAAACGCGCGGGGGTGTTGATATCGGCTGGCAGCAGATGAATGGGCAAGTGGAAGTGTGGGTGCGCGACGAGGGCCCAGGCCTCGCGAGCACCGCGAATTTGTTTGTGCCGTTCTTTACGACGAAGGCGCAGGGATCGGGGATTGGGTTGGTTTTGTCGCGGCAGATTGCCGAAGCGCACGGTGGGACGTTGACGTTGGAGAATCGGCAGGAGCTTCGTGGTTGTGAGGCGCGGTTAAGATTGCCGTTGTAAAGCGTCCAGAGATTACGCAGACTTGTTTCTGTGCGATCTGCGTAATCTGTGGATGAAAGCGGGTCTACCGTTTGGTGCTGAACCTGTAGATCGTCGTAGATTTGTACGTCTGTCCCTTCTTCAGCGTCGTCGTTGGAAACGATGGATGGTTCGGCGAGTCGGGATAGTGCTGCGTCTCGAAACAGAAACCATTCCGCCGCTCATAAGCCTTCCCGGATTTGCCCGTCTTCGTTCCATTCAAAAAGTTTCCCGTATAAAACTGCACGCCGGGCTCGGTGGTCCACACCTGCATGACGCGACCTGAGGTCGCATCGTAGGCAGTCGCCGCGAATCGCATCACTCCCGGGCGCCCATTGATCACCCACGTGTGATCGTATCCATTACCAAACTTCAACTGCTCATCGTCCTGATTGATCCGAGCGCCAATCGCCATCGGCTTCAAAAAATCGAACGGCGTGCCCGCTACGCTCTTCAGCTCGCCTGTCGGTATTGACCCGGCATCAGTCGGCACGAAACGGTTCGCGTTGATGGTAACGACGTGATTGAGAATGTCGCCACTACCTTCGCCGGCGAGATTGAAGTACGAGTGGTGCGTTAGATTATGAACCGTGTCTTTGTCGGTTGTGACGGTGTAGTCGATCTTGAGTTCGTCGTTGTTGGTGAGCGTGTAGACAACGTTCGCAGTCAGGTTGCCCGGATAGCCTTCTTCGCCGTCTTTGCTGAGATAAGTCAGAGCGACGGCCGGTCCCGCTTTCGTCGTTAGCTGGTGGGCGGTCCAGACGACTTTATCGAAACCCTTGATGCCGCCGTGGAGATGGTTCTCACCGTTGTTTGTGGCGAGTTTGTATTCGACCCCGTTCAACGTAAAACGACCTTTGGCTATGCGGTTGCCGTAGCGTCCGACGATCGCGCCGAAGTATGGATCGTTCTTCAAGTAACTGTCGAAATCGCTGAAGCCGAGTACGACGTCGTCAAACTTTCCGTTGCGATCGGGAACTTTGAGCGACGTGACGATGGCGCCGTAATTCATGATCTTTGCTTCGACGCCGTGCGCATTGCGAAGTGTGTAAAGATCGATTTGTTGACCGTCAGGCGTTTTGCCGAACGGCTGCTTCGTGACCTGGGCGTCGACGGCCACCGCGGTGGCGAGAAGTAGGATTAAAAGAAGCGAAATTCTTCGAAGGTTCATTAAATTCTCCATTAACTTAACTGGCCGTTGTTTCACGCATCTGGGCGACCTGCCGGCGATTACGGCGCTCGGTGAAAATCTGGTCCGCCATCACGCCGAGCAGAATCACTGCGCCCATGACAGCGAAGTCCAGCGAACTCGGAATGCCGAGCAGGTTCACGAGGTTGCGCAGCACCTGAAGCAGTGCCGTGCCGATCAGGACGCCGACCACAGAACCCTCGCCGCCACGCAACGAACACCCGCCCAGCACCGCGGCGGCGATGCCGTAGAGTTCGTAAGCATTACCGTGATTGGCCGGCGAGACCGAGTTTGTATAAAAGGCGAAGATGATCCCCGAGATTGCGGTCAGCGCTCCGGCAATCACGTAAGTCAGCGTCACGATCCACTTCGTGCTGATGCCCGCGTAACGTGCTGCTTCTGCGTTGCGTCCGGTGGCGAACAGGTAACGGCCGTAAACGGAGCGATGCAGCGCGACCCAGGTGATCGCAGCAACGATCAACAGCAACACAAACGGCATCGGTATGCCGGCTAGATTTCCATTGGCGAGGTAACGAAGGAAATCCAGACCTTCAGCCGTGCCGAACCCTTTCGTTTCATCGTTCGTGATGAAGCGCGCGAGGCCGCGATAAAAGAGCAGACCGCAGAGTGTGACGATGAAGGGTTGCATGTTCAAACGCGTGATTAGCAGGCCGTGGCCAAAGGTCAGCGCCATCGCGATCCCGACGCAAGCCAGCACTGACAGGATCACACCGAAGTGCCACTCGGTCAGCATCATCGACAGCAGCACGCCGAGCAGCGCCATCATCGAACCGACTGACAGTTCGATGCCGCCCGTGATGATCACCAAACCCAGCCCGATACTGAAGATTCCGAACGCGCCGATCTGTCGCGCGAGGTTTTGCAGGTTAATCGGAAGCAGGAAATTCGGGTTGACGATCGAGACGATGATGCAGAGAACGATTAGCAGAACAAAGATGCCAAGCTCTTTTTTCATAAGTCCTCATAGTATTAGCCGCGGATCTTCGCGGATGAACGCAGATCAGCGTTTATTCGCGTAAATCCGCGGCTAAATTTTCTGTTCCCGTCGCAAGGCGCATGACGGCTTCTTCACTGAACTGCGCGCGGTCGAGAACTCCGGTGAGCCGTCCTTCGTGCATCACTGCAATGCGGTCGCTGATGCCGAGCACCTCTTCCATCTCACTACTGATCACGATCACTGCTACGCCTTCCGCCGCGAGATTGCGAATCAGTTGATAGATCTCCGCTTTCGCGCCAACGTCGATCCCGCGCGTCGGCTCGTCAAACATCAACACGCGCGGCGCAAACGTCAGCCACTTCGCCAGCACCACCTTCTGCTGGTTGCCGCCACTCAGATTCGCAGCTCGCATCTCCGGCGATGGCGTCTTGATATTGATTGCCTTACACGCCTCGAGCGCGGCTTTTGATTCTTTGGCGCGATCGATGATCTTCGCCGACGAATAACTCTCGAGATTCGGCAGCGTGATGTTCTCGCGTATGTTGAAATCGACAATGAGCCCGGACAGACGTCGATCCTCGGGCACGAGATAAATGCCGTGCGTGATCGCGTCCTGTGCATCGCGGATTTGCAACGCCCGGCCGTTGAGCGTGACTTCGGCTTCCAGGGCTTCCTCGACGCCAAAAATCGCCCGCGCTACTTCCGATCGACCGGCACCGACGAGTCCGGCAAACCCGAGCACTTCGCCCTTCGCGACGTCGAACGAAATCAACTGATTCGGATACCGCAACGTGCGCAGTCGTCGCACTTCGAAACCGCCGTCGTGCTCGACGTGCTGTTCCACCCGCTCGCCTTTGAAGAAGTCTTTCAGATCGCGGCCGACCATCATTCGCACCATGCGCTCGTGACTGATCTCGCCGCGCGGAATCTCGCCCGCGTTTTTTCCGTCACGCAACACCACCGCACGATCCGCGACCTCGATGACTTCATGCATGCGGTGCGAAATGTAGATGATGCTGACGTTCTCGGCTTTGAGGTCTTTCACGAGCTCGAGCAGTCGCCGCGTTTCAGTGAGCGTCAAACTCGACGTCGGCTCGTCCATGATGATGATGCGTGCTCCGGCACTGAGCGCCCGCGCGATCTCGACGAGTTGCTGTTGTGCGATTGAAAGTTGACCAGTCGGCGTGCGGCTCGGAATGTCGAGACCAACCTTCCGCAGAATCGCGTCTGACTCGCGATAAACTCGTTTGCGATCGATCAGCTTCAACGGGCCGCCGATGGTGGGCTCGCGATGCAGAAAGATGTTCGCGGCGACGTCGAGATTCTCGAGGACGCTGAGCTCCTGATGAATAAACTCGATGCGGAGCGCGCTGGCCTCGTTTGGTGAGCGGATTTCGACAGGCTGTCCGTCGATTTTGATCGTGCCGGTATCCCGTGAGATCGCGCCGCCGAGAATCTTCATCAGCGTCGATTTGCCGGCGCCGTTCTCGCCGATTAAGGCGACGATCTCACCCGCGCCGACTGTCAGGCTCACGTTGTCGAGCGCAACAACCCCTGGGAATCGTTTGCTGATTCCCTCCATTTCGAGGATTGGGGCGTTTCCTGCCACAGGTTAGCTTCGTCCCCGGAGCACGTTCAGATCTTTTGTGAACTGTTCGACGTTGTCTTTCTTGATCGCTTTCGTCGGTACGAAGATCTGTTTGCTCGGCGGGATTCCCGACTTGTCGCCGTTGAGAATCTTCGACATCAGTTCCATCGAGCGATAGCCAAACTCGAACGGCTGCTGCACGACGGTCGCGTAAATTGAGCCGTCTTTGATCCCGCTCAACGTTTCGTCCTGCTCGTCGAAAGCAATAATCTTCACCTT
>Ga0157373_10001058_pt1 | contig 21191 bp, 7 predicted proteins | sample C65metaG_FD_113460 | JGI IMG/M metagenome (GOLD analysis project Ga0157373, IMG submission 113460) | Corn rhizosphere microbial communities from Kellogg Biological Station, Michigan, USA - C6-5 metaG | ecosystem: Host-associated > Plants > Roots > Rhizosphere > Soil | place: USA: Michigan... | reverse complement strand
ACAATCGGATCAGGCTGCACAGTCACAACGGATATCGGACTCCGGTAGCAATGGAAGCCTTGGCAGCATGAGAAATGACCTAAACCCTATAACCGTGTCCAGTATCGTTTGACCAGATCAGGTCGGCCCCCTCTCCCTCCGGGAGAGGGCTGGGGTGAGGGGATGATCGAGGTAAGACACTGAATTGAGCGTGCATCGGTGAATCCATAATCGACAAAGATCTTTCAGGTCGATGTATGACGCAAGACACCCCGGTCGGCTCCCTCTCCCTCCGGGAGAGGGCTGGGGTGAGGGGATGATCGAGGTAAGACACTGAATTGAGCGTGCATCGGTGAATCCATAATCGACAAAGACCTTTCAGGTCGATGTATGACGCAAGACACTGCGGTCGGCCCCCTCTCCCTTTGGGAGAGGGCTGGGGTGAGGGTTAGCGTCATTACGCCAAGCGCTAGGGCTCAGCCCCGTCCAGCGCTTGAACGCCCGCCGAAAACTGCGCACATCGCTGTAGCCCACCTCTTCGGTAATCCGTTCAATCGGCATATCGGGATTGGCCAGCAGACTCAAGGTCCGTGCCTGCCGCACTTGCTCCAGCAACGCCTCAAACGTCAACGCATGCTCAGTCAAACGCCGGCGCAACGTGCGGCTGCTCATATTCAAATCACCGGCAATCTTTTCAATGTGACTGCCGCTGCTCAGGTCCCGGGCGATCGCCCGCTCCACGGCCTGAATCAGATCGAGCTTCTGATGCACCTGCGCTGCTTCCAGCTCCAGCAATGCAACGGCCTGACGCAACGCCAGCGAATGATGATTAGGCAGGTGCACGTCCAACCACTGCGCATCGATCAGCATGCGATTGTGCAGGCAACCGAAGCGCACATCCGGCCCGAGCAGGCGGTGATATTCGGCCAGGTAATCCGGCGCGGCATGCACAAATTCCACGGCAATCGCCTTGAACTCAGCCCCCACCAGTGCGCGGCCATACACCAGCAAACTGGCGAAGAACTCCTCGACCGCAAACACCTGCACGTCGGCAAATGGCAAGCGGCATTCAGCATCGAGATGCACCTGCCCGCCGACCACATCGACGCTGGAAACGACGATGCCGCCCGACGTGTGCTGGTGACGAATGCCGAGGGCAAAGGCATCGCGCAAGGTCTTGCACAGCGACAACACGTGCCCGAGCAGGCCCAGCGTACCGAGTACATTCTGCGCCCCGACCCACAGCCCCAAACCCTGATTGGGCAGCACTTTGAGTGCGCGCTGAATCATCGCCACGGCCTGGCGATAGGAAATCCGCTGCGCCGGATCCTGCAGATCCTCAAGGGTGAAACCCAGCCCACGGCAGAGGCTCTGGGAATCGATTCCTCTGTTCTGCACGACTTCGGCGAGGGTTTGCAGGAGGAACGGCGAGACCAGCGCCAGTTCGAAGGTCGGGTCTTGGACTTTTACGTTCATGGGGGCTGACATTCCGGATCACGCTTGATTGTTATTTTTGTAACCGGCTGTGTCGATGGAAGTTAGCACAAGGTTTACGGACTGTCCGCAGATGCCCCCCTCAGTGTCCGCCAATACCCTGCCCCAACGTACGCCAAACGCTTATTTCTAGCGTACCGGCGCTCCGAGCGACCGATACCGGGTCCCAATCACAATAATAATGAGGACAGTCATGAGCCCGAACCGCGTGAAATCCTTCTTGCCCCGCGCTCTTTTCATCGCGGGGTGCGCGCTGACGTTGCCCGCCCTGGCCACCGAAGCCGGCGTTGACAACATCGGCCCCGGCACCGACGGCTTCTTCATGCTGCCGCTGGAAGTCGACAGCCTTCCGGAGAACATGGTCGCGTTCAACCTCTACTACAACCATTACAAATCGACCAAGCTCAACATCAGCTCGCTGGGCGGCAAGGTGCCGAAGGTCGAAATCGAATCCACCGCGGTGATTCCGCGTCTCGATTACTTGAGCCCGGTGCGTGTGTTCGGCGGACGTCTGGCGGGCTACATCGCCCAGCCGTGGTTGAAGCAGGAAGTCTCGGTGTTCGGCCTGAGCGACACCCGCGAAGGCATGGGCGATACCACCTTCGCGCCGATCATTCTGTGGGACATGGGCAAAAACCTGACCCTTGGCGCCGCCGTGGAAGTCACCGTGCCCACCGGCGAATACAGCGTCGATCGGCTGGCCAACACCAGCAACAATTTCTACACCTACAAGCCGCTGTTCTCGTTCACCTGGCTGCCGACTGAACGCACCGAAGTCTCGATGAAGACCACTTACAGCTTCAACGAAAAGAACAAGGACACCGATTACAAGTCCGGGCAGATTTTCCACTTCGATTATTCCGCCAGCTACAAGATCACCGACGACCTGATGCTCGGCGTCAACGGCTACTTCCTCAAGCAGACCACCGACGACAAACAGTTCGGCCACACCGTGCAGTTCGCCGGGCAGGACGTTGATGATGGCGTGCGCGGCAAGGTGTTCGCGATTGGCCCGGCGCTGCACTTCACCTTTCTCAAGTACGCCAGCGCGGAGATTCGCTGGGCCAAAGAGTTTGATGTGGAGAACCGGCCGGAGGGGGAAATGTTGTGGGCGAAGGTGAGTATTCCCTATGCGTTCTGAGTGTATTTGTAGGAAAGAACACCCGGTTTTGTAGCCTGAAAACCTGAAAAACGGAGGGGAGGAATACGCCTACAGCGGCGGTCGAGATTACCGGACAACAGGGGGAAACGTCTGGCAGATTTAAAGGGTGCGCTTGCAGATACTGGGCTCCGTTATCCCATGGATCTTCAAGGGCTCATGGGGTGCATCGTCTGCCAGTGACGACAATGGGCCATTCCCCCCTTAAACTGCTGAGATTGATCACGGAGATCACTATGAGCATATTACTTTCCCCGTTTTACTCTGACTTCGAATCCGAAGAAGAGGCCGAGAGCTACGATCGCTGGTTTCGGGCAGAGGTACAGGATGCACTCGATGATCCTAGTCCTGGTATTCCCCATGATGAGGCTATGGCGATGCTCGACCAGATGCTGGAAGAGATGCGCAGGAAGCGCCGCTCTGCTGCTTGAATGGAGCAGCAAGTCCTCGCGTCAACTGGCTGACATTTTCAAGTACATCGAGCAACACAACACCAACGCTTCAATTTCGCTAAGACACAAGGTTGGTGCGGCAGCACAACGGCTTTCATCAATACCTTACGGTTACCGACCTGGCCGAGTGCCTGGTACTCGTGAGATGGTGATTCATCCGAACTATCTGCTGGTCTATCGAGTGAATGGGCGCATCAGAATACTGAGGGTGCTTCACGCCCGACAAAAATACCCTTCAACTTCATCAACATAAAAAAAGGGCGACCAACCGGCCGCCCAAACGTACTACACGAGAGTCTTTTACAGCGTCAGTTGCCCACGCTCCTCCTCGGTCAACTGCTGCTTCGCCTGTTCATCCAGCGCCCCTGCCCCCAACACCTGCACCGGGCTGTTCGGGTTGTAACCCGGGGCCGGTGCGCGGCTGGCGCCATCGCGGGTCGGCGCGAGTTGTTCGTTGCCGAAACTCAACACCTGCACGGTAAACACCGACGCCTGATTCTGCCGCGACGCTGCTTGCTGCTGACGCGCGACATCTTCCGCCGCTTGCGTGGCCGACGATGCGGCGGAACTGGCCGAGGTGATCGCCCCGGTGTTCACCGCCGACACCACCGGCACACCCGTTGCCTTGCCCTGCACCGAGATGTTCGCGGCGTTGACCACCGTCAGCGCGGCGATGTTGACGTTACCCGACACGCGGATCCCCGCCTCGCCGGCATCGATGGTGCCCAGCGGCGCGATCAGGTCGATGTCGCCGGGCTTCACTTCGGCAATCGGGTTGAGCGTGGCGATACCGGCGCCGGTGCTTGGCACCGACGGCGACAGGGTGACGTTGCCCCAAGTGTCGTAAACCCGTTTCGGCGGGGTGTAGACCACGGTGGTTTTCGAACCGCGACCGGCGTTGATGTCGCCCTCGGCCGACCAGCCGAGGATTGAACCGCCGAAGGTGGTCATGATCCGGCTCTGGCCGAGCAGAATGCTGCCCTGCGAATAGAGCTGAATGTTGCCCGAACCCTGGGTGATGATCCCCGCCGTCGATGGCGGCGCCGCACCTTCGATGCCGAACACCTGACCGCCACCGGGGGTGAGCATCTGGATGTCGCCGCCGAACAGGGTCTTGACCCCTGCCCCGCCGTACAGCGTGATATCGCCGTCGTAGCGGATCGGATTGCCCGCCACATCGGTGGTCGGGAACAACGCGGCAATGGCGTTGCGACCACGCAGATAACTGCCTTGGCGCGGGCCATCGACATCGTTGTATTCCAGGCCGCCGGCACGCAGTTCGGCGAAATACACCTGCCGCGCGAAGATGGCCTGTTCGGTGCCCGGCAGTGCGGCGTAGAACGCCTGTGCCTGTTCGGCGTTGCCGCTGAAGCCGTAACCCAAGGTCAGCCAGCTCTGCAATTCGTCCTGGTAACTCTTGACCACTTTGCCCGGTTGCGCGCTGAGGGCTGCGTCCGCGCTCGCCACGTTCTGCGGGTTCAGGTAGTGCGCGATAAACCGCGAATAATCCGGCCCCTGCGCGCCCGCGCCGGCCTGCAAGACCACGCTGACCCCCGGACGCTGATCACCGGCCAGCAACGAGCCAAGGCTGGTGATGCTGGCACGGTCCTCCATCAGAATATTGCGCCCGGCATTGATCTCCAGCGTGCCGGGACCGGCGACGTCGAAGCTGCTGTAAAGGATGTCGCGCCCGGCCGACACTCTCGACACATCCCTCGGGTCGTTATGCACGAACAGGTTGCCGGTGGAGTAAATCGTGTCCTTGGTGGTGCCGACGCCATCTTTCGGCGAAATCGTCGGTTGGCCCAGGTTGGTGCCAGAGGCGACGATGTCGCGACCGGCCATCATCCACACCGGCCCGGCTGCTTCGTACCAGGTTCGCTGCGAATCGCTTGCACGCAGTGACTCGCCACTGCGGATGCCGACCAGATCGCCGGTCAACGCGTAGATTCGCGCCGGCCCCATGACATCGCTGAGGCCGGAGTACGAGTTGCTACCGAAGGCGAACAATGGGAAGCGCAGATTCGGTTCTGCGGCGACACCATCGCTGCCGCTGTTGGAGATGAACGGGGTTTGCGCCGAGTTGCTGGCATAGCCGTTGAATGCCGGCGCAAACGGCGTGGCAATCGCCAGTGGACTGGCCCCGGACTGGTTGATCGCATAGCCGCCAGCATAAATCGAATCACCGGCCAACAGCTCCAGCTGACCTGAAGCCGAAGGCGCCAACAGCAGCGAGTAAGCGGTGGCGGGAGCGGTATTGCCGACGCTGTAAGCCGCCGATGAACCTGCGTAGATCGAGCCTTGACCGGCGACGGCGCGCAGAATCGACGGATAAACAAAACGACTGTCAGTCGGTGAAGTGTTCTGCCCTTTGATGGGCCCGTTGGTGTCCGTCTCGGCCAACTGGGTACTCGGCGTGAGGTTGCCACCCGCCGAGAACAGATCGATGGCCGTGTGCTCGGTCCACAGCGAGAAGCCACTCAAAATCCCGCCCTGGCTGACGTTCCCCGCCTCGTCAAACAGCGGCGTGGCGTTCTGCAAACGCACGCGGCCCGGGTCCGCCGCGCCGCCCAGGACCAGATCGCCACGGGTGTTGATGCGCATGCCCGAATCGCCGGGGATCAGCACCAGCCCGCCGGAGGCATTGCCGGTGGTCGCGGTAAACGGGTCCAGCGCGCGGGTTTCCCGAGCATCATGCAACACGCTGTTGGCGCCATATTGCAGATTGATGCCGCCGACCGCACTGCCACTCACCTGTGCCGCGCCGCGCAGGTTGATCAGCGCGCCTTGCAGATCATGCTTGGGTGGCGTGATCCCATTGTTGCCGGCGCGCGCTTGCAGGGACGGATTGAGCGAACCACCGATGCGAATGTCCATGTCGCCGCCACCGGTCAATTGCAGGCTACCGTCGCTGCCGACACGACCGGTGCTACCCACCGCCACGATCAGGCCCTGGCTGCGTGGGTTGGTCCGCGCATCCCCCATCGGCCTGAGCATGCCGGCATCTTCTCCGGCGCGCAGGCTGATGTTGCCACCGCCCAAAGTGCCAAAACCGGTGAAGCCCACCAGGTACGGCGCCGCGTCCATGTCGGCGTCGGGCAGCGGCTGCGTCGCATAGCTGCCGAAATTGATCCACCAGGCGGTCGGCACGTCATCACTGCCGGTGCCCTGACGCCATAACCAGTTGCCCACCGCCACGCCAGGCACCTGTTCACGGTAACCGCCGGTATTGGCGGTTTTTCGCCCAAGAGTGTCACCGGAGACAGAGCCACCGGCATTGATCGTCAGGTTGCCGCCGAGCTGCGGATACCAGGCTTGATAGAGACTGTCGGTACCACCGTTGACCCATTTTTCCACGTCGCCACCGGCACTGCCCAATACCGAATCCTTGTCCGACAAGCGTCCGCGCATCTGCTTGAAGCGCGGATCGACATCGGCCGACTGGGTGCCAGCGGTGTACACACCAAACGGCGAAGCCATGCTCAAATTGCCGGCAGCGAGCAAATCAAGATCGCCGGTACCGGTACGCAGGACACTGAACATCTGGCTGTGGATGCTGGCGCTTTTCGCCGGATTGCTCTCGACGCACACCTCGGGGTAACTGTCGCACAGCGTCAGGTATTCCTCGGGAATCGGCGCGTAATCCTGAAAGCCGAACTGGTTGCCGGGGGCCCAGGTCCAGCGCGCCATCGGGGCGCAGGCACCGGGATCGGTTTCGCAGAGAATCAGGTATTCCTCGGGCACTGGTTCGAAGGCGGGGAAACCGTACTGGTTGGTTTCCGACCACACCGCGCGTGGATTGCCTTCGGTGATCTTTGCACCGTAATGAGTGTCCGCCAGACGCAAATTGCCCTCGGTGGTGAGCGGTTTCACCGCACGACTATCGGCGGCGGAAAGATCCGCCCCCGCCACCGCGCGGATCGACCACGACGAACTGCCCGACGGCAACATGCTCGCCAGTGCCCAGTTGGCGCCCTGCTGTGTGCCATTGAATCCACGCAACTCGACAAACGCGGCGCCGTCAGCGAGCACCACATTGGTCATCGACGGAATCAACGAACCGCGCAACAGCGCCAGTGAACTGCTCAACATCAAATTCTTGCTGCTGCCAGTGTCGGCATCGAAGGCGCCCGGCAACGGCACACCTTTGGGCCAGTTCATCGCCTTCAACGCGGTGTTGCGATTCAAGCGAATCCCGGCACCCAGTCGGCTGCTGGCCGGCACGGTCAGGTCACTGTCGAGCAGTGTTCCGGCGGCATACAAAAGATTGCCCGAGGCGTCATGCACCGCCCCCGCGAGCACGGTGCCGGCACTGAAGGTGTACGGCGCGGCCAGCTCCACCTGAACCGGCAACAGCGTACCGCTGACCAACGTCGTGTCCTGAATCGGCAAATCGTAATTGAGGGTCACGCCCGACGGGAATTGCGTGCCCGGCGCCAGCGTCACCCCGCTCCCCGGTACAACCAGATCGCCGCCGAATGGCTGCACGCCTGGCAACAGTTTCCAGCCAGCGTCGTCGACGGTCTCCGGTGGCGGCGCGAAACCGTCGTTGATGCTGCCGTAAATATCAAGATTGCCGCCGGCACGGATCACCAGGCTGGCGGATTCACCGGAACCGTAGACGCCATCGACTTTGCCCGTGTGCCGATTGAGGCTGGCGTAGCGGTAGCGCGACAGATCGATATCACCCTCCACCACCAGGTCGCCGTCCGCTGTCTTGCTGGCGATCTCCACGCCGGGGCGCAGGTGGAAGGCATCGGCGTAGGTCGCGTTGTTCAGACCCGCCAGCTTGCGTTGCAACAGATCGGCGTTGTTCAGCGCAGCGTCGATGAACGTGGTGTTGTCGCCGTCGATGCGGGTCAACAGCGCCTGATCGATCACCTGATACGGCCGGCCACTGACCGCCGGATCGACACCATCACGCGCATCGGTGTAACGGCGCGTGCCATTGAGGCCGATGGAACGCGCGCCCTGAATATTGACCGTGCCGCTGGCATCGATGGCGATGTCGCCGGCGCCCAGACGCGGCGCGTTGAGCTCCAGGGTGCCGCGCAACATCTGATCATTCTGCCCGGCGAGAAAGCCCGGCACTGCATCGGTGCCATGGCGCAAGTCGATGCGCGTACCGGACGCCAGGGTCAACACCCCGGCCCCGGAATTCAGCTCGACCATGGCCCGGTTTGGCGCGTCGATGATCTTGCCGTAACTGTCGACCCGCAGTACGCGGCCGTGGGCATCGAGCACACTGTCGCCGGCCAGGGTCAGGCCGTTCTGCGCCGCCAGACGAATGCTGCCGACCCGTTCGCCACTGGCATCGATCAAGCCATTGACCGTCAGGCTGCCATTGTCCACCGAGACATTGACCTCGCCGGCCTTGAGCCCGTCACCGATCAACAGATCACCTTGCTTGAGTTGCAGACTGCGACTGCCGAACACTTTGCCTGCGTTCAAGCGTTGGTTGAGTGCCGCGAACTGGGCGCTCGCCTCACCGCCCAGTTGCTGCGCGCGAATGTCCACGCCACCGGCCTTGTACGGCACCAGCGTGCCGCCGGCATCGTAATAGCCGCTGCTGGCACCGAGAATCTCGCCCTGCAGATCGACGATGCCGGCATCCGCTGCCAAGGCAACGGCGCTGAGGTTGCCGGCCTGATTGTTTTTCGCCGACAGATCGATGCGCGAGCCAGCGAGCTGGCGTATATCGCCTGCGGCGCTCAACAGCGACACATCGCCTCCCCAGCTGTACTTGCTCACGTCGTTGAACGGCAAAGTGCGTCCGGCCATGTCCAGTTGCGCGCCGCCGGCCAGGGTCAAGTCGTGCTCGGCCTTGGCCGTGAGCTTGCCGCTGGCCAACGCGATGCGGCTGTCGAGCACAATGTCGCGGGCTTGCAGATTGAGTTCTGCGCCGAGGGCATCGGCCACGCCAGCAGCACCGGCACCGCTGAGCGTGAGCCTGTTGCCAGCCTTGAGCAGGTTGACCGACGCCGCTTCACCGGTGAGCAACGGTGTGCGCAGCGTGAGATTGCCGCCGCTGTAGGCATAGCCTTTGACCGGATCGAAGGCGCCCTGCTGTTGATACACCGCCAGGCTGCCCTTGTGATTAGCGGTGATGCGCTCGCTGGCGCTCAGATTGACGTTGGCAAAACCCAGCGCCAACCGGTTGTTCTGATCGAGGCCGTTGGCTTGTGGCATCGGGCCGTAACCCAATTCGATGCGTTGTGCCTGAATATCCAGCGTGCCGCTACCAGTACCGGCGCCGCCGTTGATCACACTGCCCGGATCCTGAGTGGCGCCGTTCCAGATCAGTTGGGCGGTGCGGATCGTCGCCACATCGTCGGCATCGCCCGCGCCGTAAATCGCCGGGGTGGCGAGCACCAGGTTCTGCAATTTGCTCTGACCGGTCTGCGCATCGAACGTATCGAGGGTCACGCTGCCGTACAGATTGAAGGCATCGCGCGTGGTCAGGCTCAGCGTCTCCAGGGCTGGCGCACCAAACTGATTATCGCCGCGCAGCAAACGATCCAGCACATTCTGGTTCAAGGTCAGACCGGCCGGCACACGGTTGCCTGCGGCGGCCAAGGCCTCGGCACTACCGGCGTTGACCGCGCCGACTGCCAGAGCCAGATGACGCGTGCCGAAACGCACGGCTTCACCGAGTTCGAACTGGTTGTCCGTCGCGGCGGTGATGCTGCCATTGGAATACAACAGCGCCGGACTGCTGCAAACCGCCACGGCGCAGGTGCCGATGCGAATGCTGCCGGCGCCGGTGAAACCGCCGCCCGCCTCCGGCGCCAGGACATTGGTCCAGCCGTTCGACACCACCACCACGCTGGACGCGCCCGGTTGATAGATGTACCCGACCGTCGAGTCATACGCCACGTTGCCGCGCCCCAGAGCGTTGATCCCAGCGCCCGCTTCAACGGTGATGCCGCCATTGATCGAGTTGGTACGCAACAACACTTCCGGTGCCGCCAACTGCGCACCGTCACGCAGGACGATGCTGGCGGTGTCGCCGGTGAAGCCAATGATATTGCCCGCCGTGCTGTAGCTGACGGTCGGCATCGCACCGATGGTCAAACGCCCGGCGTTGAGGTTATTGAGCGTGTCGGCATACAGCGAAATGCCGCTGAAGCCCTCGGTGGGCGCCTGCCCGGTGCCGAGAATTTCAAAACTGCTGCGCGCGTTGCCGCTGCGCACCACGGCCGTTCCGACCAGCCCGCCCGCCGCAGCGTCGAACCGCGCCTGGCCCTTGAACAACAACGCGACATCCTGCTCGCCACCGTCAACCAGGCGCAGATCCAGCGTCTTGCCGTCCTGCGGTGCCAACGCTCGAGGCACCCCGCGCCGCACCGCATCGCTCTGGATGAATTGGCTGAGACTGGTTTCGTTGTATTGCGAGTAACGGCGCAGTACATCGGCCGAGGTCAGAATGACCTGTTTGGCCAGACTGTCCCGCTGGCCGGTGTTGGCAATCGACAACTGTCCGCTGCCGGTCCATGAACCGTTACGCAGTGGCAGCGCGCCCGTGGTTGTGCCCGCTGTCGCCTGACCATTGACCTCGACCCGGAAGGCGCCCGGCAGCAACGCGAACGTCGACGGCAACAACGTATAAGTACCCGCTGCCAGCCCCGGAACCCCGGCGCCGAGGGTGATCTGCTGGCCAATGCGCGGATCCACCGCGCCCGCCTCGGCCAGCACTGGCGCGTAGGCGCTTTGATTACCCGGCACGATGGCATACACGGGATTGCTGGCCAGCCCCGGCAGGCTGAAGGTGCCGTCGGTGGCATTGCGCACTAGCGGGTTGAACCGCGCATCCGTGGAACCACCGCGCCCGGAAACAAAACCGGCGCCGCGCAAATCGCCACCGCCGGACAGATCGATGACCGCACCGCTCTGCACATCAATGAACTGGGTGCTCATCGACACACCCGATGTTTCACCGGTGATGCCATTCAACACCACCGATTTGCCGCCAAAGCGGTAGTCGATACCGTCCGTGGTGCCACCGTACGGCATGACCAGCCCGGCGCCGCTGACCGACGTCAGACTGCCCGGCAGCAACCGCACTTCGCGGGTGGTGGTCAGCAGGTCATCGCCGAGGACAATCTTGCCCAGCGGCGCACGCAACACGCCCCCCTGTTCAATGTGCGCGGCCGAGAACGTCAACTGGCCAAACGCTGAGTACGGCGCGGCCACCGGCGCCGGGCCGTGACCGCCGATCCGCAGGGTATGCTCGGCCACCGCCTGCGCGCCCTGATACCCGACACGCACTTCAGCCTGCACATCAGTAGCGGGGTAAATCTGCGCCGCACTCAAGTTCAAATCGCCCGGCGTCCACAGGCGGCTTTTCTGATCGCCATCGGTTGGCGCCAGGAAGCGCAGATCACCACGGCTATCGAGGCTGACGTCAGCAAATGCGCGGCGACTGTATTCGGCGGCCGGCGCCTTGAGTTGCAGGATCGAACCTTGCGTGCCGAACGACAGGCTGTTGCCCACATCCAGCAGGTTCGCCGTCGCGCTGAAGCGAGCGTCCGACAGTTTACCGGTCGGGTTGTTGGTCGGGCGTGGGCGCACGGTGCCGACCACACTGTAATAGCTGCCGACACCGGACAAGCGCAGGTACGGCGCCTGCAAATCGACCCGTGCGGTGCCTTTGGAAGACTCGGCAAGGGACAGCGCACCGGCATACAGGCTCAGACTTTGATTCATGTGCAGATTGACGTCACCGTCGAACGACAACAAGCCGTTGCTCAACAAGCTCAGGATGTCGAAACCGCCGGACATCAGGCTGTCGGCATGCAGCCGCGCCTGACCATAACGCAGACCGGTATCGCTCTCGCCCGGACGCAAACCGGCTGCAAGTATCTGCTCCGTCGCGCGCTGATCAATGATCAACTCTCGAGGTGCGCGAACGTTGTTGTCCGCCGATTCGAGGTACAACGGCGTCTCCAGCGCCACCTCCAGACGACCGCCCGCCGCGCCGACACCGCCCGCTGCTGCACGCAGGTCACCCTCGATAAACAGACCCTTGTAAGAGCCGATGCCAATGCGCCCGCCGTCAGTCGCCACGCGCGTCGGTCCCTGGCCAGCGATATCCAGCAGTGCCTCGGCACCGGAGGCATCCAGCCGCGCACCTTGCCGCACAATCACGTAAGCATCGGCGGCGGTGGCCGTGGCGAGTTTCGCGTCGATCTCACCGCCGAGAATGATGCTGCCGCCCTTGCCGACCTGCCCATAGGTGCGACCCAAGGCATCGACTGCCGTGTTGGCTCGCCCGGCCACGTCCAGCACCGCATGCTCGCCGACCCAGATCGAACGGTCATGCGCGTTCGGGTCGGCCAACTGATTGGAGGTGGCCGGTTTGATCGAGCCGAACTGTTGCTGGCGAATATCGATCGTGCCGCCCCAGGCGTTGAGTGCACCGTCAACGGTGATCTGTCCGGCGCCGCGCAGCTTGATGCTCTGACCCGGATCGACGCTGATACGCGAATCGCGGCCCAGGGTCAGCGTGCTGTTGGCCGCGTCGATCAGGTTGATCAGGCTGGCGCCGCCTTGCAACGTCAGGCTGGCACCGGCGCGTTGCGTCAGCACGCCTTGGGTCGGATTTTCCTGAAACAGCGTTGGCGTCCACAGCTCCAGCGCCGCTTGCGGATCGACACCGCTGGCCATGCCTGGCGCAGCGTCGGCAAAACGGTAAACCGGCATCGTCACCTCGACGGCGGTGCCTTCGGCCACGTCCAGACCATTAAGGCCAATCAGGTTGTATGCGGAGAAGCCTTTTTTGAACAGATCGGCGGACAGCTGCAGCGTGGTGTCGGCCAGCAGCTTGTCGGTCTGGCCAATGAGGATCTTGTTGGCCTGTACCGTAAGGGTGCCGCCACCGGTCACGCCGTAGCCACGCAGATCGCCATCGAGGCGCAAATGCGATTGGCCCGGCGCGGAAATCGCGCTGGACTCCAGCGTCAGATCGCCACCCTTGCCGCCCCGGGTCTTGCCGTTGGCGAGTACCGCGCCGCCGGAAGAAACGTCGAGCAGACTGCCAGCACCGATATCGATATCGCCACTGCTACGGATCGAGATCAAACCACCGTTGAGGGAGGCCAGACTCGCGCCATCATCCGGGTCGGTGCGCAGATTGCTCCACACTCCACGGGTATCCAGTTGCACGCCGGCAGCCACGAGGACTTGCGTCGCCTTGTCGGCTTTCGCCGTGAGCCGAGTGTCGCTGCTCTCGGAGCCGGTGAACTGATTGAGAACGTTGCCCAGTCGCAGACTGCCGCCACGCGCCGTCAGGTCGGCGCCGACCTGCACATCCGGGGCATACAAGGTGATATCGCCACCGGCATCGACGATGAGCGCGCCGTCAACGACAACCTGATCCCTGGCCGCCACTTTAAGCGCGCCGAGACGGAAACCGTTGAGCTGCTGGTTATCGAGATACAACGTGCCCTTGCGCGCCTGCGACACGGCGCCGGCCAGATCTTGATCATTGTTGGCCACCGGTCGTTCGCCGCCGATCTGCACCTGGTCCAGCAACGGATTGAGCGCATACAACACCCCGCCCGCTGCCGCCACATACGCCGGGTCATAACTGCCAACAATCAATTGCGCGCGGCGTGCCAGTGCGGTCTGGCTCTGCTCATAACCGTCGAGCACCGGCTTCGGCACCTGGTTCTGCCGCTCGCCCTGATACACCTCGCCGAGCATCTGCCCGTCGAGCGCGGCGTTGGCCGTGGCAATCACCAGTTGCCCGGCGTCACGGCCCACGGTGTAACCCGACTCGAAACGCGAACGCGGGGCAATCAGCGGGTTGTAGAAGTAGCTGGTCTGGCCCCAGCGCTCGCTGCTGTCCTCGTAACCTTTGTACAGCCCGGTGTAGAGCAGATCGCCCGGCGCACGGGACACTTCATACAACTTGCCGTCCGCACCGCGCAACCAGCTCTGGCGGATCTCGCCGCTCTGCACATCGAGAGTGCCGCCGGACAGATTGATCAACGAACCCTTTTCGGTGACTACGTCGTTGCCGGCAAAACTCACCGTACCACCCTGCGCCATCCACTCACCCACACTGTGCGCCTGAGTGCCGAGATAACCGCCGACTTCCAGCAAGCCGCCGGCCGTGTACCAGCGATCGGTGGCATAGCCGTTGGTGCCGGCCGGCACGTAGACCAGCTCTCGCACATCGACCCAGATGTCGTTGCTGTTGAGCGCGCCTTTGTCGCGGTTGACCGAGGCGTCGCGCTGCTCGTTGCCTTGCACGTTGATCTTGATGTTGTTGTTTTCCATCGCCACTTTGACGCCGAGGGCACCGGAAACATCGATCATTGCCCCGTCGCGCACCAGGCTGCGACGCTGCGCCGTCACCGCCACTTGCCCGCCGGTGGCGAGGGTGATCGAACCGTTCTGGAACTCGACACTGCCGCCGCTCTGTATCTCGATGCGCGACTGATCGCCACGAATCCGGTTGTTCGCATTGACCGCACTGAGGGCAGCCTGATGCTGACTGTCGAGTGCGGTCAGATCGCTGCTGTCGAGCATGATCGCCGTGGCACTGCCCTGCGCCAGGGTGACACTGCCGCCGCTGTCGCTCGCGGGGTTGGACAAGTGAATCGTGCCGCGAGACGCCACCGACGTACTGGCGAGCAATACGCCGTTCTGCACGACTTCATGGCCGGTCAACGTGATGTCGCCGGTAGATGACTGGATCAAGCCGTTGTTGCTGACCTTGCCGCTGACGTTGCCGGCCTTGAAGCCCGGCGTGACTTCGTTGCCGAACGTGGTCGACAGCGCATTGCCCTCGGTGCCCGCGCCTTTGCGGATGTAGAAGCGGTCACCGGCGCCGAGCACGGTCTGGCCCTTGGCGGTGCTGATATTGCCATCGTTCTGCACTTCGCTGCCGAGCAGCAAGGCATAACCACCGGCATCGGTCGACGTCGCCGGTTTGTGCGTCGTGATGCTCGCGCCGCGCTCCACCAACACCTTGCCGGCGGCATCGGTGAAGGTCGGCTGAGTGGCGCTGCTGTCGAAATACAGGCCACGGTCGCGGAACTGGATATCGGTGATGTTGGCAGCCGCGGCCACCAGGTTGCGTACATTGACCTGACTGCTGCCACTGAAGACGATGCCGTTGCGGTTGATCAGCATCACCGTGCCGTCGCCCTTGATCTGGCCCTGAATCTGACTGGCCCGTGCGTTCGGGTCGTTGACCCGGTTGAGCACCGCCCAGTTCGCCTGCTGGGCGAATTCAACGCTGGTGTTGCGCCCGACGTTGAAGGTTTCCCAGTTGAGGATGGCCTTGTCGGCGGTCTGCTCGATCTTCACCGTGGTCTTGCCGTCGGCCTGGGTTTGCTGCGGGCCTTTGGCGTTCTGCCAACCTTGGGTGAGGCTGTTATCGACCTTCAGACCGCCCTCGCCCAGACCGTCCGGGACAAACTGCACCGAACCCAGCGCAGCGGCACGACCGGCCGCCTGAGCCGCCTGCTGCGCGGCAATCGCGGCGACCGTGTTGTTCAAGGTCTGGATCGAGCGCTGCAATTGCTGATTGGCTTTTTGCTGCTGCGCCAGGGGTGGCGTCATCCCCGGCAAGCCGCCAGTGCTCGGCCGTGCGGCAGCGGCTTGCTGCGCGGCACCCTTGGCGGCGAACCAGTTGGAGCTGAACGCCGTTGCCGCGTGCGCATTGCCCGCCACCAGACACAACGCCACCGCTTGCGCCAGCGGTTTGAGCAACCACAGCGCCGGCTCCACGGCTTCACGTTTGAACGACTGGACGTTGGTACGACGGGATGGGCGAGCGAGCATCACTACGAGATCCTTTTTGGTTGCCACACTTTGGTTGCCACACATGCTGCAGGCGTGCAAAAACCTGCTGTTACGTCATAGGCAGTTGGCGGCGGTCGCGACCGAACGGATGTCACACAAACTTCATGTTGGGGGAGTATTCGCGCCGGGCCGTTCTGCGCCTTCAAAAAAAATGGCAGCCCTATATGGGGCTGCCATCGGTTTGGCGGCAGTCACTTTTAAAGAGGACGACCGATGCCGTTGCACACGGCCGGGTTGTTGATGTCGAGGTTGTTGCCGGTGGTGTTGGTGATGAAGTTGGCAGTGACGGCGTTTTTCCAGCTCAGTGGCATCACCAGTAACTTGTGCGCCACCACCGCGGCATTGTTGCCAGGATTGCTGTAGTGGGTGGTCAGGAAGGCACGAATCTCGTTGGCCACGTTGGCATCCCTGTAGCACTGCCCGATGATCAAATTGCTGTAGGCGACCATTTTGTAGCCGTTGACAGGGTTCGCCACCACGGGCGACCAATTGGCGGGATTGGCTGCCTGAGACGCTGACGCCGGTGGCGCAACCGACGACAGTCCGAGCGCGACGTTGATCAGGGTTGGCAACACACCATTAAGACGCGCAACGACAGTGTTATCGCTCACCAGTACACCGTCCGGGCCGGAGTAACCGATTGAGCCGTCGACCTGATTGATCGTAGGCAGGACATCACTGTCGCTCGACACGCCGACCCAGTTGCTCGGCACTGTCGAACCTGACGGCTGGCGCGCCGCAGTGAACAGGGAATTGGTCGCGAACTTAACCGGGCAAACAGAGTTGAGGTGGCGAGTGAGGATTTCCGAGGTGCCGCTGGCGTTGTTCCGGTAGACCACGCGAATCGGTGTGGTGTCGGCAGTCCCCAGTAGCAGCCCCCACGTTGGCGCGTCACCCGACAGCGCCCTGCACAACTGGCTGCTCGTCAGATTGAGATTGCTGATACCGCTTTTCTTATAGGACACGGCGATTGCAGTGCCAACGGATGGCAGTTGAATCAGCGGGCCATAACTGGCGTTAAAAGCGCTCTGGTATTGGCTGATTTCGCTTGCCGTCAGGATCGAATCGCTGCCAGTGAAATGCACAGTGCCTGTAGTGCCGAACGGCGCAGCATTGTTGCTTAAAAACGCCGCTTTGCCTGCCCCGCTGCCAACAGCGGCGTAGCTGAAACTGGCGGGCAAAATGCTGTTGGCCGAGCCCTTGTACAGCGCGGCTGGCAACGTCGCCCCGCCACCGGTCACCGCCAATGCCTGCCCCGAAATCAGTACCGTCGCAGACAGCAGCGCAACCCTTCCAATTCGTTTGAACATGTCCAATCTCCTTATTGAATGCTCCGCTCACGGGAGCCAAAAAAAAATGGCAACCCCGAGGGGCTGCCATTCGTGTTGCGGTGTGAATCGAGCGCCTTACTGAGGACGACCGATGGTGTTGCAGACGTTGGTGTTGTTGATGTTCAGGTTGTAACCGGTAGCGTTGGAAACGAAGGTCTCATACACCTTGGTTTTCCAGGCCGATGGCACGGTGACGAAACCGTGGTTTTTGATCGCCAGGTCGTTGTTGGTGGTGTTGTAGTGAGTGGTCAGGAACGCCTTGACGTCGTTGGCCACGGCTGCGTCCTTGTAGCACTGACCGACGATGAGGTTGGTATAGGCAGCCAGTTTGTAACCGATGGCCGGGTTAGCCACCACTGGCGACCAGCGGGTTGGGTCAGCGGCCAGTACGGCGGTCGATGGTGGAGTCACCGAGGCAAGGGCCAATGCGACGTTGGCGGAGGTTGGCTGTACGTTGTTGACGCGAGCAACCACGGCGTTGCTGGTAGCGTCTACGCCGTCCGGGCCGACATAACCGAGCGAACCGTCAACAGCGGCGACGGTTGGCGCAACGTCAGCGGTGCTGGCAACACCGACCCAGTTCGACGGCAGGGTCGAACCGACTGGACGCGCGTTGACGAACGTCGAGTTGGTGGTGAACTTGGTTGGGCAGACGGCGTTCAGGTGACGTGTGAGGATTTCCGAAGTACCGCTGGAACCGTTGCGGTAAACGATGCGGATCGGCGTAGCGTCAGTCGTGCCCAGCAGGCCGCCCCAAGTGGTCACGGTGCCCGAGAACGCGTCGCACAGTTGCGCGCTGGTCAGGTTCAGAGCGGTCTGGCCGGATTTTTTGTAAGGGATGGCAACCGAAGTGGCAACCGAAGGCAGTTGGATCAGCGGACCGAACGAAGCACCGAACGCGGTGTTGTAAGTGCTGATCTCCGAAGCGCTGAGTACCGAGTCGCTACCGGCGAAGTGCACGGTACCGGTGGCGCCGAAGCCGGCTGGGTTGTTGGTCAGGAAAGCAGTCTTGCCACCACCGCTACCGATGCCGGCGTAGCTGAAGTTGGCTGGCAGGATGCTGTCGGCAGAACCTTTGTACAGAGCGGCTGGCAGAGTTGCACCACCACCGGTAACGGCCATGGCTTGAGCGGAGGCCAGGGCGGCGACGGTCAGGGAAGCTGCGATCAGAGTGCGCTTGAACATGAAGAATCTCCTTTTCAACTAGGTTTGGGAACACAGGTTTTCGGGTGACTTGCATGACACTGGGAGGACTCACCGGGGCCCTCGCTAGCGTTGGCCTTGGTTAAGTCGCACTGAGAAATTCGCAGTTTCCGGTGACAGATAAAGGAAAAAACCTCGGGAGCTGAGAGCTGTTTCCGAAGGGATTTTCTCGGGTGTTTGTCGGCTACTGCGCAGTGTCTGGATCGCGGGTTTGGCTGAATCGGGCTGGAGGCGTTGGCGGGTGGTTGCAGATGACAGAAAGGAGAACCCGAGGATGGCGGAATCGAGGGTCGGGTGATGCCAATGGTTTGGAAAAAAATCTGGATTATTTATTACCCTGACTGGCCCCTTCGCGAGCAAGCTCGCTCCCACATTTGAAATGCGTTCCCCCTGTGGGAGCGAGCTTGCTCGCGAAGGGGCCAGCCCAGCCACCACCATGACATCAGATACACGGCTACTGGACCAATTGATTGATCTCAATGATCGGCAACAACACCGCCATCACAATCACCAGCACCACCCCGCCCATCACTACGATCATCAGCGGCTCCAGCAGCGCGGTCATGCCCATTGCCCGGCGTTCGATATCACGGGACAACGTCTGCGCAGCGCGCTCAAGCATTGGTGGCAGCGATCCGGTTTTCGCACCGCTGGCGATCAGATGAATCAGCACTGGCGGGAATACGTTCTCCACCCGTAATGCAGCGGCAAGGTTGACCCCTTCGCGCACCTTCGCCGTGGCCTCAGTGACACTCAAACTCAAGCGGTCGTTGGACAAGGTCTGCCGCGCCGCCTCCAGCGCACGCAAGAGCGGAACCCCGGCGCCGCCGAGAATCGCCAGCGTCGAGGCAAAACGCGCGGTGTTCAGCCCCAAGATGAAACGCCCGAATAACGGCAGTTTCAACACCCGGTGATGCCAACTCAAACGTGCCGCCGGATTGCGTAGATACAGGCGCCAGCTCCAAAACGCGCCCGCCATGATCCCTGCGCACAGCCAGCCCCAACTGCGGATGAAATCACTGGCGTTGAGCATCGCCAAGGTCAACCCCGGCAAATCCTGCCGCGCCTGGGAAAACGCACTGACCACCTGCGGCACCACATAACTGAGCAGGAAAATCACGATGCCGATCGACACCAGCCCGACCACACCGGGATAGATAAACGCGGTGAGAATCTTGCCGCGCAGGTTGTTGCGTTCTTCGATGTAGTCGGCCAGCCGCTCCATGACCTGCGCCAGATCACCGGACTCTTCCCCTGCGGCAATCAACGCGCGATAGATCTCGGGGAAATCCCGTGGCCGCGCCGCCAGTGATTCCGCCAGTCGCATGCCGCTGCGCACATCGGCGCGCACGGCACTTAGGGTGTGGGCAATGTGCTTTTTCTCGGCCTGCTCGACCGTGGCACTCAGCGCTGCCTCCAATGGCAGACTCGCGCCCAACAGACTCGCCAGTTGCCGCGTGGCCCAGGCCAGATCGTTGTCCGAGAGTTTGGCGCTGAACAATCCACCACCGCCGTGCTGAGCAACGTTGCTTTCCTTGTGCACCGACAACGCGGTCAAACCGCGCCCGCGTAATGTTGTGAACGCGGCAGCCTGGCTGTCGGCCTCAAGGTGCCCGGATTCAATCTTGCCGGTCGCGTCGGCGGCTTCAAAACGATAGCGATTCATCAGGCGTCCCGTGTCACACGGAGGATTTCTTCAGGCGCGGTGGCGCCGCTGCTGATCCAGCGCTCACCGTCCTCGCGCAGGCTGAACATCCCGGCCTTGGCGGCTGATGCGCGCAAGGCCTGCTCGCCTGCCCCTTGGTGAATCAGCGTGCGGATGTCGTCGTCGATGCAGAACAATTCGTGGATGCCGGTGCGGCCGCTGTAGCCGGTTTGATTGCACGCCGGGCAACCGACCGGGCGCCAAGTGCCGGGCGCGGTGGGGTCTTCTTCCTTGCATTGATTACACAGCCGCCTCACCAGTCGCTGCGCCAAAACCCCGAGCATTGAAGACGCCAGCAGAAACGGTTCGACGCCCATGTCGATCAAGCGGTTGACCGCCGACACCGCGTCGTTGGTGTGCAAGGTTGCCAACACCAAATGCCCGGTCAGCGAGGCCTGCACGGCGATTTGTGCGGTTTCGAGATCGCGAATCTCGCCGATCATGATGATGTCCGGGTCCTGGCGCAGAATCGCCCGCAGTGCCAGGGCAAAGGTCATGTCGATCTTGGCGTTGACCTGAATCTGGCTGATGCCCGGCAGGTCGTACTCCACCGGATCTTCAACAGTAAGGATGTTGCTGGTGCCCGCATCGAGCCGGGCCAGTGCGGCGTAGAGGCTGGTGGTCTTGCCGCTGCCGGTCGGGCCGGTGACCAGCACGATGCCGTGGGGCTGGCGGATCAGGTGATCGAGTTTGGCCAACACCTGCGCGTCCATGCCGAGGGTTTCCAGATGCAGACGCCCGGCCTGTTTGTCGAGCAGACGCATGACCACCCTTTCACCATGCCCGGTCGGCACCGTGGAAACACGAATATCGATCGGCCGCCCGGCCACGCGCAAGGCGATGCGACCGTCCTGCGGCAGGCGTTTTTCAGCGATGTCGAGCTGCGCCATGATCTTGATCCGCGAAACCAGCGCACCGTGCAAGGCCTTGCGCGGCGAGACCACGTCACGCAGCGTGCCGTCGACGCGATAGCGCACCACCGAATGGGTTTCGAACGGTTCGATGTGAATGTCGCTGGCCTCATCGCGGGCGGCCTGGGTGAGCAAGGCGTT
>Ga0157373_10001057_pt1 | contig 21194 bp, 19 predicted proteins | sample C65metaG_FD_113460 | JGI IMG/M metagenome (GOLD analysis project Ga0157373, IMG submission 113460) | Corn rhizosphere microbial communities from Kellogg Biological Station, Michigan, USA - C6-5 metaG | ecosystem: Host-associated > Plants > Roots > Rhizosphere > Soil | place: USA: Michigan... | reverse complement strand
TTTAGCTGGTTGATGATCTCCTTCTTTTCCGCCGAGGTAAAAAGCTCTTCAACCAGCTCCAACTCGATCAAACACATATCGGCGCCTGCCTTTCTAGTGAACTCGATGCGTAACTCAAGCCTGTTACGCGCCCGTCGTAGGATCAATTATCTTGCCGATCTCCGTGATTTTGGTTGCGGGAAAGCCGCTCAGTTCCGCGTGCTTACGAATGACTGCCTCGTCATTTGCCAGATAGACGCAAAACATCTTGTCGGCTGCAATGAATGATTCTGACCACTGGATGCCCGTGCCTAATTGCCCAAGCACCTGATTCGACTTGGCCGCGGCTTGTCGGAGTTGTTCTCCCTCAAGCGTGCCGACCTTTGGGATATCTCGCTCAATGATGTACTTTTTCATTTCTTTCTCCTCGTCGCCTCTCAACAAATCCCTGCTTTCGAGCGAAGAGCTGTCGCGTCCGATCACGCCACTAGTGCCCGCCCCTCGCTCGCACGCCGGTTATTTCACTTCAACCTTTACCCGCATCCATGGATGAATACAGCACTGGTACAAATGCTCGCCTTTGGAAAGGCTCGAAATCTCCGCAGTGCTGCCCTGGATGATTCGAGTCTTTGCCACCTCTACCCTGGAGAAGCCTCCGGAACACTCCGGGACAACCGGCTCTCCATCATTGAGTGCCTCAATGAACCCGCCGCCGAAGTGCTTAACTTCGGTGAAAGTGTGAGGTTCCCCGCCCTGATCGGTCACCGCCAAAACTGTTCCCTCTTTGACCCGGAGTTCGTCCGGTTCAAAGTCCCAGCCCGGATCCGGCTTTCCGGCGGCTGCTTTGGAGAACAAGTCTTGCAGTGTGGTGCTGAAGCCCAGCGCACCAAGCGCAACATTGCGGCAGAAATCCGGGCCCAACGCCGCATTGAAAGTAATCGGATCGCATTCGTCGAGAGCGACGATCTGCGCGACGCTCGACGGCTTCTCCTGCGCACCGGCGTACAGGGTGGCCGCGGGCATCACGAAGCAAACGAACAGACTGAGTCTCGAGACAATTGTCTTCAAGTTAGTTCATCCCCTCGTTTAAAGATGCGCGCCGCTCGAAAGCCACAAGCGGAATCTCGATTACGGCTGGATTAGAAAATGCCTCGTTCGCCATTTCCTTGTTCTTCGACTTGCGCACTGGAAGCCGTCGCACCGATCCAGCAAAGATGACCTGTTGAAGAGACCATTCGCTTCCGTTGCGCTGGAAACGGAGCGCGTTTCGCTCGTCGTTGAACCGATCACCAGGTGCGGTCAACAGCACTATGGAACTCGAATCCGGCCCTCGCAGCGTCACAACCGGGCTGGTCTCATTGAACGTTACCCGGTAATCGCCTGGGGGTAGAATCCGTCCGGCTGCCGCAAATTCGAACGGCACCGTCACTTGGGTTGTATGTTGCGCGTTCGCCGAGATAGCTGCCAGCATCAAGGACACAACGCCTAAAAGTTTCGCAATGTTTCGCATCATTTCCTCCGTAGTTTTTTAGTTGGGCACAAGTAAGCCGGTCGCACTATGCGGCTCGTTTTACGCCGTGGTGTCAAAATGCTTTGACCGTCTGTTGACAACCGCCTGGTTTGCCCACTGCTCCAATATGGAGGAATGGCTGGATGGGCGTTTGCCTGGAAGTCCGGCTTTCTTGCTTCGATTTGCTTCACAACCACATCAGTTGATTGGAAGTCCTGTAAGATTTGCGCAGCGTGCGCTGAAGGGGTGTCAATGGACGTTCTTTCTGAAGTCTTAAAGGTGGTCAAGCTGCATGGAGCCTTGTTCTACAACGGCGAGTTCTCGTCGCCATGGTGCGTCAACGCTTCGTCGGCACGGGCGCTGGCGAAACAGTTTTCACCCGGCGCCGAGCACGTCATTGTGTTTCATCTGCTGACTGAGGGGCGCGCTTTTATTCGCCTCGAAACTGGAGAGCGAGAAACTTTGACTGCCGGGGACCTCGTGATGGTCCCGCACGGCGATCCTCACGTTATGGGCAATGGCGGCCTGACTACGGCAGTAAATGATGCGGAGGAATTGGCTGAGGTGATTCAGCAGGGCCTGAAACTGTGGAAGATGGGGGGCGGCGGTGAAGTGACCAGGTTTGTTTGTGGTTACATGGCGTGCGACCCGGAATTGAGCAAAGTATTTCTAAGCGGCCTTCCGCCGCTTTTCAAGGTAACTATTCGCAATGACGCGGCCGGCAGATGGCTGGAGAATTCAATCCGTTTTTCTGTGGAGCAGGCTGAAAGGCTGAATGCTGGGGGAGAAGCAGTCCTGGCCAAGCTTTCGGAGGTCGTTTTCATCGAAACGCTTCGCGCCTATATCGCGCGCTTGCCCACCGAGCAAATCGGCTGGTTAGCTGGCGCGCGTGATTCTGAGGTCGGGAAGACTCTTGCGCTGATGCATCATGATCCGGCGCGTCCATGGACATTGGCCGATCTCGCCAAAGAGGTCGGGACCTCGCGTTCAGTGCTGGCAGAACGCTTCCGGCATTACCTCAATGAAACTCCCATTGCGTATCTGACACGCTGGCGGCTTCAACTCGGGGCACAGATGCTCGGCTCAAGCAGCTATTCGGTGGCGCAAATCGCAGGAGAGGTGGGCTATGAGTCAGAAGCTGCTTTCAATCGAGCTTTCAAGCGTGAATTTGGAGTTCCGCCGGCGCGTTTTCGTACTCAGTCGCGTTCAGTTCGCACCAGGGCAGCCGGGGCCTGATTTTCTGGGACAAAGTCTTCGAGCGGTCGAATTGTCTGCTTATTGCTCAGTGAAGAATTTCGCCATTTTGCGAAATTTGTCATAACGGCCTGCGACCAGCTGTTTGACAGGAAGGGCTTTCAGTTCTGAAAGATTCTTGTGAAGTGCTTCTGACACCAACCGCGCCGCGCCGTCGTGGTCCGCGTGAGCTCCGCCCTCGGGTTCAGCCACGATTGCGTCAATGCAGCCAAGTTCCTGGAGATCGGTCGCAGTAATTCGTAACGCCTCCGCTGCGAGCTCTTTCTTGGAAGAATCGCGCCACATAATCGAAGCACATCCTTCCGGCGAGATAACTGAATAGACGGCGTTCTCCATCATTAACACCCGGTCTGAGACGGCTATCGCCAGCGCCCCTCCGCTGCCGCCTTCCCCGGTAATAATGGTCACAATAGGAACCTGTAAACGCGCCATCTCGCGAAGATTCAGCGCAATCGCTTCGGCTTGTCCGCGCTCTTCAGCGCCCAATCCTGGATTTGCGCCGGTCACATCGACAAAAGTAAAAATGGGGCGGGAAAATTTTTCTGCAATATGCATCGCGCGCAACGCCTTGCGATAGCCCTCCGGATTCGGCAGTCCGAAGTTTCGATAAACCTTCTGTTTCGTATCGCGCCCCTTCTGCGTGCCCACGACCAGAACATCTTCGCCGTTAAACTTTGCCATCCCGCATATCATGGCGGGATCGTCAGCAAAGCGCCGGTCGCCATGGATCTCGCTGAATTCAGTGAATACTTTTTCAATGTAATCGAGAAAGTATGGCCGTTGGGGGTGGCGGGCAAGTTCGGTCTTGATCCAGGCTTCGCGATGCGCCATTTCGCGTTTCAAGGCATCCACGCGTTCCCGCAACTGTTCGATCTCCCGCCGGGTCTCGTCACTTTGGCCATCGAGCGATTCGAGTCGCTCCATATGCTCCTCGATGCGAGCCAATTCCTGGGGTGCAGTACCGTCCAACCCGTCACCATTACGGCGGGCACGCCGGGTCTCAACCATAGAAACCAGAAGCTGAGCGCCGGTAAGCACCGCGCCGATGTCCGCCGTCTTCATTGGGTGTATTTTTGCCGTAGCGATGGCAACCTCATAGGAGCGTCTTAATTAATCACTCTGATTGCGTCGCGACCGCATAGTTCCTGGACGCGATTTACGAAGCTCCGGTCCGGCAGCACATTATAGCCTTCCGCCTCCATAACCACCATGAAATCCCCGGTGCGTTCCACGTCAAACAGTACCTTGGCCTCCCCTTTTCGTTGAGAGAAAAGGAGATGCAGTTCATCCACGGTTGCTTCCGAAGCCTTCTCCAGAGGAATGCGGATACGAAGCGATCTCGGCAGCGGCACTTTGGCCTCTTCGAGTGAACTGATATCGCTGACAGTGAGTTTTGGGTTCGCCCCTTCTTCGATGCGCACTCCGCCTCGCACCAGCACCGGCACTTCCATCTTCACTTTGTCCTGCAACTTTTTGTAAGCATCGGGGAAGACCAGCATCTCGATCGAGCCGGTCAGGTCTTCCAACGCTGCCTGGGCGTAGAAGTCGCCCCGTTTTGATTTGAGCACTCGAAGATTCGTGATGATTCCGGCCGTGCAGAGCGTCTCATCTTTTCCGGTTGAAGCTTTCATTGCCGCCAGATCGGAAGTCGAGAGCGCGCCCAGATCCTCGAGCTTCTCGCGATATTTATCCAGCGGATGCCCGGTGATAAAGAAGCCCAGAATTTCTTTTTCCGCTTGCAAGCGCGTGTGCTCGTCCCAGTCAGGTGTGTCCGGAAGCTTGTCCGCGTCGGCGCTGGCCTCTTCTTGCTGAAAGACGCCGAACAGTCCATGCTGCCCAGACTCGGCATCGCGTTGCGCTTTCTGCGCGTGGTCCATGGCCTTGTCGAGCACGGCCATAAGCTGTGCCCGGCGACCAAACGAATCCATTGCGCCACTCTTGATCAAGGATTCGAGTACGCGCTTGTTCAGAAGCCGCAGGTCCACCTTTTCGCAGAATTCATAGATTGACTTGAACCTGCCCAGCTCTTTTCTGGCCGCGACGATCGACTCGATCGCGTTATGCCCTACATTCTTTACCGCCGCCAGACCGAAACGGATTGCCTGACCGTGGGGCGTGAAATTCGCATCGCTTACATTAATATCCGGAGGTTCGACCGCGATTCCCATCTCGCGGCATTCGTTGATGTACTTAACCACATCATCAGTGTTGCCGGTCACCGATGTCAGCAGCGCAGCCATAAACTCGATGGGATGGTGCGTCTTCAAATACGCGGTCTGATAGGCCAGCACTGCGTAAGCAGCCGAGTGCGACTTGTTGAATCCGTACCCGGCGAACTGCGCCATCAGATCGAAAATCTTTTCGATCTTCTTGGCCGGGTAATGACGGTCGACCGCGCCGTCAATGAACCGTTTGCGCTGCTGCGCCATCTCCTCAGGCTTCTTCTTGCCCATGGCCCGCCGCAGCAAATCGGCTTCGCCCAGCGAATAGCCTGCCAGGCGATTCGCAATTTGCATTACTTGTTCTTGATAAACAATGACGCCAAGTGTTTCTTCCAGGATTTCCTTCAGTTCCGGAAGTTCATATTCGATCCGCTTGCGGCCGTGCTTGCGATCGATAAAGTCATCGATCATGCCGCCTTGAATGGGACCCGGTCGGTAAAGCGCATTGAGCGCCGTCAAATCTTCGATGGTGTTCGGCTTGTATCTGCGCAATACGTCACGCATGCCGTGAGATTCAAACTGGAAGACGCCCGAAGTCAATCCGCTATGGAAGACCTTCTCGTATGTGGTCTGGTCCTGAGGAATCGCATTCAGATCGGTGAGCGCAGCTTGGGAGCCATCCCCGGCGGCACTGGCCAGAATCAGCTTCAACGTGTCATCAAGAATGGTCAGTGTGGTCAGACCGAGAAAGTCCATCTTGAGCAGGCCCATCTTCTCGATTGCGACCATGTCGAAGGCGGTGACGATTTCGTCGTTCTTGGTGCGATAGAGCGGCACCAATTCCTGCAGCGGCTGTGGGGAGATCACGACACCCGCGGCATGTACCCCGGCATTTCTTACCAGGCCTTCGAGCTTCATCGCGGTGTCGATTAGTTGGCGAACCTGAGTATCGCTCTCATAAGCCTGCTGCAGTGCCGGGGATTCCTTGATCGCATTTTCGAGTTTGATATTCAGCGTCGTCGGCACCATTTTTGCGATGCGATCCACATCGCTGTACGGTACGTCCATAGCCCGGCCTACATCTTTGATCGCGGCTTTTGCGGCCATGGTTCCGAAAGTGATGATCTGCGCGACGTTCTCCCGTCCATATTTGCGAGTGACGTAGTTGATCACCTCGCCGCGCCGGTTCATGCAGAAATCCATGTCGATATCAGGCATGGAGACGCGCTCCGGATTCAGAAAGCGCTCAAAAAACAGCTCGTATTGCAGAGGATCGAGATCGGTGATGCCAAGCGAATAAGAAACCAGCGAACCAGCCGCCGAACCGCGGCCGGGGCCCACCGGAATGTTGTTCTCGCGGGCGTAACGCACGAAATCCCAAACGATCAAAAAGTACCCGGGAAATTTCATTTGCTGGATGATCGCTATTTCCCGCGCCAACCGCTGCTCATATTCACCAAGGCTGTGCTTAAGCTTGCCCGCCTCAGATTGCGTACGAATCGCTTCCATCCTTCTGGCAAAACCGTCGCGCGTTACGTGCTCAAAATAGCTGTCGAGGGTGTAGCCATCCGGCACATCGAAATGCGGGAACGGATTGCTGACCTTTTCCAGCTTCAAGTGGCAGCGTTCCGCGATCGCCAGCGTCCGCGCGAGCACCTCCGGGGAATCCTTGAACACTTGATACATCTCATCGTGGCTCTTGACGTAAAAGCCGGTGCCCTGAAACTTCATCCGGTTAGGATCTTGAATGCTCTTGCCGGTTTGAATGCACACCATCACGTCTTGTGCATGCGCGTCGTCCTCGCAGAGATAGTGGCTGTCGTTGGTCGCGACCAGCGGAATACCGAGATCTTTCTCAAGCCGGAACAGGCCGGGATGAATTCGGTGCTCCATCTCCAGGCCCTGGTCCTGAATCTCGAGAAAGAAATTCTGCTTGCCGAAAATGTCGGCGTAAGCCGCAGCCGAGGATCGCGCCGCGTCGTACTTGTCTTCCATCAAGAACTCGGCCACTTCGCCCTTGAGGCAGCCGGAAAGAGCGATCAAACCCTTGGAATGCTCGGCCAAAAAATTCTTACTCACCCGAGGCTTGTAGTAGAAGCCATGTAGTGACGATTCCGACGTGATCTTCACCAGATTGCGGTAACCTTCTTCGTTCTCGGCCAGCACCAACAAATGGTTGTAGGTGTCGCCCTCGGGAGGAGTCCGAGCGATGCGATGGTCGTCTTTTTTGCAGACGTAGAGCTCGCAGCCGATGATCGGCTTGATCCCCGCAGCTTTGGCGGCATTAACAAAGTGCACCGCACCGAAAATATTGCCGTGGTCGGTCATGGCAACCGCAGGCATGCCAAGCTCCTTAGCACGATGACATAGCTTTTCGACATCGCAGGCGCCGTCGAGCATGGAATAGTCGGTATGAAGATGCAGGTGGACGAATTGAGACATTTTAGATTGGGCTCATCGCCTCAGGCTCTGGGCTCTGGTTTACGGCTGCTGATTTGATTTTACTTGGGTGCAATTCTAAGCGAAAGGGAAAGGGTTAATTCCGCCGACTTATTCACACTTGTGAATTGTGCCGGCTTTGCTCCATAAAAACGGGGCGGCGCTTGGCCGCCCCGAAAAAGCTTTTGAAGGCCCAAAGCTAAGGTCCAGAGCCCCCGGTTATTTCGAGTACACAAAATGCCCACGGCGATTTTGCTGCCAGCAGGCTTCATTCGACTCGGTGCAGAACGGACGCTCTTTTCCGAGGCTCGTGGTTTTGATGCGGTCGGCGGACACTCCGGCTGAGACCAGTGCGTTTTTGACCGAGCTGGCACGGCTGTCGCCGAGCGCCAGGTTGTATTCGGTCGAGCCGCGCTCGTCGCAGTGTCCTTCAATGGTGAAGCTCATGTTGGGATGCTGCTGTAAAAACGCCGCGTCTGCCTGGATGCTTGCCTGCTGGTCGCCGCGAACATCCGATTTGTCGTAATCGAAGTAGATGTCCTTCACGTTTTGGGCGAACATCTGTTCTTCGGTCATCGAAGACGTCGGAGCCGGTGGTGGTGGCGGCGGTGGAGCATTTACCGTTACGCGTGCGGTGGCGCTCTGTGTTCCGCCTGCTCCTTTGGCGGTGAGCGTATACGTCGTGGACTCTGCCGGCGTGACCTGTTGCGTGCCGCTGGGCTGCACTGCGCCGATTCCGTCAATGCCTACATCGGTCGCGTTGCTGGTTTGCCAGGTAAGCGTCGTGGACTGCCCCTTATCAATCGTCTCGGGACTGGCACTCAACGAGGCAGTTGGAGCTGCTGGCGCAGGTGGTGGCGGCGGTGGCGGTGGCGGTTGCTTCTTGTGGCATGCGCCCAGGAATAGAATCCCGCCCAGCGCGAATACCAGAGCGGACGATCTCAACGTCAATTGCTTCATTTTCTCTCCCTTATTGAATCAGCTGCTAGCTTCTAGCTGTTAGCTTTTAGCAAGCGAGACTTCCATTCGCCGAAAGCTAGGAGCTCGAAAACCAGCAAACTTTCTCGATTGTTGTCTTTCACACAATTATCAAGAACACTGCTTCAACTCAAGTATCAAGTTTATTTCCAGCTCCAATCAGGCTCAGAGTTGTTACCTGATGTGGTGAGCGGCTTCTGATTGCTGCCATCGGCCAGCATGGTCCAGATTTGCAGCGAACCCGAGCGATTGGACTGAAATACAATGTGCCGCCCGTCCGGCGACCACGATGGAAAATCGTTGCGGCCGCCGTCATGCGTAAGCTGCACCCACTGCTTGCTGGCGACATCCATAATGTAGATATCCTCGGATCCCGGTGCGCCCGCGCCGTAATGCCGCATCCACGAGAACACCAGGAATTGGCCGTTCGGGGACCAAGCCGGAGAGACCCCGTATCCCTGCTCGATCATCTCCTGCACGTTGGTGCCGTCCGTTCCCATCGTATAGATCCGCGGTAGGCCGGTGCGGCCACTCACCCAGGCAAGCTCTGATCCCAATTTGCGATTCCAACTTGGCGAAACGTCGGGGCCTCTGGAATTAGTAAGTCTATGGAGATTCCCGCCCGATTGATCCACGATATAGATCTCGCTGTCTCCAGACCGCGACGAGGAGAATGCCAGCTTGGTGCCGTCTGGCGACCACGACGGAGAGGTATTTGTGCCTCCGAAGCGCGGGAATGAAACCAGCCGGTTCAGATCAAACGAAAACATCCGAATCTCCCAGCTCGATCCGTTGAACGAACTGAACGCCAGCCGTGAGCCATCCGGAGAGATATGAGGAGACAATGAGATCGTGCCCAGCGTCGTTATCGGATGCTGATTGGCTCCGTCGTAATCCATGCCCCATATTTCCTTGTGCCCGGTTGCTCCGTGAACAAAGTAAATCTGTGTTTCAGCAATGCCGTTGATTCCGCCGCCTAAGCGAAAGATGATCTCGTCCGCAAACTTATGCGCGATCAGGCGCACCTGCTGGTTGTTAGCGACATCCGTATATTGCTTGGCGAGCACCTGCGGGTTGGCGGTGTTCTTGACGTCGTCCAGCCAACCCTGAACGGTAACGTTGTTTCCGCTGGCGGCCAGATTGCCGAATACCAGCATGGCGCTGTTTGGCGGAGGCGCGCTCCAGCTTTCGAATTTGACGTCGGCAGGCGCCCCCACTTGCCCCAGAGGATAGAAGCTCTTGGAAACCAACTCGAAGATGCCGGCGTTGTTCAGATCGTTCCAGAGCGTTTCATTGAACATGCGCAGCAGGTCCGAGTTGCGAGGATCCTGGCTGGAGGCCTTGAAGTCCGGGACCGCAATGCGGATTCTTTCCACGCCCAGACCCGTGCCGGTCTTGATCCAATCCTGGGCCGCCGACGGAAGAGCCATCATCAGGACCGTCGAAATCATCAGCGCAATTCGTAGTTTGTTTCCCTCTAATACTCGGTTCAAAGAAAGTCTCCTGTTAAGCTGGCTTTCCGCTTAGAAACCTAACGCTTGTAGTCAAACCAATATTCCACTGAAACGTGATTCCCCGCATAATCCGAGGGCAGCGGACCGAAGGTATCGATCCTCTGCAAAGCCCGGACTGCTGACGTATCTAATGAGGGCACATTGCTCGACTGTTCAACCTGGATGTGCGACGGTCGCCCGGTGCGGTCAATATCGAAAGTGATGTAAACGCGATTGGCGCTTTGAATCCTGGGATCGACTTCGTATTTCAGCCAATTCTCCGAGACCTTCCGGGTCATCGCCTGCACGTACCACGCATATCGCGAACCGAAATCCCCTCCACCGCCGCTGACGGCAATACCGCCAGTTGCGCCTGCCGCACTGAACATCGAATAGTGGTTGCTGACCTGCCCGCCCTCTCCGTAAGGAATCTGGTTTTGGGCTTGTTCAACGGGTTGCGGCTGCGGCTTGCGCTGCGTCGCCGTTGGTTGCGGCGGCTTGGGCTTTACCTTTACATTCTTCTCCGGAATCGGAACCGCGTCAGGCTCCTCAGTTTTTTCCTGCGGCTTGGACTGCGACAATCCCTTCGATTCCGTCGCCAGCACGCTCTTGGTTTCCGCTGGGTTCGCCGGCAGAGGGATATTGGCCACCAGTGTCACTCCCATCGCACTCCCGCCACCGCCCGCCCCCCAATTCGTCCCATGTCCGCTGCCTGCGATCCATGCATATATAACGACGAACAACGTAAAACCGGCGTGCAATGCCGCCGACCACGCCAGGTTCTTACCCCAGCGATCGTGTTCGAAGAATATTTCACCGCTGTCCATGGGTTTCAAGCGGCTGCGTAACAATGCTCACGTTGGTGATGCCCGACTGCTTTACCGCGTCCATCACCGTTGCAAATGCTCCGAATGGGACATCTTCGTCGGCGCGCAGAAAAATGGATTGGTGCGCAGGATCGCGGACCTTTTTGCGCAATGTCGCACCAATCTCATTGATGTTGATGGGATCGTTACCGAGGAAAACGCGCTGCTGTTTGTCAATGCTGATCACCATTCGCTCTTCGGTGATTTCCTTGACCGTTCTCGTCTTCGGAACCGCGACTTCAATGCCCGACTGCAGGACTGGCGCAGTCACCATAAAGATGATCAACAGCACAAGTACCACGTCCACCAGCGGAGTGATGTTGATATCGGCGAGAGCGATTTGAGTACGGCCGTTCGAAGCAGTGAACGCCATTATTGCAGCATCTCCTCAGGTGCGCGCGCCCGGTTGGCGCTCAACCGAATTCAGCATCTCAAGCGAAAAATCATCGCACCGAGCGGCAAAATCACGAATTGATCCGCCGATCAGGTTGTAGGCGATGACGGCTGGGATTGCGGCTGCCAGCCCGGCGGCTGTCGTGATTAATGCTTCAGAAATTCCCGGGGCTACCGCGCGCAGAGTCGCGGCGCCGCTGGTGCCGAGGCCATGAAATGCGTCGATGATGCCCCATACCGTTCCGAACAGTCCGACAAACGGCGTGACTGCGCCTGTGATCGCCAGCCAGGGCATGTTACGCTCAAAGCGCGTCATCTCTTCCGACGAAGCAATCTGCATTGCCCGCTGCACTGCTAGCGGGTTACGAAGGCTTCCGGACGCTCCCACCTGCCGTTCGAATTCCTTAAAACCAGAGCTGAATACGCCTACCAGCGGGCTGGGCCGGAACTGCTCTGAAACAGAGTTGATGTCCTGAAGACGCTGCGCGCGGCGGAATGCGCGCAGGAACCGGCCACTCTGGACGCGGGCACGGCGTAACAGGCTCCAGCGGGAAAGAATGATGGCCCACGAAACCAGGCTGAAGGCGAACAGCAGCAGTAGCACTGCCTGTGCTACGGGGCCAGTTTCACGGACAAGGTCGATAATGTCGCCACCGATGGCGAATGCAGGGAAGGGATGCAAATGCATTGATTTTTAGGGAACGCCAGCATCTCGATTATAGACGAATGTTTTCTGTAATCTCCGGGACGTATTCAATCCATAACTGTGGAAAGTGCATGCCCACGGCAGTGCCGCCACGTGCATCTTAGAGCTGGCTTCATTTGGCTACTCACAATGCGAGTTCACCCGAGGAGGAACAGATGGCACACTACGGAAGATTGAAAGACTATCGATTTTCAAATCCCGAAGACATATCCGGGGACATTCGCGGGTCAAAGGTTTATGGCATCGATGACGAAAAGATCGGCAAGATCGATGACGTAATTTTTGATCACGCGAGTGGCAGCATTCGTTATGTTGTGATCGACACCGGCGGCTGGCTTTCCAGCAGGAAATTCGTCGTGCCCCCTGACCGGCTGCGAGCTTCCGCCAGGCACGAGAATGATTACGAAGTCTCGGCCACGAAGGAACAGATCGAGCGCTTCCCTCCATACAACGAGTCCGACGTCGAGTCGCAGGACAAGTGGGAGGATTACGAGGAGCGTTACAAAGCCGCATGGCACGATGGCCCGGTCCAGCACCGTAAGGGTTCCGACCATGACATCACGCCAACTGCAGCGGAGATGCCCGCTCAGCCGGGTTCGATTGGCAGCCAGATCAGCCAGAGCGAGAACGCTGCGTTGAGTTCGCGCATCGTGCCTGCAGGATCAGATGACGTGACCATCTCCAACAGTGCGTCTGGAATCGGCGCCCGCTGGTTGAATTTCGAAGATCGTCTGCGTCAACGTCGTCGCGATGTCACCAGTTCGTGCACTACTTGCTCGGTCGGGCCGGCATCTGACCGGTCATCGGAGAGCGCTGGCCAGGAGCGCAAAGCCATTTAATCTGGATGAGAGCAATTGCTACATTCCCACCGGCCCCCACGCGGGGGCCGTTTTAGTCTGCTTGATGGAGTTGGCTGGCTGGAATGAAGCAATTGCGGGTGGTACCATTTCGGCAATGCCAGCCGCTTCCTTGGAAACTGACTTTCTGGTCATCGGCGCCGGAGTCGCAGGGCTTCGCGCCGCCATTGAACTCGCTCCGGCAGGCCGCGTGCTGGTTCTCGCCAAGAAAGAAGTCAGCGACTCAAACACGCAATACGCGCAAGGCGGAATTGCGGCCGCGCTCAGCGACGAAGATGAAATCAGCCTGCATTTGCAGGACACACTCGTCGCCGGCGATGGCCTGTGCAATGTTGATGCCGCGAAGGTTCTGGTTGAGGACGCCCCAGAGCGCATCGATGAGCTGATCGCCTGGGGAACGCAGTTTGATCGCGAAGGAACCAAGCTCACCTTTGGCCGCGAAGGCGCGCACAGCCGCAATCGTATTCTGCACGCGCATGGCGATTCCACCGGCCGCGAGATTCTCCGCGCGCTGTACGCGAAGGCCAAGACCATGCCGGAAATCTCCGTCCAGGAGTTTGAGTTTTCAACCGATCTTCACCTTGATGACGGGCATGACCGCGCCGTCCACCTGATCGATGACCATGGCCAAAACAAGACAGTCCCCTGTTCAGCCGTGCTGCTGGCCACCGGCGGCATGGGCCAGCTTTACCTGAATACGACGAACCCACCTGTCGCTACGGGTGATGGCGTCGCCATGGCCTATCGTGCCGGAGCCGAGCTCACTGATCTGGAGTTCATTCAGTTTCATCCCACGGCGCTTTATCTGAAGAAGGCGCCGCGATTTCTGCTTTCGGAAGCGTTGCGCGGCGAGGGAGCGCACCTGCGCAATATGGAAATGACGCGCTTCATGCCGAAGTATCACCCCATGGGGGAGCTCGCGCCGCGCGATGTGGTTGCACGCGCCATCATGCACGAGCTGGAACGAACCAGAGCCAAAGATCCCATCGTATATCTTGATCTCACCGATCTTGACGCCGAGCACATTCGCAAACGTTTTCCGCGCATTTATGCCACTTGCATGCAGTTCAACATTGACATCACCACCGAACTGATCCCTGTGCGCCCGGCCGCACACTACGCCATGGGCGGCGTGCGGACAGATCTCGACGGCCGCAGCACCCTGCCTGGGCTTTATGCTGCGGGAGAAGCTGCCGGGACCGGCGTTCACGGAGCGAACCGGCTGGCCAGCAATTCCCTGCTGGAAGGCTTGGTCTTCGGCGCGCGCGCGGGCAAAAAGATGCGCGATGAATTGAAGCTGCCTGCGAAACGCGAGGGCGACGTCCCTCCCGCTGCCGCATATTCGAATGGGCCGCTCCCGGTTCCGGTTGAGACCACAATTGGTCAATTGCAGGAATTTATGTGGAAGCAGGTCGGAATCGTGCGCACAGCAGAAGGCATGAAACAGGCAGTGCAGAGCATACAAGAGATGGCCCCAAGGCTTGCCCACCCGCGCTCCCGGCGCGAATACGAAGCGCGCAATTTGCAGATCGCGGGATCACTGGTAGCGCGTTCAGCGTTGGCCCGCGAAGAAAGCCGTGGCGCTCATTACCGGACCGATTTTTCCGATCACAACGATGTGAAGTTCAAGAAACATTCGATCGTAGCGGGCGAGAAAATAAGGTTTGAATAATCCCAGCCGCTTTACGGACACCTAAGCTTAGCCGTCCCTGTCACTCCCGTTGACATCGCTGGCCCCATGGCTGAATTGCTGGACGCCATTGCTTGTATCGTGACGGTTCCCGACGCCCCCGCCACACATTGTGCAACTCCGTTCTGATTTATGGTTGCGATGGTGGGATCAGAACTGGCCCAACTACCCGAGTACGGTGAGGCGAACGGTACCGGCACCGCGGCTGGAGACGGAGCCATGCTGAACGTACCTGTCGGCGTGAATTGCACCTGGCCCTGGGGAAAGTTTTGGGCATCGGCGATTGCTGGATTCAACGTCATCGACTGAAGCACGCGATTGGAGGCACTGTTCATCGAGCCGCATCCTACCGTTGCAGTTGCGACGAAGGCGAGCATGCAAAGCAGTCTGGAGGCTTTTGAAATGTTTTGGATGCGCATGTGGTTTACCTCGCCGTCAGCTTACAACTTTGCTACATCGTCTTTGTCAAAAACTGGTTAACTAAACCGCGTTAGACCGTCTTTTCCCGATGGACGGCGGATGCTCCGATTGTGATCAGTAAAATTCCGGCAATTACTGCCAGCGAAATCTCAGTTCTTATCGGGTAAATATGCGAAAGCATCATCTTTGCTCCGACAAAGGTCAGGACACACGCAATCCCATAATGCAGGTACTCGAAGATGTCCATTAAGGAAGACAGCGCGAAAAACAGCGACCGGAGACCTAGTATCGCGAATATGTTCGACGTGTAAACGATGAACGTGTTGAGCGTAATCGAAAGCACTGCCGGAATGGAATCTATGGCGAAGATCACATCGGTGGTTTCGATCACGATCAGCACCAGCAGCAGCGGGGTGGCGCAAAGTTGCTCACCGCGCACGAAAAACTTGCTGCCGACGTAGTCGGGCGTGACCGGCATGATTTTGCGCAGCAGGCGCAATAATGGATTTTTCTCGGGGTGTACTTCTCCGCCATGCTGAAATAACAGGCGGATGCCGCTGTACACGAGGAGCAACCCGAAGCCATAGATGATCCAGTGAAAGCGCCGAATCAGTCCCACGCCGGCAAAAATAAAAAAGGCCCGCATGATGATCGCGCCGATGATTCCCCAGAACAGAACCCGGTATTGCTGTTCATCGGGCAGACGGAAGTAACGAAAAATCAATAAGAAGATGAAAAGGTTATCAGCACTGAGTGAGAGTTCGATCACATACCCGGTTGAGAATTCCAGTGCTGCAGTACGTCCTTGCGTTCCATACAGTATCCCGGCGAAAGCAGCCGCCAGGCTTATCCAGATCCCGCTCCAGATGAGAGCCTGTCGCAAACCTTGCGTCTTCGCGTGACGATGAACAACTCCCAGATCCAGCGCCAGCATTCCTACGACAAACACGTTGAACAGGATCCACGCCAGGGTTTCGCTCATGAGTAATGTGGATTAGAAATGAAATTCCGGACCGCGGCAAACTTCCGTAAATTCTTCTCCACTCATGAACACCGATTCACAGGGATAAGCTAGCGAACTTTTTTGTCCGTGTGTATCCGAGTGACTTCCAGAAAAGGAAGTTTACCGCTGGTTCAGCAAACGTACTGTCTCAAGCGTAACCGTCCCGACGATCCCCAGGCTCTTGGGACTGATTTTATCCACCGTGTCTTGCGGAGTGTGCCAGAAGACGTTGTTGTAGCCGTAGTTGAGATCAATGAGATCGGCGGCGGGCACGCCGCGATTCAGAAATGGCTGGTGATCATCCCCGATGAACATCTCGCGGCCGAAGAAGTGCGATTGATAACCGACGTTGGTGGCTGCTTGATATATAAGATCTTCCAGCCAGGGCGTAGCGTCGGTAACCTTCTCAACATTCAGATCGGAATCGCCGATCATGTCCTCGAGCAGAAACGCTTTGACCTTTTTCAACGTGCCGTCGTCCTGCCACTTTTGGGCGATGTGCCGAACCCCGTAGAGCGCCTCGGCGTCGTCCCAGGGCAACTTCATCGATTCTTCGCCATCGTCCCAGAGCAGCCAGACGCTGTAGCCGTTCAGTCTTTTGCCGCGCAACTGATTCGCAATCTCGAGCAATAGAGCGCTTGAAGATGCGCCATCATTTGCGCCCACGTAGGGGGTGTTCCGCAACGGCCAGTTGGTGTCGTAGTGGCTGGCAATCACGATGATGCCGTCGCGTGTGCCGGGAAACTTCGCCAGGATGTTGTGGACAGGAAAATGGCCTTCGGCGGAGTTGATTTCGAAGTCGTCGTGCGCGATGTCAATGCCCTTTAAATGCGAAACGATGTAGCTCTCGACCTTTTCGTGGGTCTTGCTGCCCAGGGGACGCGGACCGAAAGCAACAATTTCCTTTACGAACTCCATAGCGCGGCTAGCATTGAATTCCGGCGGCGGGGCCGAGTCATTCGGCGTGGCAGTAGCTGGTGGTTGCGCAGCCATGGCGGCAGTTGCGGGTCTGGACTCCGAAGGTGCCGAGTGAGCACAAGCGGTAACGAGCGATATCAGGAAGAAAACCGGCAGCGTGATCGCGCGCCTTAAATTAGGTCTTTGCTCTTCTAGCTTCACGCGCCGCTCTCTGTGTGGGATGCACGAACCATGCGATTCCAATACTCAAAAAGTAGAGCAGGAGCATAGGCATTGCAAAAACGATCATGCTGCCAATATCAGGAGTGGGCGCGAGGGCTCCGGCAACAATGAAGATGCCGAGAATGGCGTAGCGGATGTTTCGCCACATCCAGCCGGCACTGACGACTCCCATCAGCGCGAGAAAAAAGACCAGAATCGGCATCTCAAAAACCAGGCCGAGACCGAGAATCACCATCAGAAAAAGATCGGTGTACTCGTGGATAGTGATCATCGCGGTAAATTGCGTACCCATCTTTCCGATCAGAAACTCCAGCGCCTGCGGATAGACAATCCTGTAACCGAAATAACCGCCGGCGATGAACAAGGCAATTGACGACGCCATGAACGGAACAACGTATTTTTTTTCTTTGCGGTAAAGCCCAGGCGATATGAAAAGCCAGACCTGATACAGAACATAAGGAGACGTAACGAACAAACCCGCCAGAGCGGAAATCTTCAAGTAAAGGTTGAAGGGTTCAGCGGGGGTGAGATAAACCAGCTTCTGCGGCAGGTTGTTCTCTTTTAGAACGTCCAGGATTGGCTTCTGCATGAAGCCGAACAGCGCCTGGTGATACCACCAGCAAACTCCCATCCCACAGGCAACCGCGACCAACGCGTGAAAGATCCTCTTCCTGAGCTCCTCAAGATGCTCGAGGAAGCTCATCGAGGCCATTCTTTCTTCCTCGGGGGGTTGCACTTCTGCTTCTTGGGTGGCGGCGTCAGGCATTAGTAGGGTTGGACGTTGACGATTCTACTGGCTGACCGTCGGAAATCGGCTCCGGCGAAGACTCAATCTGCTCTGAAGTTCGCATCGCGTGAATCGACCCCTCGGGCGGTGCCGTCGGCGGCAGAATCTTCTGCTCGTTTTCGATTGTTTTCTGCTGCTCTTCGTTTTTCTTGCGGCGCTCTTCTATCTCGAGTTGGCTGATCTCAGCCTCAATTTGCGCCTTGAATTCATTCGACGCCCGCTTGAACTCATTCAGCGCCTTGCCGACCTGGCGGGCAATGCCCGGCAGCTTCTTTGGCCCGAATAACAGCAGGGCCAGCACGAACAAAACCGCCGTGTCAGCGAAACTCATGCACTCATGATAACGGAGCGGATTGAGAGCGGCAACGTATCGGATTCAAAGTTCATGTTCTGCAATGCCGGCAGATTTGGGGGTAATGGCTGTGCTTGCATACATATTTTGTTGTTGACCGGGACGCTGCTGGATCGTCCAAAGACTTTGTAGAGGCTCCGGTGTATTGTTTTTATATTTCCTGAATGAAATCAGGTTAAAGCGGATCGTCGTGGAATAATGCAAGATCTTAAATTTGCTCTCCGTCAACTGAAGAAGTTCCCTGGATTTACGGCTACTGTCGTCTTGACGGTTGCCCTGGGCATTGGCGCCAATACTGCTATCTTCACACTGGTGCACGCCGTTCTTCTTTCTTCCCTTCCGGTGGCCGATCCGGCAACCCTGTACCGCATTGGCGACCGGGACGACTGCTGTGTGAACGGCGGGTTCATGAACGACGATGGCGATTTCGACATTTTTTCCTACGACCTCTACCGCCAGTTTCGAGATAACACGCCTGAATTTGAGCAACTGGCGGCCTTCGAGTCCGGCCACGATCTAAGTAACATGCGCCGCTCAGGAGGCGTGGCCAAGCCCCAACGCACGGAGTATGTTTCAGGAAATTACTTCACCACGTTCGGTGTGAGCGCGTTTGCCGGGCGCACCTTGTTGCCCGCAGATGATCTCCCCGGAGCCACTCCAGTGGCAGTTTTGCGTTATGACATTTGGCAGTCCGAGTATGCCGGCGATCGTAGCATCGTGGGCTCAACCTTCTACATGCAAGGTCAACCTCTAACGGTCGTAGGTATTGCGCCCCCGAAGTTTTTCGGAGACCGCATTGACAGTGATCCACCCGCGTTCTGGATTCCCTTGTCCGCGGAACCAATATTTAACCGCGACAACTCTATCCTTCATCTGGCGGACGCGAACTGGCTGTATGCAATTGGGCGGATCAAGCCGGGAGTTAGTCCGGTTGCTCTGCAATCCAAATTATCAGCGATACTCCGTCAGTTCATGGCTTCACGACCGGCCTACACCGAAAACGGAGCCTCGACGCAAATCCCTAAGCAGCACGTTGTGTTGGCTGCGGCGGGGGGCGGAGTGCAAAATCTGCAACAGGAAACGGGAAGCGGCTTACGGCTCCTGATGTTGATCTCTGGCCTGGTCTTGTTGGTGGCATGCGCGAACGTGGCCAACCTGATGCTGGCACGCGCAACTACGCGGCGGCAGGAAATATCGGTGCGCGTGGCGTTGGGAGCGGCCAGAGCCAGGCTGATTCGCCAGATGCTGACGGAGAGCGTGGTCCTTGCCTGCGCCGGTGGCTTGGTGGGGCTCGCTTTTGCATTCGCCGGAACGCGGACAATTCTCGCTCTGGCATTTCCCAACACCAAGCATCTGGCAATTGATGCCCACCCTTCTATGGTGGTTCTCGGTTTTGCTTTTGCGTTATCACTAATAACCGGGGTGGTGTTCGGAATTGTGCCGGCGTTAATCACCTCGCGTTCCGATCCTGCGGAAGCGCTGCGTGGGGCAAACCGCTCCACTCGTGACACCGCATCTTTGCCGCAGAAGGCACTTATCGTTTGTCAGGCAGCCCTCTCGCTGGTTCTGCTGGTCGCCGCCGGACTGCTCAGTCAGACTCTGCGCAATCTGGAGCATCAGAATTTCGGCATCGCGACTGCGAACCGGTATGTTCTCCATCTTGATCCCGCCGGAGCTGGGTATACGAGCGACAAAATCGGACAATTAAATGATCAATTGGAACGGGACTTCTCGGCCTTGCCGGGCGTGCAGAGCGCCGGCCTCGCCCTGTACAGCCCTCTCGAAGGGGACAATTGGGGTGACTCGGTTTTCATCGAGGGCCGGCCAGATCCTGGCCCGACCGCGGATACTGGTTCATCGTGGGACCGCGTCAGTCCGCGCTTCTTTGAAACTGTCGGACAACAGATCGTTCGAGGCCGAGGAATTACCGATCAGGATACCGCCACCTCACGCATGGTGGCGGTGGTGAATCAGGCATTTGTTAAAAAATTCTTTCCCAACCAGGATCCGATCGGGCAACACTTCGGCACGTTCGGCCAGAAGTACGCCAACAGCTATGAGATTGTTGGAGTAGTTGCAGATGCTAAATACAACAATCCGCGCAGTCCAGTCCGGCCATTTTTCTTTCGTCCAATTACACAGCAGAATGCCGCGCTAACCGATCCGAACGCGATCACAGGCGAACGCCGCTCCCTGTTCATCAACTCTGTTACCGTGCGATTTCAGGGAAACCCACAAGACCTGGAATCGATGGCGCGGCGCACACTGGCGAGTATCAATCCCGATCTGACCATGATTGATTTCCGTTCGCTCGACTATCAGGTCGCGGGAAACTTCAGCCAGGAGCACTTGATCGCCCGCCTTACCACGCTATTTGGATTTCTGGCTTTGATTCTCGCTTCCGTCGGCTTGTATGGCCTCACCGCATATTCGGTGGCACGCCGCACCAGCGAAATCGGGGTGCGCATGGCGATGGGCGCAAACCGGCAGCACATTCTGGCGCTCATTATGCGAAGCGCCTTTCTGCAGACAGCCTTGGGACTTGCTATTGGAATACCTGCTGCAATTTTGGGCGCGCGAGTAATGGCGGCGCAACTTTACGGTGTGCGAAGCTATGATCCCGCTGTATTGTTCCTCGCCGTCGCCGTGCTCGGCGCCTGCGCTGCTGTGGCTGGCTTTGTACCCGCGCATCGAGCATCGGGCATAGAACCAATGAACGCTCTTCGCACCGAGTAAAGGCGCGGCCTGAGTATCCCTGGTGGAGAGCTGCGACGCTTTGGAAGTAACGCTCAGGCTGTACAGCAGCGCCACACTCCGGCGGATTCCCCCATTGACACTCGCAGGTCGCCATGCGCATAATTTGCGGTTCGATTGGAGGAGGGACGCGTGAAGTTGTGGTTGAAAATTGCTCTGGTCGGGCTCATTGTTCTGCTGGTTGCGATTGGGGTCCTGGCGCTGAAAGTCCTCGGACCGCGGGCATTTCTGGGCCCGCGCTCACGGGAATTGACTTCCCGCACATTCCAATCCACTCCCGAACGGTTGGAGCGTGGCAAGTACCTGGCGAACAGCATTGGTTGTCTCTACTGCCACTCGCCCCACGACTGGAGCAAGCGCGATGATCCAATCCTGTCAGGAATGGCAGGCGCCGGCCAGCAGCTTCCCTAC
>Ga0157373_10001056_pt1 | contig 21207 bp, 19 predicted proteins | sample C65metaG_FD_113460 | JGI IMG/M metagenome (GOLD analysis project Ga0157373, IMG submission 113460) | Corn rhizosphere microbial communities from Kellogg Biological Station, Michigan, USA - C6-5 metaG | ecosystem: Host-associated > Plants > Roots > Rhizosphere > Soil | place: USA: Michigan... | reverse complement strand
TTAAGCAGGATTAACAGAATGGCGAGCATCGAATTCTGGGGTGGTGTCGGTACGGTTACCGGATCGAAGTACCTGGTCCAGTCAAACAACGCACGCGTTCTCGTCGATTGCGGGTTGTTTCAAGGTCTGAAGGAACTGCGTGAACGAAATTGGCAGGAGCCGCCGTTTGATCCGCACTCACTCAACGCAGTTCTCATAACTCACGCGCACATCGACCACACAGGCTACTTGCCGCGACTCGTGAAACATGGATTTCGCGGCCCGGTGTACTGTTCGCGCGGCACCGCGGATCTCTTGAAAATACTCCTACCGGATTCAGGACGGCTTCAGGAAGAAGATGCTGACTTTCGCAACCGTCATAACCTGACAAAACACGCTCCTGCACTTCCGCTTTACACCGAAGACGACGCGTTCGCGTCGCTGGAGTTAATTAAACCGTTAGCGAACGATGGCCAGGGGGTTCAAGTCGCGCCCGGAATTCGCGCCGGCTTCAGAATCGCGGGCCACATTCTCGGGTCGAGCCTCGTGTTGTTGGAATTGGACCACGCGAGTGGCGATGGCAAAGAACTTCGCGTGCTCTTTTCAGGCGACCTTGGTCACTACGACCAACCAATCATTCGCGATCCAGTGCCTCCTCCGCCGTGTGACTACTTGCTCGTCGAGTCAACTTACGGCGATCGCTTGCACGATCCGGAAGATCCGAAAGTCGCGTTGGCGCGAATCATCAACGACGCCGCGGAAAGACAAGCGCCCGTACTCATTCCCGCATTCGCCGTCGGTCGCACACAGGAGATCGTTTACCTGATTCGAGAGTTGGAAGAGGAGAATGCGATTCCGGTGCTGCCCGTTATGGTTGACTCGCCGATGGCCGCAGCGACGACAGTCGCCTACTCTAAACGCAAGGACGAACATGACGAGGAGTATGTGAGTGTTCTCACGCAGCAGAAACATCCGCTGCGAACTCGTTCGATGATTGCTGCGTCGACGAGAGAGGAATCGAAGCGGCTCAACAATGCGAAGGGTGCACGCGTGATCATCAGTGCCTCAGGCATGATGACCGGCGGACGCGTTTTGCATCACGCGATACGAATGGTTCCCGACCCGGATGCGACTATCGTTTTTGTCGGCTTTCAAGCCGCAGGCACCACCGGCCGGCGCATACTCGACGGTGAACCCGATGTGAAAATTCTGGGACAGTGGATTCCCGTGCGTTGCCGCACGGCAAAGATCGGCGGCTTCTCCGCACACGCCGACTGGAAGGAAGTTTTACGGTGGCTCGAAGGCATGGAAAACGCCATTCCTCGTCAAACATTCCTGACCCACGGCGAACCCGAAGCCGCAAACGCGATGGCCGCCCACATCAAAGACAAATTCGGTTGGAACGTCCACGTCCCGCAATACGGCGAACGAGTTGAGTTGGTGTAAACTTTGTGCTTTTTGTGGCAACAATCTTGAGGAGCATTCATCATTGAGCGTTCTAGTTGATAAATCTACGCGGCTGGTGGTGCAGGGTATCACCGGGAAAGAGGGAACGTTTCATACGAAGCAGATGGTTGAGTATGGAACGAATGTGGTCGGTGGTGTGACGCCCGGCAAGGGTGGAACGACGCACGAAGGCATTCCTGTTTTCAACACAGTTGCCGATGCAGTAAAAGAGGCGGGCGCGAATGCGTCGGTGATTTATGTTCCACCTTCATTCGCGGCTGACGCGGTGATGGAAGCCGCTGACGCAGGCATTCCGGTCGTCGTCTGTATCACTGAAGGAATCCCGACGCTCGATATGGTCAAGGTGAAGGAATACCTGAAAGACAAACCGACGCGCCTGATTGGACCAAATTGTCCGGGCATCATCTCTCCGGGTAAGTGCAAGATCGGCATCATGCCGGGTCACATTCATCGCGAAGGAAACATCGGTGTTGTTTCGCGTTCGGGGACGTTGACGTACGAAGCAGTCGGACAACTGACCGCACTCGGACTGGGGCAATCGTCGGCAATCGGTATCGGAGGCGATCCGATCGTTGGTACAACGCACGTCGATGCGCTGCGACTGTTTCAGGCTGATGGGGAGACGATCGGGATCGTGATGATCGGCGAGATCGGTGGTAGCGCGGAAGAAGATGCTGCAGCTTTCGCGAAAGAGAATGTGACGAAGCCGATCGTGGCGTTCATCGCGGGTCAGACAGCGCCGCCGGGAAGGCGTATGGGCCATGCGGGAGCGATCATCGCCGGTGGCAAAGGAACGGCGGCTGAAAAGATGAGGGTGCTCGATGCGGCCGGTATCCACGTTGTGAAATCGCCGGCGGATATTGGGACGGCGATGAAAGCGGCTCTGTAACCACAAAAAGCACAAAAGCCAAAGCACAAAGAACAAATGTCAAACTTAACATTCGGCATCATCAAACCCGACGCGGTGCGCGCCCGTCATACAGGATCGATCGTTCAACGCATTCTCGATAACGGATTTCAGATCCGTGGCTTGAAACTCATTCACATGACCCAGCGCCAGGCGGAAGGATTCTATGCTGTTCATCGCGAGCGTCCGTTTTTCGCAGGACTGACGGAGTTTATGTCCAGTGGTCCATGTGTGGTCATGGCGCTCGAAAAAGAGAGTGCGGTCAAGTCGTGGCGCGACCTGATGGGCGCGACCGATCCCGCAAAGGCGGATGAAGGTACGTTGAGGAAAGAGTTTGGCGGTTCGGTTGGTGAGAACGCAGTCCATGGTTCCGACTCAGACGAGAACGCTGCGATTGAAATCTCATACTTCTTCAGCCGCCTCGAGCTAGTTGACGTAGAATGAAGTATTGTCCGCACTGCAACAGACAATTCACTGAAAGCTGGTTAAGTTTTTGTTCGGATGACGGAACTCCGCTGATTCAGGACCTGTCGCCTGCCGCGGATCCCAACTGGGATCCAAAGATTCGCGAACCGAAAGTCGAAACTGCCTCGGAACAGGAAACGCAATGGCTTCCGCGCGACGCACCTGCTCCGGGCGGCTGGATCGCGCCTGACGAACGGCCCCCGATGCGACCCGGACCGTGGCAACCTCCACCTCCGCCCTATCAACCTCGCAAACAACCAAGCCAATCGCTCGCGCTCGCTTCGATGATCACAGGAATCGTAGGACTCGTGGCCGCAGGTTGTTTCGGCCCGGTTCCCGGAATTGTTGCGCTCGTGCTCGGATTAACTGCGTTGTCGCAGATTAAAAAGTCGCCCGAGCAAGTTGGCGGCAAGCCGTACGCGACCGCGGGAGTAATCATCGGTGCAATCACGGTCGCGTTCTACATCCTGATCCTCATCTGGTTCATTCTGTCGATGGTCTTTTCGTGATTCTCCCCGGGTGGTTTAGAATTCAACCTGACGATGAAGCGCTGTTCCACCTGTAACCGGACGTACACCGATCCGAACCTCAGTTTCTGTATCGAAGACGGTACCCCGCTGACTCCGTTCGATCCGCCAGACGAAACGACTGTCGTCAACACCGGCGCTAATCGTCGCAACGAGCCGGAGTACCGGCCGCCCGCGCCATACGTCCCACCAGGCACGCAGCCTCGCGGAAGACGTGTGTGGCTATGGGTGGTTGGAATCGCCGGCGCGTTCATTCTCGGAATCGTCGCGATCACGATCGCGGCGCTGATCCTGGCGCCGCGCTTTACGCGTTCCGCACAGAATCAACCACCGGTTACCGCGGCCACGCCGCGCAACAGCAACCAGACGCAGAATTCGAATTCGGTCGCGCCGCCGGCAAACTCAAACAGCAATTCAAACGTAAATATCAATGTTCCGCCGCCAACCGATCACGACGACGTGATGGCTGACTTGCGTGACCTCGAAAATGATTGGATGCTTGCAAACATCAACGACGACAAGGAAGCACTCGAACGCATTCTCGCCGACGACTGGGTTGGACCATCAGCTGACGGCAGCCTTCAAAGTAAGGCTGACTACCTTCGAACGAACCGGCCTGATACGCGTATCGAGAAGTGGGACTTTGACGATTTGGAACTGAATCTAATCGGCGATCGAGCGACGCTATCGGGGAAGGTCAAGTTTGATATAGCAGATGAGGATGATCGGAAGTTCGAGTTCTTAGATAAGTTTGTTTGGCGCGACGGCAGGTGGCAGGCGACCGGATCGGAAATGAGGCGAAGAGAGTGAACTTTGTACTTTGGTCTTTGGTCTTTGGTCTTTGCTAAAGCACGAGGAACAGAGTACCAGGTACAAACTACCGAGAACAAAACAATGTCAATCATCAGCGAAGTAATCGAATCGACGAAAGCGATCATTCAGGGAATGGGCGTTACGTTGTCTTACATTCCCAAACGCAAGTGGACCGTCGAATATCCGGACGAGCCCGTCACGATGCAACCGCGTTATCGCGGTCAGCACCTTTTGCACGTCGACGAGCTCGGGCGCGAGAAGTGTGTTGCGTGTTACCTCTGCGCCGCGGCGTGTCCGTCTGAATGCATTTACATCGTCGCTGCTGACGATCCACGGCCACCGGCGGAGCGCACTGGTGTCGATGAACGTTATGCCGCCGTTTACAATATCGATTATGGACGCTGCATCTTCTGCGGTTATTGCGTCGAGGCCTGCCCGAAGGATGCCATCACTCACGGCTACAATTTTGAACTGTCTGTTTACAGTCGAGCAGATCTCCTCAAGACCAAAGATGATTTGCTGATCACGAAACAGTTGCAGTCGAAAAACTACCGCGTCGCGCATTCGCACGAAGACGTGGATTCCGAATATAAGGAAGTCTGAATCTTCTCTGTGTCTCTGTGTCTCTGTGGTTAAAATTACCACAGAGACACAGAGACACAGAGAAATGCCATGCCGTTTCGCGAACATCACAGTCGATGGGAGTTTGATCTCAAATCAAGTCCCGACAGTCTTTGGCCCTTCGTTGCAGACACCAACCGGTTCAACCGCGACACAGGCATTCCGAAATTAGACCTGGACAAGGCCCACAAACGTCTGCCGAATGCGCGGCGTAAGGTGCGCTTTTCTTATTTTGGTTTGCCCGTCGAATGGGAAGAGCAGCCGTTCGAATGGATTCGTCCGGAGCGCTTCGGCGTCGAACGTGTCTACAGCAAAGGTCCGATGGCGCGACTGAAAGTGCTTGGCGAGTTGACGCCGAAAGCCGACGGCGGCACGCACCTGACTTACGAAATTCGCGCCACGCCGCGGAATGTCCTCGGAGTCTTCGCCATTCCTTTGCAGATGAGTTTTGTGATGGCGCCGAAACTGCGCGATGCGATCAAAAAGTACGACGAGCTCGCCTCCGCGGGAACGACGACCGAAGCAAGCACAGACAGCACGTCCCAGTCCACGTTCGATCTACAAAGACTCGCATCGCTGAAACAGAAGTTGTTCGAAGACGTCGAGACCCCCGAAGAGTCGGCGCGAGAAGTTGCGATCGCAAATCGATTGACTGACTTCATCGAACACGGTGACGATCTTGCAGTCTCGAGTATTCGCGCTTACAAACTCGCTGACGACTGGCGCGAACCAAGACGTCTCGTACTCGAAGTTTGTCTGCGCGCGACGCGAGTCGGACTGCTCGACTTTCAATGGGACCTGCTGTGCCCTCTGTGTCGTGGTGCGGGGCGGCGCGAACACTCGCTGAAAGATATCAACTCAAACCTTCATTGCGAGACGTGCAAGATCGATTTCACCGTCAACTTCGATCGATACGTCGAGTTGACGTTCACTCCGAACCCTTCTGTGCGGCGAGTTGAAGTGCCGAATTTTTGCGTCGGCAGTCCCGAGCGGACACCGCACGTCGTCGCGCAGCAACTGATGCGGGCTGGAGATAAACGCGAGCTCACGTTACCGCTCGAGGCCGGCAACTACCGGCTGCGCGCGCTCGAGCTCGAGGGTTCGCAGGACATCACAGTTTCTCCCGAAGGTGAAACTTCCGCGCAAGTGACGGTTTCGAATAACGGTTGGAGCCGCGACGCGTTGCACGTTAACGAAAGGTTCTCGCTGACGTTGAAAAATGAGACTGAAGCAGAACAACTTCTCATTCTCGAACGCATGGAGTGGAGCGATCAGGCGACAACGGCCGCCGAAGTAACTGCACTGCAAATGTTCCGCGATCTGTTTGCTGCGGAAGCGTTGCGTCCGGGTGAACAGATTTCAGTCGGAACGTTGACGATTCTGTTCACCGATCTCAAACATTCGACTCAACTGTATCGCGAGATCGGCGACGCGACGGCTTTCGGACGCGTGATGAACCACTTCGACGTCGTCCGACAGTCGATAGCCGAGCACGAAGGCGCCGTTGTAAAAACGATCGGCGATGCGGTCATGGCAGTGTTTCGATCGGCTGTCGACGGTTTAGCAGCGATGCTGGCAGTGCAACGAACTCTCGCCGCCCCGCCGGACGGCAGCACGCCGCTATCGCTGAAAGCGGGATTGAACACTGGTCCATGCATCGCCGTAACGTTAAATGATCGGCTCGACTATTTTGGGTCAACGGTTAATATGGCTGCGCGTCTCGAAGGTCTGTCGTCGGGTGTTGACGTGATAATCTCGAGGTCCGTTTACGAGGATGCGAAGGTCCGTGAATTCATTGCGTCCGAGGGATTGTCGGCGGAAGAGTTTGATATGACGTTGAAAGGATTCGAAAGCGAACGTTTCGAGTTGTGGAGAGTGAGTAAGAAGTAGGCCTTTGGCCTTAGGTCTTAGTTTCTGTACGTGATATTTAAAGACCCAAGACCAAAACCAAAGACCGATTGGAAACAATGCCCGCCCTTTTAGCTGCTCACGAAGTCTCAAAAATTTATCAGATGGGCACGAATAGTGTTACGGCTCTCGATAACGTGTCGCTCGAGATCGCCGAAGGCGAATTTGTGGCGATTCAGGGAACGTCGGGTTCGGGCAAGTCGACGCTGCTGAATATGCTTGGTGGGCTGGACCATCCGACGAAGGGCGACGTGTTGTTTGCTTCGAGACCTTTGGGGCCGTTCTCGAAAAAAGAGATGGCGCGCTATCGACGATTTTCAGTCGGGATGATCTTTCAGAACTTCAATCTTATTCCGACGATGAGTGCGCGTGAGAACGTTTCGCTGGCGCTGGCGTTTGGCGGATTGCGTGGACAGCAGCGACGAACGCGTTCTAGTGAGTTGCTGTCCCGTGTCGGTTTGGGCGATCGGCTGTCGCACAAACCTTCCGAGCTTTCGGGTGGTGAACAGCAGCGCGTGGCGATCGCGCGAGCGTTGGCCAACAATCCGAAAGTGTTACTCGCGGATGAGCCGACGGGAAATCTTGATTCGATTCGCGCGCACGAGCTGCTCGCGCTGTTGCGCGACATGGTGAACCAGGATTCGTTGACGATCTTGATGGTGACGCACGACCACGAGCTGGCGAACAGTTATGCAGATCGAATCGTGTTCATGAAGGATGGAAGGATTGTTTAGCCACGGATCAAACTGATCTGAAAGCACGATTAAAACAGATCCGTTTTTCAATCCGTTTTATCCGTGGCCTGTATTTCGTGAGGAGAATCCCATGACCGCTAGTCAAATGACGCTCGAGGCGATTCGTTCGGTGCCGCTCTTTGCTTCGCTCGACGACGAAGCGGCCACTGAATTGCGCAACCTGCTTTCAGATCGCGTCGTGAACCAGAACACGCGCCTCTTCAGGCAGGGTGACAAAGGCGACGCGATGTATCTCATCGAGAGCGGCCGCGTGCGCATCAGTATTCACGACCACGACGAGCAGGAACTCACGCTTGCCGAGCTCGCGCAGGGCGACTTCTTTGGTGAAATGTCGATCATCGACGGGCGCCAGCGTTCTGCCGATGCGCACGTAATCGAAGACGCGCGGTTGGCAGTTCTCTCGCGCGACGCGTTTCTTTCGTTTGTGCGAACTAACCCGGATGTCGCACTCGAAATGCTGTCCGCTCTGACAGATCGTTTGCGGCGCACGGACGAGCTGCTGCGCTCGCGAGTGTCGCGCAACGTGAACGAAGAGGCAAAAGCGCGTTTGACTCTCGCGGATCGCGCTGCCGACTTGATTGCCGAGTTTGGGGGAAGCTGGAAATTCATCGGCGTGTCGATCGGGCTGATCGTGTTCTGGATCATCTTCAACTCGTTCCTGCTTGTTCGCGGTTTCGATCCTGCGCCGTACGCGATGTTGAATCTGGCGCTGGCGATCATCGCCGGCATGCAGGCGCCGATCATCATGATGTCGCAGAACCGGCAGGGCGAGAAGGATCGACTGCGAGCGGATCTCGATTACCAGGTTAACTTGAAAAACGAACTCTCGCTGGCGGAAGTGTTGCGCCGCCTCGACGTGCTCGAGAGTGAGCGACTGCCGAAGCTTGTGGAGGATTTGAGATTGCGGGATTGAACTTTGAACTTTGTGCTTAGTACTTTGTATTTGATTTCCGACAAAGAACAGAGCACCAAATACCAAGCACAAAAAATGATCAAAGCCATCTTCTTCGACTTCAACGGCGTCATCATCGACGACGAGACAATTCAGATGAAGGCCTACCAGGAAATTTTGCGTGGGCACGAGATCGATCTCACTGAAGAGTGGTATATGAGCGCGCTGGGGATGGACGACAGGACTTTCGTCAAGGCGATGTTTGAGCGCGCGCAAAGACCTTTGACGGATCCGGTGCTGGAAACTGTGCTCAACACGAAGACCGATTTGCACCGGCAGATGATGGAGGATGGACTGCCGCTGTTTCCGGGTGTGGTTACATTTCTCAAAGCGACGTCGCGTCACTTTTCGATTGGTCTCGTGAGCATGGCGACGATTGTGGAAGTTGGTTACGTATTTCAGCGCGCGAATCTGACGCCGCTTTTTTCAGTTATCGTCACTGCGGAAGATGCTTCGGTGTGCAAGCCTGCGCCTGATTGTTATCTCGCGGGGCTGACGAAGTTGAATGAGAAGCGACAGCATGAGCGGAAGCTTCCGCTGCTGCCGTCGGAGTGTTTGGCGATTGAGGATTCGCCGCCGGGGATTCAGGCTGCGCGCGCGGCTGGGATGCGGACGGTGGGCGTGACGAATACGGTTTCTGAGGGAGCGTTAAGGGCTGCGGGAGCGGATGTTGTGACGGCGAGTCTTGCGGATTGGACCGTTGATGCGGTGAAGAGATTGTTTTAGACAGGATTGACCGGATTCTTCACGATGAGTTTCTTCGATATCCTTCATCTGGCGTTACGAAACCTGCGGCAGGCAAAGCTGCGCGCGGTGCTGACGACAATGGGCGTGGTCGTCGGCGTCGCCGTGATCGTGACTATGGTCTCGTTTGGTCTTGGACTGCAAAGCAACATGCTCGCGCGGTTCAAGGCGCTCGACCTCTTCAACGAAGTTCTGGTCTTCGGTCGCGGGCTCGGCAATCTCGCCGGACTCGATCGCCCTGCCCGCGCCAGAGATGAAGGTGAGAGACGCGACAATCGCGGCCGCTCGAATCGAACTGCAACGCGCATTCTCGACGACGACGGCATCAAAGAGATCGCGGCTATTCCCGGTGTTGCTTATGTAGAACCAAACGTCAACTTCCCAGCCTACGTTCGTTCAAATGGCAAACTGCAGACGCAAGGTGTCGGTGGCGCAAACATTCCAAACGCATCAACTCGATTTCAACACTTTGCCGCCGGAAGAATGATCTCGAGTCCAACTGCTGCTGAGGCTGTCATCTCCGAACGCTTTGCTCGCGATTTTGGTTACGAGAAACCCGCAGATGCCATCGGCAAGACTCTCGAGCTACTTGCGCCGCCGGATGAAAAGGGCGCAGACGAAGAAGAGGAGACGCCGAACTTCTTCGGCATACCGTTAGACGATCCCGGATTCGATGAATCGGGTGCGGGAGTGCAGACGCGAACGTTTCAGATTGTTGGCGTCCTGGGTGAAATAAAGGAAGGCGCTGCTCAGGGCGCTCTGCGCGGCATAACACCATGGGCTGGCATCTACATTCCTTTGCCGATGGCCCATGCCTGGGCCACTGAACATCGTGGTCCATTGAGTCAGGTAGCGCTCGCGCTGGCGCGACAAGGCGGGAATCTGGCTGCAGGGCAGAATGAAGGTTATGAGTCGGCAGTGGTGCGCGTTACGGATCCGGTTCAACTGGAGACAGTACGGCAGAAAATTACGGATGCGGGATTTGGAAGCTTCTCAATCATCGATGAGCTCGATCAAATCCGCACAGTGTTTCTGATCATCGATTCGGTGTTGGGTTTACTCGGCGGCATCTCGTTGCTCGTGGCTTCGTTCGGTATTGCGAACACGATGATCATGTCGATCCTTGAACGCACTCGCGAGATCGGAATCATGAAAGCGATCGGCGCGGAGGACCGCGAGATCAAGTTGATCTTCTTTGTCGAGGCGGCGGTGATCGGCGTTACCGGAGGTGTTATCGGAGTGCTGGTGGCGTGGGGAATTGATGAAATTGCGAATCGCCTTGCTTACCGGTTCATTCTCAAACCACAAAACGCGTCGTTTATCGACTTCTTCGATCTGCCGCTGTATCTCTGGTTGGGTGCAATCGCTTTCGCTCTGCTCATCTCGATCGCTGCGGCTCTGTATCCCGCCTCTCGCGCCGCACGCATCGATCCCGTGCGAGCGCTAAGGCATGACTGATTTTTGGCTTTATCCGTAAAGTGGTTTGCCGCAGCGGTTGCAGAATCGCGCTGATGGATCTTTCTGTGGCGCGTCGCAGTGTGGACAGTTGCGACCGACCTTCAAGTTAGCGCCGCACGACGAACAGAAATCAGAACCGGCAACGTTCGCTGCTCCGCACGTGCCGCAACGACCCGGCATCGGAGGTACATATCCACCCGCTTTGCGCGCGATGTGATCTTCGATTATCTTCCACGCGTCTTCCGTAAGCTTGTATTGCCAGTAGGCGCCGAGTGCCGCCAGTGCAAGCAAAGGTGGAAACGCCATCGCGGCGCCGACAGCAGCCACAGCCGCTTTGTCAAACCACTTTTGCATTCCGATCTCTACGCGCGTGCCGCCGGACTCTGGCGTGCTCTTAATTGTGAGCGCTGATGAGAGCCCCGTTAGATCTCTTAACGTGCTCGATTTTCGCGCCTGAATCACACTGGTATTCGAAACCTGAAGCACCTGCACTTCATAATCGCTGTCAAAAAGTCTACGCAGTTCCGCACTGAGTTGAGGAATGTCGGCTTCAACGCCCGGGTAATATCTGCTGTCCATTATTCATTAGCTCCCTTTAGATGCGGACTCGTCGCCATTGTACGTAACAACTGACATGAAAACCATTCTGACTATCTCTCTGCTTGTAGCACTTACGATCACAACGCCCGTTGCGTTCGCGCAAAACGCAATCGACGGATTCAGCGCCGAACGCGCGGTGGCCCAACGCCGCTGGGAAGAACAGTTTCGCGCCGTTCCAGCTCCGGAATCAGCGCGCGAGCACCTGCGACGGCTCACGCTCGAACCGCACATCGCCGGCACCAGGGAAGACTACGAAACCGCCGTGTACGTCCGCGATCAGTTGCGAAGTTACGGGCTCGCGGCCGACTTGAAGGAGTATGACGTTTGGCTCAACTATCCAAACACGCCGAGCGTGCTCGAGTTGATCACGACGCGTCGCCAGCGATTGAGTATTCACGAAGCTGTCGTGGCTGGTGATCCTTCGTCGTCACATCCGAAGATTACTCCGCTCTTCAACGGCTACAGTGCAAGCGGCGACGTGACCGGGCCAGTCGTTTACGCCAACTACGGTTTGCCAAACGACTATGACGATCTCAAAAAAGCCGGCGTGGACGTGAAAGGCAAGATCGTGATCGTGCGTTACGGGAATTCGTTTCGCGGAGTGAAAGCAAAGGTCGCGGAAGATCACGGCGCGATCGGCTGCATCATTTATTCCGATCCCGCCGACGACGGTTACATGCAGGGCGACGTTTATCCGAAAGGACCATGGCGGCCGGTTGCGTCAGGTCAGCGCGGCTCGGTCCAATATTTATTCGATTATCCCGGCGATCCGCTGACGCCCGGCAGACCTGCGATTCCCGGTGTCCCCCGTCTGAAGCCCGAAGAAGCGACGAATCTCACGCGTTTACCAGTTCAACCGATTGCTTACGACGTTGCGCGAACAATTCTTTCGCAGTTGAAAGGACCACTGCGTCCACGCGGATTTCAAGGCGGCTTGCCGTTCGCGTATCACGCCGGCGGCACAAACGACGTCAAGCTGCGTTTGAAGACTGACATGGACTACAAGGTTCGGAAGATTTGGAACGTCGTCGCGCGCATTGACGGAAATGAAGAAAAGGATCGCTGGGTCATTCTCGGGAATCATCGCGACGCTTGGGTGTTCGGCGCGGTCGATCCAAACAGCGGCACGTCCGCGATGCTCGAAGTGGGCCGCGGGTTTGGGCAGTTACTCAAAGCAGGTTGGAAGCCGCGACGCGCGATCATCTTGTGCAGTTGGGACGCTGAAGAATATGGACTTGTCGGCTCGACTGAATGGGCGGAAGAGTTGGCTGGCGAACTGAAGGAGAAAGCGGTCGCTTACCTGAATCTCGATGCGGCTGTTTCCGGTGCGAACTTCGGCGCATCGTCGGTCCCGTCGTTGTGGAAGCTGATGCGCGCAGTGACGCGTGACGTCAAAGATCCGAAGACCGGCAAGAGCGTGTATCAACAGTGGCAGGATCGTGCGCGTGAGAATCGTGCGGAAGATGATGAGAGCAAGGGCGATGCTCGCATCGGGCCGCTCGGGTCGGGGTCGGATTACACGCCGTTTCTTCAGCATCTCGGAATCGCGTCGACAGATATGGGCTTCGGTGGTGACTACGGCGTGTATCACTCGGCGTACGATTCGTTTTACTGGATGGACCACTTCGGCGATCCGGGCTTTAAATACCACGTTGCCGCGGCGCAGGTTTGGGGCACGCTGGCGATGCGGCTGGCTGATGCTGATGGGTTGTCGTTTGACTACAGTGACTACGCCGCGGAGCTTCGAGGCTTTTTTACTGAAGCGATGAAGGTCGCGAATCGTCGCAGTCTGGCGGCTTCGATTGATGAGAAGTCGATGACGTCTGCGATTGACGATTTCGCGAAGGCAGCGGAGCGCGTTGAGAAGAGCCGGCAGGATGCTGTTCGGAGCAGAGACAGTGCAACGCTGGCGCGAATCAACGATGCGCTGGTCCAGGCTGAGCGGCAGTTTATCGATCAGCGAGGATTACGCGGCCGCGCCTGGTACAAGCATCAGATCTACGCGCCGGGCTTTTACACCGGATACGCCGCCCAGCCGCTGACTGACTTTCGGCAGGCACTCGACGATCGGAATAGCGCGCACGCGAAGGAGGGATTGGAGAGAATTGTGGAAGCAATCCGGCGTGTGACATCCACGCTAAAACGAGCCACAGATTAACGCAGATTTTTTACGGATAATCCGTTATTAATCCGCACTATCCGTGGCTAGTTCTTCTTCGCTTTTTTCTCGACTTCAGGCGGGAGTCGATTCGCGGCTTCGAGGATGGATTGCGCGTCTTCGTTCAGCAACTCGAAGCTCGCGACTTCAGCTTCGTTCTTCGCCTGGGCGCCCAATGGTTTCAACTGGGCCATTATCGCATTCACCGACTGCGCCAGTTTCCTCAGCGACTTCGGTATCAGCGGATTCCTCTCATCGCGCGAACTCACGTCGTCGATGTTGGTGATCGCTTCGTCGAGTATTCGGGCGATGTCCGCCACGAGATCGGCGCGCGATCCGGTCGGCAGCTCTCCCCAGCGCTCCGCGTCCTTCTTCAACTGCTTCGCATTCGCAGCGCTCGAACCAGTGATCACCATCATCCGGCGTTCAGCCGCTTTGATGAATACGTCGATGCGCTTGTCGAGGGCCTGTGCTTCCTTCACCAGATCGACTTCCTGTTGCGTGAGATGATCTCGTTTTTGGAACGTCGAGGCAGCGGTAAGAAATGTTGGTCCAACAAACAGGACGAGGAAGAAACTAAGCAGGATGCGGGTGGTCATGGCTGATTACTCTTCGGTGTTGGAGTTGGGGTTTCTTTAGGTGGTTCGTTCTTGTCAGTCTTATCGCGGACGACAGTGTGGCCGTAAAACGAATTGAGGGCTTCAGTTCTGCCTTCGCGAGCGTAGTCTTCGACTTGCTTGATCCAAACGGCAAACTCGAGCGGCGTGATGCGGCGCATCGCAGTCAAACGTGGGCCATGTGCGCGCAGCGCCAGCTCGAGTTTTTTGTATAAATCCCGTGTCTTATTGCTGTCGCGCTTCAAGGTGCTCATAAACGTGCGAACGTTTTCGATGAGAGCGTGATACATCCCGACTTCGGTTTGAGCAGCTTCGAAGTTTCCCTGCGCCGTGTGCTGTTCGGCGACGCCGAGGTGGGCCGTTGCAAATTCAATGGTGAGCTTCAGACGCCGCGAGGAATCTTTGCCGGTCTGCTCGATCTGCATGCGTTCCTCTTTGACGATCATCTTGAACGGAGGCGGCGCCATCAGCGGCGTTGGCGATGGTTGCGGGTTCTGTGCATGAGTTGATGGAGCAAACACAAACGCGACGAACAGCAGCAGTGCTGACATTTCGATCCGGCGTTGTGCTTCACGAGTCATGCGGCGATTGTTCAGGGCTTTTTCTTTACACCCTCTTTTAGTTGGACTTGTCGTTTGAGCAATGGCAGCCGCAGTTTGACCTTATCGATCTCGAGCTGATTGGTATTTGCGTCAGCAGCGGAAAGAAACTTCTCATACGATGCGAGTGCTTCGGGGTATTCTCCAAGATAATCGTGCGACGTGGCAATAAAATAATGGACCACCGCGACCTCGGGCTTCGCATTTATGATCCACTCATACTGCGGAATCGCTTCCTGGTAACGCTTCGATTCGTACAACGCGGTAGCAAGATTGGCGTGAGCGGCGTAATTCTCGGGCGCTAATCTCACCACCTGTTGCAGGATGCGTGCTGCGTCGAGAAAGCGCCGCGCCTGGACCAGCGCTGCGCCATAGCCGAGCGCATACTCAGGCGCGTCAGGTTGGATCTCAGAAGCTTTGCGATAAAAGTCGAGTGAACGTGCAGGATCATCTGTCCTGTATGAAGCTCCGAGACGGCCGAGCAGCATTGCGCTGCGTGGGTTCTTCTCGAGAAGTTTTTCGAGTGCTTTGCGCGCTGTCGCTGGGTCGGTGCTGTTTGCGGCTTCGATTTCGTCAGGTGTTCCAACTACACCATTCACGTTGCCGGTCGCCGATGGTTGAACTTCAAGCCCCGCTGCTTTCGCCACTGCCGCTGCTTCTTCGGCTTTGCCTGCCTGCTGAAGCGCGTGGGCCAAACGCGATGCGACGACTTTATCTTCCGGCTTCGCTTTCGCCGCGGCCTTCAGATCTGTGATCGCGAGCTCGAAATTCTTTTCATCTGAGAAGAGATCGGCGCGCTCGAGAAGTGCCGCAACGTTTGCGGGATCGTCGCCGAGCACACGATCGAGCGTCGACTTCGCAGCGACCTTGTTTCCGCTTGCTCGTTCGGCGATTGCAAGGCCGACCCACGCGGATGCGGGCGCTTCCGGAATCGCAGTTGCTCGTTTCGCGAGGTCGAGTGCTTCCTTCACGTCGCCTGCTCGCAAACGGATCTCGGAAAGCAGACGCAGCGCGATGCCGTCTTTACTGTCGACGTTCAGCGCCTGCCGAAACACTGGTTCCGCATCTTTGTCGCGATCCTGTCGCATCAACAGTGCGCCGAGAGCCGAGAAGGGAAGTGACCAGTTCTTTTTGTATGAGATCGCGAGACGAAAGGCTGCTTCGGCTTCGGGCAAACGGCCGAGAGATACTAGTGCGTTGCCGCGCTGGAATTCAGCTTCGGGAAACTCCGGCCTCACCTTGAGTGCTTGTTCGTAAAAGCCGAGCGCCTTTTCTAGCTCGCCGCGCGCGTGTGCACTCTGTCCGCGTTCGAACAGTCGCACCGGATCGGCTGCATCGTCGCCAAAAGCTTCCTGCGCAGTGACTATTGGACATACGAGCAGCAACGCCAGGCACGTTGCGAGCGGGAGAAATCTCTTCCAGAATGAGGTGCTCAATTCAGACATTGAAGATCGATCCGGGGAGGTTTGGATGTTACCACATTATGCTTGTAGATGCTGGTTGCGTAAGCTTTGATGCATGGGCTACCATGCCGTCACCCCATGAACGCAATTGCTAAGGAAGAAAGACTTCGAGGGATCTTCCGTGAACTCGATTCGGTGATCGTCGCTTACTCAGGTGGCGTCGATAGCAGCTATGTCGCTTACGTCGCGAATGCTGAACTAGGACCACGCGCAGTTTGCATCACTGGCCACTCAGCCAGCCTGCCTGCCTATCAACGCGTTGAGATCGACGACGTCGTGCGACGGTTTGGCTTCAATCACGAAGTAATCCAAACCGAGGAACTGCAAAACGAAAGCTATCGTGCGAACAACTCCGATCGCTGTTTCTTTTGCAAGGATGAGTTGTACACGAAGCTGGAGTCCGTCGCTCGCGACCGCGGTATTCAAAACATCGTGGATGGTTCAACGGTTGACGATCTTGGGGACTACCGGCCAGGACGACAAGCAGCAGCGCAGCACGCCGTGCGCAGTCCGCTGATCGAAGTTGGTTTGAGCAAGAGTGAAGTTCGCGAGTTGAGCCGGAACGTGGATTTACCGACGTGGGACAAACCGGCCAGCCCGTGTCTTTCGTCGCGCATTGCGTATGGGACGACGGTCACGATCGAGCGGCTCAGTAAGATCGATCGTGGCGAGGAGATTTTAAGAGAGTTTGGATTTAGAGAATTCAGAGTGCGCCATCACGATCAGCTCGTTCGGCTCGAGATTGCTCCGGCGGAGATGGACCGCGTCCTGCGGAAAGAGTTGATTCAAGAACTGGCGACACGATTTCGTGAACTTGGTTTCAAATACGTGACACTGGACCTGCAAGGTTTTCGCAGCGGTTCAATGAATGAAGTTTTGCCCTAACTGGAGAGGCTCCAATGGTCAGCATGTATAGCACGATGTACGTCGACGATATTCGAGAGATCAAAGAAGAGAATCCGTTTGAGTCGATGATGTCGCGATTCGATCGCGCGGCACAGTTGCTCGATCTCGATCCTGACCTCTACGCGGTCCTGAGAGTTCCCAATCGCGAGTTGAAGGTCTACATCCCGACGAAGATGGACTCCGGTCGCATCCAGGTCTTCGAAGGCTACCGGGTGCAACACAACTTCGCGCGTGGTCCAGCCAAGGGCGGAATACGCTACGCGCCCGACGTGAGTCTCGACGAGGTGCGCGCTCTCGCCGCGTGGATGACGTGGAAGTGTGCTGTCGTCAATGTTCCGTTTGGCGGCGCGAAGGGCGGAATCATCTGCGATCCGCAACAGATGTCGATGGGCGAGCTGGAGCGCATGACGCGGCGTTATGCCGCAGAGCTGCTCGACTTCATTGGACCAGAGAAGGACGTCCCTGCGCCCGATATGAATACCAACGAGCAAACGATGGCATGGATCATGGATACCTACTCCATGCACGCACGTCACACAGTGACGGCCGTCGTGACTGGAAAACCGATCGACCTCGGCGGCTCGTCCGGCCGGCGTGAAGCGACAGGGCGCGGCATATTGTTTGTTATCAACGAAGCCATCAAGCGGTTCAAGATGACACCTTCCGAAACCCGGGTTGTCGTTCAAGGCTCGGGAAACGTTGGCGGAATCGGCGCACGGCTCCTTTATGACGCCGGTTACAAGGTTGTAGCGATATCGGACATCCATGGAGGGATTTACAACCCTGCAGGCGTCAATATTCCGGAAGCGCTCGATTACTTACGGACCACGCGGTCCTTCGAGGGCTATGAGGGAGTGGAGTTCGTAAGCAACCAGGAATTACTCGAGCTCGAGTGTGACGTGCTCGTCCCCGCTGCGACTGAGAACCAGATCAACTCTCAGAACGCGGACAGAATCAAATGTAAGGTTCTTGCGGAAGGCGCGAATGGACCGACGACCGCTGCGGCGGATCAGGTTCTCCACCAGAAGGGCATTTTTGTAATTCCCGACATCCTGGCGAACGCTGGCGGGGTGACGGTCTCGTATTTTGAGTGGGTTCAGGATCGGATGGGCTATTTCTGGCGAGAGGATGTGGTGAACGAAAGGCTACAGGACAAGATGGTCGCCAGCTTCAACGATCTGTGTCGTTATGCCGATGCACACTCGGTCGACACGAGGACCGCGGCGTACATGTTGGCGATAGACCGTGTGGCCTATGACACGCGCATGAGAGGCATCTACGCGTGACCGAAAAAACATATTCGTATTGCCGCTAAGTAGTGAAAAAGGCTTGATTTCCGTTTTAAGGTAGAGTATGGTCTGGCATGATTTACGACTCGGACCAGCGTTAATATTTTTCAATAATTACGCGATGGTTTAAGGTACGAAATCGTTGACAAGGTGATGTTCATCTCCTATAAGAAATGAACACAGTTCAGGAGCCACTCGGGAATAGCAATTAGTGGGAATAGGGTACTACGAGAAGGGCCGAAGTACTCTGTATACACCGCGGTCCGAGCGTCGCCGCAGGATCTCGTTGGTCCATGCGGTTCAAATGAATTGACAACTGTAGTTGGGGCCTCCGCGGGACAAGATCGATACTTGTTCGATTACGGCGGCACTATCACGAAATTTTTATTACTCATTTCGCAGGAGGAATGCGATGAGACTCGCACATAGAGCGCTTATAGCTGCGCTCGTATCGTTGGTGCTGTGTGCCGCAGTATCAGCACAGACTATAAGGTCGGCTACCGACCCTCGCAATCAGTCTCCAGCAGTTGGAACCGGTGGTCCAGAAGGTGGGCCAACCGGTCTTTTTACTGTTTACGACGGTTCGACTTTACGAAAAGGGGAGTTCACGTTCAGTATTGCGTACAGCAATTTCGATCGTGATCCAGGCAATGTCGACATCGTCGACATCCCGTTGAGCTTCAACGTCGGTATTAACGACCACCTCGAAGTCTTCTTCAAGACGACTGGCTACCGCGGGATCAAAGTCAATAACCCGCTGAACCTGTCCGGCTTCTATCTTCCAAACTCGCAAGTGTTCTGCGGCTCTGTGTTGTGCAGCCCGCCGGCGATCGTGTTGTCGCCGTCTGGTCCAAACGTAGGAACGCTAGCCGGTACCGCAGTATTTCGGCCTTTGAACAATCAGCCGTTTGTCCAATTTCCATTCGTGGGCGGCTCGGCCGGAACGTTTGGATTGACAGCGGGACAGATTGGACAACAGTTCGGCTTCCCGGGTTTCAGCGCACAGCTTGGACCGCCAGTGGTCCAACCCAACAGCGGAACCTTCGGCTCGGCTGACAACTTCCCGGGTATTGGTGCTCCGGTAGGCGGCATCCTGCCGGGCGTCGTGTTGGCGACAACAGTGCTTCCCGCAACTGCGTTAACGTTGCCGATCACTGTGCCGCTCGTATTCACGACATCGCCGGCGTACTTGCCCGATGCTCCGTTTGTCAATCGCCTGTACGGCGAGAGCAGCTTCAACAATCTCGTGTTCGGCGCCAAGTGGCGTTTCACAGGTCCGAACAATCCGCTCGGTGTCGGCGTGATCGGAATGTATCGCTGGCATTTGGATAAGGCTGACGATGCCTCGGGCTTCAATCAGCTCCAGCGCGGTGCCGGCCCTGGTGGTGACATCGGTGATTTCAATGCGACGCTGTTCGTCGATGGCCGCCTACACAAACACGTAAACGTCTCGGCAAACCTCGGATACTGGCTGAACAGCAACCCGAAGGGCCTTGGTGATTTCGTGTTGTTGGATCGGCCCGATGAGTTTCTCGCGGGTATCGGATTCGACTTCCCGGTTAACGAGCACTTCCAGCCGATCGCGGAAGTCAGATCGACGACGTATATGGGTGGTCACACACCGAATGCGTTCCCGAACAATCCTGTAGACCTGTTAGGCGGCGTCAAGATTTATCCGCGTCGCTGGTTCGGATTTGGTCTTGCTTATCGCAGGCACCTGAATCCGCACGATCAGGATCACTTTGAACCGAGCGATTTCACGATCCCGATTCAGCAGGTTACGAACGTTAACGTCGTAGGACGAGGCCTGGTTGTTGTTCCAGGCACTTCGCGACCTGTGACTTCGTCGGGATTCCCGCTGGGCTTCAACTTCTCTGAGGACCCGCATGGGTTCATTGCGCAGTTCTTCATTGGACGTCGCAACTCCAGAGTACCGCCGAAGCCGCCCAACGCGCCGCCGGTAATCAACACTGTAGCTACATCTATCAGTTCAATAGTAAGGCCGTGTCCGCCGCCGACAACTTCAGCTACCTGCAACCCAACTGGAAATGAGGTTACGCTTACGGCTGAAGCCACAGACCCGGACAACGACCAGTTGCTCTACACCTGGTCAGTGACGGGTGGCAAACTCAGCGGCGAAGGCCGATCGGTCACCTGGGACCTCTCTGGTGTCCAAAACGGCTCTTACACTGCGACGGTGGAAGTCAACGACGGCAATATGCATAAGGTGACAGGTTCGGCAACCGTAACCGTGGCCGACTGCCCCGATTGCAAACGACCGATCGTATGTCCGACCGTTTCTGTGAGCTGTCCGAGTGACGTCGAACAGAACCAGTCGATTACGTTCACAGCCAGCGTCTCCGGCGGTGAGGCTGGAGCAACGTTCACTTATAACTGGTCAGTCTCTGCAGGCACGATTTCAAGCGGTCAGGGAACGTCCACGATTACTGTTGACACCAATGGCGTACCGGGTGGTCAATCAGTGACTGCGACAGTTAACCTTGGCGGTGCGGATCCGAGCTGCACGGGTACGTCAGCGTCCTGCACGACGTCGATTAAGCCGGCGCCAGTGCCCGCGCGTAAGTTTGACGAGTATGGCAACATCAGATTCAACGATGAGAAGGCCAGACTCGATAACTACGCTATCCAACTCCAGAACGAGCCGGGTTCAGCGGCTACGATAATCGTCTACGGTAGCTGCGCCGGTGAAGCGCAACAGCGTGGCGATCGCGCGAAAGACTATCTCGTCAATACGCGTGGAATCGAAGCTGGACGAATCACGGTCGTTGATGGCGGTTGCCGTGCAGAGCTGAAGGTTGAGCTCTGGATTGTGCCGTCAGGTTCAGCAGCCCCGCAGGTTGATACATCAGGCGCCGTCGATCCTTGCCCGCCATGTCGTAAGGGCGGAGGACGACGCCGCGGCCGCGGTGACGAATAAAACCAGGCTGTAAGCCTTTTCCAATCGGGCGATGCCTCCGT
>Ga0157373_10001055_pt1 | contig 21221 bp, 15 predicted proteins | sample C65metaG_FD_113460 | JGI IMG/M metagenome (GOLD analysis project Ga0157373, IMG submission 113460) | Corn rhizosphere microbial communities from Kellogg Biological Station, Michigan, USA - C6-5 metaG | ecosystem: Host-associated > Plants > Roots > Rhizosphere > Soil | place: USA: Michigan... | reverse complement strand
GTCAAAGCTGACGTTGCGAGTCGTGCCCGCTTCATACAAGCCAAGATCGAAACGCTTGCCTTCAAAAAGTGAAAAGACGTTGTGGAAGAAAGGATCGCGATTAGGAAATTCGACGACCGCTCCTACCGGCACGACCAGCAGATGGGGTTCAAAGCTTTTGTGATGTTGAGTCAGCCGCAAGCGGCCCGCGGGGAATGGCCGCATCGGCGTGCGCGGATCGACTGGACTCAGCCATACCACTACATTCTGCATCTGATTCGACACCGGGGTCTTCTCCCCTTCCACTTGCACGCGCGCGGTCAGAGTCGTTTCTTGCGTTTCGGCGCTGGCAGATGCAGCGCCAAGCACACACATAATGAGAACAGCGGACGCCCAAAGTCTTAGAAATGCAGCCATGCTTAAAACAATACTCCCATCGTCATATTCACCTGGTCGGCAGTATCGAGAGAACCTATTTGCGTCGTTCTCAGATGGCGATATTCGCCGGAGAACAGCAAATCGGAACGGGGACGATAGACAAAGTTAATCATCTCGCTCCGATTGCCGGCCAGAACAGAAGGATAGTAGCTGACCGGAGATGCAAAGGCGTGAATACTGGACGCAAAAGGGCTGTCCACGCCGAAGGCTCCATTGAACTCAAGCCGCGAGGTGGCCGAGAACTTCAGCTGTGACCATCCCCCGGCGGAATCGAGAGGCCGAAAATCCGAAGCTGGATCCAAGGGATTGCCGCTGAACACAATTGACTGGCCGATGCCTCCGCCTAAACCGCCGACCGCGCGGCCTCGATAGAACTCGCCAGACAACTCAAGCCGTGACGGCAGAGGAATGCGCCAGTCGGTTGCGACCGCCCATCCGTCCACCAGCCAGCCGAACCCCCAATTTTGCCGGGAATAATATCCGCTGGCTCCGATGCCGAACGGCCTGCCATCGTAGGAGCCATTCCAACTGGTGCGGACAGCATACGCGGGCTGGCCGGAGCTTTCCCCGGCCTGCGGCTCGCGGTGCGTGCCATACGAAGGCTCCCCGGTCACATTGTCCATGATGCCGGCTTGAATCGTGACATTCTGATTATCTCTAACTTCAAACCGGTGCTCCACTCTGATCTGTGGCGTCCACGCCCACAGGTTTCCTGCATATCCAAAACTGGGAATTGCCAGCGAAGCGAATGAAGTTGGGGTAAGCGGCGAGATGAACAGATTGTCTTGTCCCCCAATAATGGAAGTCTTCTCCCAATCGAAGCGCACATCAGCTGTGCGCAGTCGTACCAGGCCGGTGTTAACCCCGTCGAGCGCGCCCGCCGGAAATCCGCCGCCGAAATCAAACTGGACCTCGCCGCTGGTCTTCGCTCCGCCGACTGTAGGACCAAACACTTCCAGGCCCAATTCTGATTGGCGAAAGGTTGCGCCAAAGCTCGATCGAGCGCCGTATACATCGGCAGCGGTTGCATAAGTAGGGAAGTCCGCGTTATTGGTGCTGCCGTGATCGCTGAACAGATTTAGCAACACCAGCCCGGAAAGTCGGACGCGGTATTTGGATGCACTTTCGATCTTCGTCTGATACTGAGTGCGTATCTCGTTCTGGAGTAACTGGGTGGTTTCTTCATCCGAGGAGAGGCGCTGAGGCAGACTGGGGTTGGCGACTCCGGGTGGTGCACTTGCGGCGATCTCGCTCGAAGCTGCCGCAGCAGGTGAGGACGCACCTCCACGCAGACTGTCAATCTCCTTGCGCAGTTCTTCGCTCTCCGCCCGATATTGTGACGCCTCCGTTTTGATCTCGGCAACGGCGGCACGCAGCTCCTGTACCTGTGCGCGCAACTCCTGGACGGACTCAACCAGCGCTTTGTCCTGAGAAGTGTTCGAGGTCTGCGCTGTCGAGAGCGTACAACAGGTCGCAACCGCAAGCAGGTAGGCGCAGACTTTATCGGATTGCGAAATGCGCAATAGTCGGTGTCTCAAGTTTTCCTCCCGAACAGAAGTTGTTGTTCTGTCCGCGGAGGTCAGGCCAGGTCACGCCTGCCCAGAGTTCGCATGCGCTCCCGCCGCGGACGATGGCTGATGTATCTCTTCAGGCCCTCCGCTCACAGCCGGAGCGGCTGGGCGAGGGAGGGTAATTCGGAAGGCTGTGCCTTCCGTAGAAGTTCGTTCGACTATAATCTCGCCCCCGTGGTCCTGGACGATCTTTTGAACCACTGTCAAACCCAGACCAGTTCCATTTTCTTTGCCCAGGCTGACAAATGGTTCAAACAGTGTAGTCCGAATTGACGCAGGAACACCACGCCCACCGTCGATGACCCTGATTTCAATGCCCGAAGAGGCATCGTTGAGCTCGACGACCACCCTCCCGGAGCGGTCAGCCGTGGATTCGCAGGCATTCAGTAGAAGGTTGAAGAATGCACGCTCCAGCTTACGATGGTCAAACCAGCCTTCGACCCCGCCGGCTTGCCGGACCTCCACTCTCGCATTGTGAAATTCAGGGTTAGAACGTACTGCCTGCACCGCGTTCTCCAGGTCAGTCCGAATGCTGCCATGAGTGGGGTGCAGCGAGGCGCGGGTGCGCGAAAACTCGAGCAGTGAATCGATCAACTCCGTCATGCGTTGTACGGCAAGCTGAACTTCCAGATACAGCTCTTCGCGCTGCTCCCGCGAAAGGTTCTGCTCGCACAGGAATTCGGCGTTCGCAACGATGGCTGCAAGCGAATGGCGCAGATCGTGGGAAATTGAACTTGCCATCCGGCCGATGGTCGCCAGTCGCTCCGATTCAATCAGGTTTTGCTGGATTTTTTGCAGGCTTTGACGCATACGGTCGAACGCGCGGGACAGTTCAGCGGCTTCATCCTTCCCCTTGGTATCAAGGGCGTAACTGAAATCGCCGCGTTCAAGAGCCGCAACCCCAGCCAGCAGGCTTGAGAGTGGCCTGGTAAAAGTATGCGAGATAAAGAACACCAACCCGCTGCCAATCAGCACTGCCAGCAGTCCCAATCCGAGCAGCAGCCGGTTGAGCTTTTGCAGGGAAGCCGTGGCCTCATCATAAGACTTGAGAACGGTCAGCCGCACGTCAGCCCGGCCCCGGGGTGCTAAATCCAGGGTGGCTTCCAGAAATCGCTCATTTCCCAACTGGATTAATTGGGGTTGTGCCGAAGTTGCCACCAGTTTTTGTTGCGCGAGTTCCGCATCGAGACCGCGCCCGAGGGTACTTACAATGACTGTGTCTCCGTAAGAGAAGACTACTTTACTGTTAGCAATGCGGCTTACCTGCGACGCCACCCGTTCGTCTATTTCGTATCCAACAACCACGAATCCCAGCACGCTGTCCTTGAGCGCAGGACCGAAATAGATAGGACGCATAAAAATTTCATAGAGATGTTGCCCGCCAATCCACCACAGTTGCGGCTGTTGAAGCGACTGGGAGAGGGATTCCTGCGCCATTTGTCGCGTGAAATTTGGCTTGTTCGTATGAATCGCAACTACCTTTCCGCTTTGGTCGGCCAGGACAAACAGGTCACTACCCGCTAACTTCGCGATGGGTGCAGTGCCATCCTGAATCGTGGGCTCATCGTGGGTGGTCATCATCGCTCGCAAAGACGGCATGTCGGCGAGCAGGTCCGCGGAATGGTTAAGGGTGATCGCTTTTTCGCGCTGAAAACTTTGGAAGTTACTGACTGAGTTTTGCAGATCGGTAGAAACCTGCTTTTTCACCTGCGATTGCACATTCTGCCGCACCAGCAGAAGACTCAAAGAAGTGAGTCCGGCAGAGATGAGCACCATGGACAACAAAAATTTGGTGCGCAGACGGAATCTGACCATGCAAGTCCTCTGTCGGTGCTAGCTCACGAACTTATAGCCTACACCGTGCACGGTGCGGAAATGTACTGGATTGGCAGGGTCTTTCTCAAGCTTCTGCCGCAATTTCAGAATGTGATTGTCCACCGTCCGCGTGGAGGGGTAATTGTGGTATCCCCATACTTCGTTCAGTAATTCGTCGCGGGTAATTACACGCTCGGGATTTTGCACCATAAACTTCAATGTCTTGAATTCCTGGGCAGTCAGGGCCGTCACCTTGCCGTCTCGAATCACTTCCATCTTGGTGAAATCGATGTGCACATCGGCAAAGGAAAACTGGTCGGTAACCACCGGGCGGGTAGTGCGGCGAAGGGCGGCGCGCACCCGAGCCAGAAGTTCACGCGGGCTGAAGGGCTTGGTGACGTAGTCATCGGCGCCGAGCTCAAGGAGCAGGACCTTATCTGAAACATCGCTGGCCGCGCTCAGAACAATAATAGGCACGGCGGGTGTGTGTTGCTTGATTTCGCTGCAAACATCCCGTCCCATCATGCCCGGCAATCTCAGGTCCAGCACTACCGCTGAAGGTGCGCTGCTGCGGAATAACTCTACTGCAGTGTTTCCATCGCCCGCCACCTGCACTCCATACCCTTCGGCTTCAAACAGACGCCGCAACGCCTTCTGCACGGCGCGGTCGTCTTCTACGACCAGAATCCGATCCATGGGCTTTACCACTGGTCTTGGCGCGAGTTTCTGTGGAGCGGTCTGAAAAGTTGATGGAGGCAGGCTTTCAACGGCGCGCAGCATATCTTCTCCCCTTGCTCCTTTGCTCACTGTCTTAGGAGCTCTGCCTTTAAGGTTACTACTTCCTTTTTTCAATGGGGCTGCCTGCGCGGAAGCTTGACAATCTTTTTACAAGCTTAATTATGAACATCTTACCGCGCTCAGGGAAGGGCTAGGTGTTCTTGAGCAGGAGCTTCATTGCGCTGGAGCCATGATCTGAAATTATCAATTCGACCTCAGAGTATCCGGAGATTATCCAATCGGCTCCGGCTTCCTCGAGTTCCGGGTCGGAGGATGTGGACCGTAACGCGATGACTACGGCACCGGCCGCCTTCCCCGATCGAATTCCTGCCGGAGCATCTTCGAAGACTATGCAGCGGGATGCCGGAACGCCAAGCAAAGCCGCCCCCTTTGCATAGGGTTCGGGGTCGGGTTTCCCATGGCGAACATCGTCGCAGGTAATCTTGTTCTTGGGAATCGGTAGCCCGGCCGCTTTCAAGCGGACGTCGGCCAATGGTCGAGCGCAGGAGGTTACCAGTGCCCACCGATCTGACGGCAGCGATTCGAGGAGTTTGCGTGCCCCAGGAAGCGGGATGACGCCTTCTGTGTCTTCGAGTTCGCCGCGAAGAATGATCTCGTTTTCGGCTTCGAAATCTGCATCAGGGAAAATATCGCGCACGGTTGCAATACTCGGACGGCCATGCGCCAGCCGTACCGTCTCCTGAGGATCGAGTCCATGGGCCAGTGCCCATTTGCTCCATACCCGCTCGACCGCCGGCGTGGAATCGACCAGCACACCGTCGAGATCAAAGAGCACGCCTTCGCACGAAATTTCAACCATGAATAACGATAACAGGAGATTCAGCCGCGGGTGGGACGTCGGCTTAGTTGGCCTTCGCAGGTTCGAGTATTTTGGGATGGAAAATCTTCAGGCTGCGAAGATCGGCTTCAGCGCGGGATAGAGTTGGCGATAATTTTTGTAGGCCTTGTTCATAACCTTCTCCGCCGCTACTTCCGGCTTCACCCGCTTTTGCACCTGCACAACCGCATCACACGCATCTTCAACCGAGTTCCACCACTTTGCTCCAACTCCAGCCAGCAGTGCCCCGCCGTAAGCCGCGCCCTCTTCGGCTGCAAGAATTTCAACTTCGTGCCCGTAAACGTCCGCCTGAATCTGCCGCCAAAGATCAGAACGTGCGCCTCCGCCTCCAAGGCGAATGTTGCGTACCGGAACTTTCATTTCCTCAAACAGCGAAAAAGTGTCTTTCAGGCTGAATGCCACTCCTTCCAGCACCGCACGCACAATATGCCCGCGGGTATGACTTGCCGCCAGGCCAGTGAGCGTTGCTCGCGTGTTCGGATCCAGATGAGGCGTGCGCTCGCCCATCAGATACGGCGCCCAAAGTACACCGTCAGAGCCGGGCGGAACTTGGGCGGCTTCTCGGGTGAGTTCGTCGTACGACAAATCGCCGGAATTTTTCAGGAGGTCGCGAATCCAGCGTAGCGACAGTCCTGCCGCCTGGGTCACACCCATCACATGCCACCGCCCGGGAACAGCATGACAAAAGGTGTGAACTCGTCCCTTCGAGTCCATAGCGGGATTATCGGTCGCAGCGAAAACGACTCCCGATGTTCCGATGGTAGCGCTCACGGCCCCGGCGCGCACGATTCCCATACCAACCGCGCCGCCCGCCTGATCACCTGCCCCGGCCACGATGGGCGTTCCGGCTTTCAGTCCAGTGTGGGCCGCGCCTGCGTCGGATATCCGAGCACAAACTTCCGGCGACTCGTAAAGCTTCGGCAGACTGCTCATCGGCAGCTCCGCCGCCGCCATCATTTCTTGCGACCATCGCCGGTGGGCTACGTCCAGCATAAGCGTGCCAGACGCTTCCGCGACGTCCATGGCATGATCTCCACTCATCCGAAAGCGAACGTAATCCTTGGGCAGCAACACGCGGCGAAATCGCCGCCAAATATCGGGCTCGGTCTCACGAACCCAGAGAAGCTTGGTCAGGGTGAAATTCGTGAGCGCGGGGTTGCAGGTCAGCTCAATGATTTTCCGTTCACCCAGCTTGGAATTCAGCCAGTCGCATTGCGCTTGCGTCCGTTGATCGCACCAGATCAGCGCCGGCCGGAGGACTTCGTCTTTCTCGTCTAGCAGGACCGCGCCATGCATCTGGCCTGCGAGTCCGACGCAGACTACATTGGCACCGGGAACATTCGCCAAAGCTAAGCGGATTGCTGATCCGGCCGCTCTCCACCAATCGTGCGGATCCTGCTCTGCCCATCCGGTACGCGGCGAAGCGAAGGGTGCGTGCTCACAGGTCGCCGAACTCGCAATTGCGCCCTGCCGGTCCACCAGCACGGCGCGTGTTCCGCCCGTGCCTACATCAATTCCGAGTAGATAATCCATTCCGTGTTCCTTCAGATCCAACGAGAAAGCCTTAAGGCGAGTCAGTGTAGCAGACCGATAAGCAACCCGGGGGTGAGGAGCCGCGTCGAAAACCGGAACCCACGAGGAGGAGAATTCATGCGTAGTCGAGTGTTACCTCTTTTCATATTATTGCTGGTGGCGATTGGTCTGGTTTACGCACAAGGCCATCGCATGGCAATTCACGAGCCGCATATGAGTGCCGCTTATGGACATTTGGAACAGGCAAGGTCGGAGTTGGAACGGGCAGCACCCAACAAGGGCGGTCATCGCGAGCGCGCCATGCAGTTGGTTGATCAGGCGATGCAGCAGATTCAGGAAGGCGAACAGTTTTACCAGCAGCGCGGGCACTAGGTTCAAGTCGCATCAGATGGCGCGGGCCTTAGCCCGCCCATCGCGACCTGATTACGTCACGCTCACTTCGGTATACGTTCCATACGCCTCACGCAGCGCCTCGCATATCTCTCCGATGGTCGCATATGCCCGCACTGCATCAATGATGTAAGGCATGGTGTTTGCGGACGAGATGCTGCCGCTTGTTTCCGCTCGCGGTTCTTCTTGAGCAGCCCTCTTTAGTGCGGTTAAGCGCCGTTGTACCTCTTCATTGGACCGGCGCTGGCGCAAGCTCTTCAGCTTCGCTGACTGCTGCTGCGCAACCGTTTCGTCGATATACAGAATCTTCGGCGATTCCTCGTCAACGACGAACTCATTCACGCCAACAATGACTTTTTCCTTCGCTTCTGCGGCGCGCTGAAAATTGTAGGAAGCCTCCGCGATCTCCTTCTGCGGATATCCTCGTTCAATCGCTTTCACCATTCCGCCCATTGCATCGAGTTTGCCGAAATAATCCAGAGTGCCATTTTCCATCTGTAACGTCAGGTTTTCGAGGAAGTAAGAGCCTCCGAGCGGATCGACAGTCTGGGTAACGCCGGATTCATAGGCGATGATTTGTTGAGTGCGCAGCGCAATCCGTGCCGCTTCTTCGGTAGGGAGTGCGAGAGCCTCATCGTATGCATCGGTGTGAAGCGATTGGGTTCCACCCAGCACCGCAGCCAGAGCCTGAATCGCCACTCGCGCTATGTTGTTCATTGGTTGCTGCGCGGGAAGCGAAACGCCGGCAGTCTGCGTATGAAACCGCATCAGCCAGGTGCGCTGGTTTTTGGCTCCGAAGCGATCCTTCATAACCTGATACCAGAGTTTTCGCGCAGCCCGGTATTTGGCGATCTCTTCGAAGAAATCGTTGTGCGCGTTAAAGAAGAAGCTCAACCGCGGTCCGAAGTCATCCACATCAAGGCCGCGCCGGCGTGCCCACTCGACGTACTCAACGCCGTCGTAAAGCGTGAAAGCCAGCTCTTGCAGGGCGGTCGAACCGGCCTCGCGAATGTGATATCCGCTGATCGAAATGGTATTGAAACGCGGCGTGAACTTTGAGCCGAACTCGAAGGTATCGATGACCAGGCGCATCGAGGGCGCGGGTGGATAGATGTATTCTTTCTGTGCGATGTATTCCTTCAGAATGTCATTCTGAATGGTGCCGGAAATCTTCTTCCAGTCGGCGCCTTGCTTTTCCGCCACGACCAGGTACATCGCCCACAGCACCGAGGCCGGCGAATTGATCGTCATCGAGACGGTTGTCTTCTCAAGATCAATGCCGCTGAAAAGAATCTCCATGTCCTCCAGCGAATCGATGGCGACGCCGCATTTGCCGACTTCGCCTTCACTGGCCGGGTGGTCGGAGTCATAACCCATCAATGTCGGAAGATCGAATGCGACTGAAAGTCCACTACCGCCGTGTTCGAGCAGATACTTGTAGCGCAGGTTGGTCTCTTCAGGCGAGGCGAAGCCTGAGAATTGCCGCATCGTGAAAAGCTTGCCGCGGTATCCGGTGGCATGGATGCCCCGAGTAAACGGCGGTTCCCCCGGATGGCCCAAGTACTTTTCGTAATCCCAGTCCCGCGGAAGGTCGGCTTCGGTGTAGAGACGCCTTATGGGCACACCTGAAATCGTGGTGAAGCGCGCGCGGCCATTTTCGTCGATGTTGGAGCCAGTTGCGGCGCCGATGGGCTTCTCGGGTGATTTCTCCAGAGATGGAAGAAGGGTCTTTTCCGCCCAACGCTTCTCCGAAGCGGACGGATGGCGGTTTTCAGATAATTCTGAAATCGGGCTCTCTGAAACTGAATTGGCGGAAACCGAAGGCTTTTTCGGCGGCATGGAGGCTCCGTTTTGATGATAGGGTGCGCCTCAACAGGAGGCAAGCCGTCGAAACGACCAAGTGGTCGGTGAAGAACATCCAAAATCACGTTGATGAATTCTTGCGGTCCCGCGCCAATTCCCAAGCCTTCGCGTACTTCCAGGAAACGTAAACCGCGTGGTACATGTGCAGCAGCAAGCCCTCTCGACCGTCCAGCAATCCAAGGCGCAAGAAATAATTGTAGATAAACGTCAGCTTGGGGCGCACCACGATATCGAGCAGTCTGAAGCTGCCATGTCCTTTGGCCACAGCGACCTCAGCCCCGCAAGACGAATAGCTGTTCATGTGGTCAATGTAGCCGCGCAAGGTCGGATAGGCGTCATGAATCAGTGCATGTTTCAGCTGGCCGGTGAGACCCTTAACCTTTATCGTCGGATGCGCGCCGTACTCCTCAAAGTGCCCAGCCCCGCGGCGAATAAGCCGCAATTTGGGATCAGGATAAAAGCCGCCGTGCTTCATCCAGCGGCCAAGGAAAAAGTTTTTGCGAGGTATGTAAAAGCCAACCGCTTTTTCTGAACTGTCTACGACAAGGCGAATCTCTTCCGCCAACTCGGGTTCCACCGCTTCATCCGCATCCAGTTGCAGAACCCAGTCCCCCGACCCTTTTTCCATTGCAGAATTTTTCTGTGCCGCGAAGCCTTTCCACGGTTCGACGAACACTTGCGCGCCGAAAGTCCTTGCGATCTCGACCGTACGATCGGTGGAGCCGGAATCAACCACGATGATCTCGCCCCGGCCGTCACGCACTAATGGCATGACGCTTTCGAGCGTTTGCGCCAGGTTGGCCTCTTCATTAAGGGTGATCAGAGCGACAGAGATTTTCACGCACTGAAACTATACCGGAGCGCGCCGCCAAGATGGTTCTGAAGTCACCCCCACTGTGCGCTCACCGTTATTGCTGCTGTGGGGCTGGCGATGGCGTCTCAGGCTGAGCATTCGCTCCCGTAGCGACGTCCTTGCTTGGCGCCACAAAAGGAATTTTGGGCATGTGCGTGACTTGCCCGCGCTGTGCATCTTCAACCACAATTCCTGCGTTTTCCAAAAGCAGGCCGGTTGAGCGGTCAAGCTCGACCCGTGCCTTCTCGTATGCTGCCTTAGCTGACACCAAGGTGGATTCAGTACTCGTGAGCGACGATTGCATCTGTAACACTGCCGTAGGATTCGATACCCCAGCCTCCAGCTTCTTTTGCTCAGCATCGAGCGTCTGTCGCGCCAGCGATACAGCTGCCTGCGCTGCATCAACACTGGCACGGTTTTGCTGCACATCGAACTGCGCATTGCGGACTTCAATCCGCACTTGATTTTCCAGTTGCTGCAAACGCACTTGTGCTTGCCGAAATTCAAGTTCAGCCCGAACCTGATTGGCCTGCGCCGTGCGATTCAGTATGGGAACGTTCAGCGTCACGCCAACACCTTTATCGGGCGCCGTGGAGTTAACTAGCTGGCTCAGCGTGTCGCCATATCCTACCGATCCGTTAAGAAACTGAGATGGAATGCGGTTCTGGTTGATACAGATACCTGAGGAAGTCGGGCAGAACGAAGCGTTGGGACTGAGCGATCCGCCGAGTCCACTCCCTCCGTAATACCCGTACAGCGCGAGCGAAGGCAGCATCGAATTGCGTACAGTCTTGATGTTAATGTTGCGGTTGGTCAGGTCAATTCTGGATTCTGCAAGCTCCGCCCGATGCTGCAACGCGTCATTAATAAGGTCCTGAGTGGGCACCACTGCTTCTTGCGGCGGCAGTTGAATCGTGGAAGTGGGAATAACGTCGGCGCCCGCCAGGTTTTGGTCCTCAAGGTTCCGCGTCAGCGCATTTTTCATCAGCAGTTCCTGTAATTGCAGGTTGGTCTGTGCGACAGTCAGGGTTTGCTGATTGCTGGCTACGGTGCTACGCGCGCTAACAACCTGAATCGGAGGCAATGTTCCAAGCTGGACTGCCTTTTCATTGTCCGAAAGCGTCTTCTGCGCGAAGGCTAAAGCTTCCTGTTGCACGCGCACGTTTTCGAAGGCGTAAACCAGGTTCCAGTAAAGATTTTCAATCTGATCGACTGTCATAATGACTTGCAATCGAAACGCGACATCTGAAATCTCGCGATTGTTCTTGGCGATGCGTATGAATCGCGTGTTCGGCAGGAATCCGAATCCCTGCAATAACTCCTGGCTGACTTTGAACTGGAATCCGGAGCTTAAGGTGGGGCTCAAGGCGCTTAATGGGCCGTTGGTCGTAATATGCGTGTTGTTGAATCCTACTGAAATGTTGGTGCCGGTGTGGAATCCCTGCTGGTACGCGAAATCTGCGATGCCGGTGTTGTTGTTCGTGACTGCCTTGCCGCTCAGAGCGCTGCTTGAGAGCACGTAATCGCGGTCCATCTGGAACGTGCCGCTGAGTATCGGGTCAAAGCTTGTAATCGGCGCACCAATGCCCAGAGTCGAAGTGACCAGCCCGTTGGTCCCCGTGCCGGCCCCGCCGGCCGCCACGCTTGTTCCTCCCGTACCTGAACCCACCGTGCCGCTCAGGCCTCCTACCCCACCGCCCGGCGTGTTCTGGACCACTCCCGTATTCACGCCAAGAATGCTCGATCCAGCTCGCGCCCTCAGCAGATCCGTATCGGCAATGTTCAGGTTGTATCGCGCCAGGACCAGATCGAGATTGTTCTCCAAAGCCAGCGCCACAGCGTCGTCCATCGACAGATAAATCTTGCCGTCGTGCAGCAGTTGATCAATGCGTGGCGCATTTTTCAGGTCCGGCTCGTGCACGTGACGTGGCTCGTAAGGTGCCAGCACGTTAGGAATGGGCTTAACGGATTTTGAATAATCCTGGGGAGTGTAATGTTCCAGCTTGGGCGCAGGCGTGGTCACTGCTCGCGGTGCGGGGGGAAGGGCTCCCGTATCCTTCGTTTGCGGGACGGAATTATTCTGGGTGTATCCGACGCTCCAGAAGGCGAGAACTAGAACAGCAGCGCAAGACATGCGGGCGATGACGGTCAAGCCTGGCATGGGCGAATTTCCTTTCATTTATCCCAAATTAATACGGAGCTTCTGAATCCGAATTGGATGCGAAAATGCGCGTCCCGGAAGCGAAAGGGACTTCTACAGGGTAGCTGTCTTTTTGGGAGAGAAGTGCGCGGGAGTGTAAAGATTTATCAAGAAGCAAACGGGCGGCATTTGAACTGACCGCCCGTTCCGGATCCGAAATTACTGTTGCGGTTGGGTTGCAGGCTGCGTCTCCTGCGGCATCACCGACGAAGTATCGCTGCTCGGCGCGATGAACGGAATCTTGGGATTGTGCGTGACCACTCCCTTTTCCGCATCATCCATCACGATTCCCGCATGCTCCAGCAGAAGGCCGGTGGCGCGATCAAGTTCGATCTCGGCCTTCTCGTATGCTGCTTGCGCAGAAACCAGATTGGATTCTGCGGTCGCGAGCAACGACTGATTCTGCAACACCAGGGTTGAAGTCGAAGCTCCCAGATTAAACTTCTTCTGTTCCGCCTCAAGTGATTGCTTGGCCAGTTCCACCGCAGCCTGCGAGGCTTGGACGGCAGCCCGGTTTTGCGTCACTGAAAACTGCGCATTGCGAACTTCGATGCGGATCTGGTTTTCGATTTGCTGCAAACGCATTTGCGCCTGACGAAATTCCAACTGCCCGCGAATCTGAAGAGCCTGCGCCTGGCGGTTGCGGATCGGAATATTGAGAGTGAAACCGACTCCCTTGTCCGGTGCAGTCGAGTTCACCAGTTGATTGAGAGAATTGGTGTAGCTATTTGAGCCGGTGACAGGAATATTGACCGTGTTCCCAAAGGCGGGATTCGGTCCCGCGCAGAATCCCGACTGCTGCTGTTGGGGGCTTTGATTCACGCACAGGTTGGCCGCGTTTTGCGAACCCGCCAATCCCGATCCGCCATAGTACGCGAAAAGATCCAGCGTCGGCAGCAAGGAGTTCTTTAGCGCTTTTTCACTGATCTCGCGGTTCTTCAGGTCGATCCGCGATTCGACCAGTTCGGCGCGGTGCTGGAGCGCCTGATTCACCAGGTCTTCAGTTGGAGAGATGGGTTCTTGCTGCGGCAGTGCCATGGTCGTGGTGGGGATCACCTCCGCGTTAGCAAGCTGCGGATCCTGCAAATTACGGCTTAGGGCGTTCTTCATCAGAAGCTGTTGCAGTTGTAGATTGGTCTGCGCCTGCACCAGGCTCTGCTGGTCGGATGCGACCGTGTTCTGCGCCCGGACCACTTCGATCGGAGCCAGGCTCCCGATCTGCACCTGCTTCTGATTGTCTGACAATGTCTTTTGTGCGAACGCCAGCGCTTCTTGCTGGACCCTCACGTTTTCATATGCGAACACCAGGTTCCAGTAGAGATTCTCGATCTGATCAACCGTGGTAATGATCTGAAGGCGAAAGGCCACATCCGTGATTTCGCGGTTGTTCTTGGTGATGCGGATTAAGCGGTCATTGGGCAGAAAGCCAAATCCCTGCAAAAGGTGCTGATTCAATTCGAACCTGAACGAGGGGGTAATAAGCGGGCTCAAACTGGTGAAGGTGCTATTCGAGGTCGTCCGCGAATTGCTAAAGCCAACCGACAAGTCGGTGCCACTCTGCAGCCCTTGCACGTACCGGAAGTTGTACGTGCCGGTATTCTGCTTGAGCACCGGCGCTCCGGAGAACGCGTTTGTGGAGAGACCGCTGAAGTGGTCCTCTTGCAATGTCGAACTCAGAATCGGATCGAAACTCGTGATCTGCGGGCCTATGCCCAGCGTTGTGCTTACCAATCCATTGGTCCCGCCACCGATTCCGCCGGCCGCCGCTGATGTGCCGCCCGGTCCCGACCCGACGGCTCCGCTCAATCCTCCCACTCCACCACCTGGAGTATTTTGCACAATGCCGGTGGGGACGCCGAAAAAGTTGTTTGCTCCACCTTTGGCGCGCAGCACTTCCGTATCGGCGATGCCCAGGTTGTAACGGGCGATGCCGATGTCGAGATTGTTTTCTAATGCCAACGCTACCGCGTCATCCATGGAAAGATAAATTTTGCCCTCGCGCATTAGTTGGTCAATTCGCGGCGTATTGGTCAGATCGGGTGCAGGTACGCTGCTGGGAGTGTAAGGGGCGATCACATTCGGGAACGCGCGATGCGGCTTGGTGTAATCCCTGACTTCGAATGCGTGGGCAGAAGACGGCGCGGGCGCTGTCGGCAGGCTTGCTTGCGCAGGCGGGTTCGACTGCGCCGGTGTCGCATCCTGCGCCCCCAATGTCGCCGGCAGGCCACCGACCAAGGCTAACGCCGTTATTTGTCGAAAAGCACACTTCAAAGAAGATAAAAACATGCCATGCTCTCCATTTATCTCATGTACTAAAGAGTGACCAAATTGCGTTGGCAATCGCCAAGACGCACAATCCGGCGAAAATCATTCCTGGTTCAAACCTGTATTACGGATGAACAGGCCTACGGGTTCCCCGAATCTGCGCGCAACGCAGAAAACGGCGAAATAGTTATGCAAGAGAATCCAACAGTATAGCTGAGCGACTAACGCTGCCCGGAGCCGTAACAATGTAATCTTGGATGCAGGTTCATGCCGCAGGATTCGATTTCTCCATGCGCAATCTCAAACTGATTCTGGCCTACGACGGCAGCGAATTTTGCGGCTGGCAAGTCCAACCGGACGCACTCAGCGTGCAAGGCGCGCTAGCCTCTGCTATTGGACGCATAACCGGCGAAAAAGTACTCCCGCAAGGCTCCGGGCGCACGGATGCGGGTGTGCACGCGCTTGCACAAGTGGCAACATTTCAGACCGACTCCGTGATTCCTGCCGCAAATCTTGTGGTGGCTCTCAACGACATTCTGCCTGCCTCAATTCGGCTAACAGAGGCCAGCGAGGCGCCGGCAGATTTCCATGCACGCAAGTCAGCCAGGGCCAAGACCTATCGTTACAGGATGTATCGTGCGGCCATTTGCCCGCCGTTTTTGGCGCGATATGTGTGGCACTACCCCTATCCGCTGGATTTCGATGCCATGGCAGAAGCCGCCCCGCTCATAGAAGGCGAGCATGACTTCACATCCTTCGCGGCGGTTGATCAGGAAAAGGGTGCGCCAGTGATCTCAAACGTGCGCACGGTTTTTTCCTCCTCATGGCGACGCGACGGCGACGAATTCGCTTACGAAGTGTGCGGCAATGGGTTCCTTCATCATATGGTCCGAAATCTGGTGGGAACTTTTCTTCTGGTGGGAAAGAAAACTCTAAAACCCAGCGATATCGGCGCGATCCTCGAAGCCAGGAACCGAGCCGACGCGGGTGCGACTGCGCCGCCCAATGGATTGTATCTGCTGAGCGTGGAATACTGACTTACAGGCTGCGCCGGGGGTGGGTTTCAATCATTAAACCCACGATGATGATTCAATCTCGCACCTGCCCGGTACCGATGATCTGATATTTCGACGACGTTAGCTCGCGGAGCGCGAACGGTCCGCGGCAGTGCAGTTTTTGCGTGCTCACGCCCATCTCCGCCCCAAAGCCGAATTCTCCGCCATCGGTGAACCGTGTTGATGCGTTCCAGTAAACCGCAGCCGAGTCCACTAGCTGAAGAAATTTCTTTGCGTTGTTCTCGTCCGCGGTAACGATGGTTTCGGAATGTTTAGTTGAGTAATGATTGATGTGCTCGATCGCCTCGTCCACGTCCGAAACGATGCGAATCGCCATGCACAGGCGCAAATATTCCTCGCCCCAGTCCTGTTCAACAGCGGCAGCCACACCCGAGGCCAGTTTTATTGCCGCGTCGTCCCCGCGAAGCTCCACGCCCGCATCGGCCAATGCCCCCACGATTGCGGGTACGAATTTAGCCGCGATGGCGCGATGCACCAGCAATTTTTCGGCAGCATTACAGACTGACGGCCGCTGAGTCTTGGCATTGATCACAATGCGCGACGCCATCTCGAGATCAGCGGACTCATCGACAAAAATGTGACAGTTCCCGGCGCCGGTTTCAATCACTGGGACCAGAGCATTCTCGATCACATGCGAAATCAACGCCGGCCCTCCGCGCGGAATTACAACGTCCACCAGTCCGCGCGCGGTGATTAACTCCTGCACCGTTTCCCGCGTGCTCGAATCCAGCAACTCGATTGCACCGGGAGGCACGCCTGAAATGCCGGAGATGATCTCAGCCAGAACGCGATTGCTATGCGCCGCTTCCTTGCCCCCTCGCAGAACGACTGCATTGCCGGTCTTGAATGCCAGCACCGCCGCATCCACCGTAACGTTCGGCCGCGACTCGTAAACAATGCCGACAACGCCGAGCGGTACGCGCACCTTTCGAATCAGCAGACCATTCGGCCGCGTCCATTCTTCGATGACTTCGTTCACCGGGTTAGGAAGGCCTGCAACCTCGCGGACGGAGGTCGCCATTTCTGAAATCCGACCATCATTCAGCAGCAGGCGATCGCGCATCGCTCCTGACATGTTCGCCAACGCCAGGTCTTGCTCGTTGGACGCAAGAATCTGGGTGGATCGTGCCTCAATCGCATCTGCCATTTGCAGCAGCAGTGAATTTTTCTGCTCAGTCGAAAACTGTGCCAGCGCACTCGCAGCCGTACGGGCGCGCTCAATTTTTTCCCGAGTAGTTGACGTCATGGCCGGAGAACTAACCATATTCAGCCTCGGCCTTTGCTCGGCGGGAAATGGGTGCCGATTTTTAGCGCCAGCGCTTTGGCTATAGCCTGCGGGTCACGCCCATTTGCGATCGCGACATTCACCCCAGCGTCGCTCGCAGTTTTCGCGGCCCGCAGCTTCGAACGCATTCCGCCGCGGCCCAGCTTGCCGTGTCCGTTACACAAGGCTTCCATCGCCGGCGTAAGTTTGCGGACCGTACGCACCAGGCGCGATTGCTTGCCGTTCGGAGCGTAGAAACCATCTACATCGGTTAAGAGAAGCAGCCAGTCCGCTTTCACCGCAGCAGCCAGCAGTGCGCTCAATTCGTCATTGTCGCCGAACGCCCCAACTAGTTCGCGCACAGAGACGCTGTCGTTTTCGTTTACCACGGGCACGACTCCCAGTCGCAGCAATTCGCCAAGAGTGTTCTGCAGGTTCTTGTAACGCACCGGCGAAGTGAAATCGTCACTCGAGAGCAGCAGTTGCGCAACGGTTTTCTTCCCGAAAAAAACCTGTTCGTAGGTGTGCATGAGCGCGCTCTGGCCAACTGCCGCGCACGCTTGCATCAGGGGCACGTTGCTGGGCCGCTCCTTTAGTCCGAGTTGCGCCATCCCCGAGGCAATGGCGCCCGAGCTGACGATGAGGAATTCGTCACGTCGCAGGTCGAATTGATCCACCAGGGAGCGCAGTTGCTTGGTGTCAATACGGCCCCCGGGCGCAATCAGGCTGGTTCCGATTTTTATCACCAGGCGCATGTGTACTCACTAATTTAGCAAGTTCAGGTCTTGTGGTGCACAGTTTGCCCCCGCAATGATGTAATAGAGCCGTGCTGAAGATCGCGCCCACAGAACGATTTTCGTCGCGGGTCGAAACCTATGTGCGCTTTCGACCGTCGTATCCTCCGGGCGTGATTGACGTTCTGCGAGACGAATGCGGTTTGAGCCGTGAGTCAGTAATTGCAGATGTTGCGTCCGGGACTGGGCTGCTTACTCGATTGCTTCTCCAAAACGGCAACCGCGTTTTCGGCGTCGAGCCCAATCCGGACATGCGTCGCGCCGGAGAGGAATATCTCGCAGGATTCCCAAATTTCACCAGCGTCGCAGGCACCGCTGAATCAACCACCCTGCCGGATCACGCGGTGGACCTGATTACCTCCGCTCAGGCAGCCCACTGGTTCAAGCGTGAGGAAGCCTTGAAGGAATTCCAGCGAATCTTAAAGCCGTCTTGCTACCTGGCGTTGGTTTTCAACGATCGTCAGGTAAAAGGAAGTGTGTTCGCGGACGATTACGAAGAGCTGGTCGTTAAGTACGGCACGGATTACAGCGAAGTGCAGCGCCTTGGCCGCATTTTCGAGGGTGACGAGTTCTTCGCGCCCTTCAAATGCGAAAAGCGGACACTGCCCAATCATCAGGTTCTCAACTACCCAGCGCTCGAAGGCCGGTTGCTCTCATCTTCGTACGCCCCGCAGGCCGGTGATCCCTCGCACGAGCCCATGCTGGCTGATTTGCGACGCATGTTTGACAAACATCAGCGCGGCGGCCTGGTGCGCATGGAATATGACACCAACATTTATTTCGGCAAACTCTGAGGAGACCTGTTCACATGGCAACCAACGCGCCGTTGAAAACCTCGTTTCACATGGATCCTGAGGAATTCCGTAGGCGTGGCCATGAAATGGTGGACTGGATCGCCGACTACTACAAGCGCATTGAGTCCTACCCCGTACTCTCGCAGATGCATCCGGGCGAACTCCGCTCTTACTTGCCCCAACAAGCACCCCAGCGCGGCGAATCCTTCGACTCGATACTCGCGGACGTGGAAAAGCTGATTCTGCCGGGAATTACCCACTGGCAGTCGCCAAATTTCTTCGCCTATTTTCCGAGCAACGCTTCGGGGCCCGCGATTCTTGGCGATTTGCTTTCCTCCGGACTCGGCGTTCAGGGGATGCTTTGGGCGACCAGCCCCGCCTGCACTGAACTTGAGACGCATGTCTTGGATTGGCTGGTTCCGGCGCTCGGCTTGCCCGAACGATTTCTTTCGACCAGCACCGGCGGCGGTGTTATTCAAGACACCGCTTCGAGCGCCACTCTCTGCGCTGTACTTACCGCCCGCGAACGCGCGACCAATTTTCAGTCGAACCAGTCAGGAATTTCCGCAAAGCTCTGCGCTTACACATCGAATCAGGCGCATTCCTCGATAGAAAAGGCAATTCAGATCGCCGGCATCGGACGCGAAAATCTTCGCCTTATCGAAACCGACGAAAATTTCGCAATGAAGCCTAGCTCCCTTGTCGGTGCCGTACAGAAAGACCTCGCCGCTGGACTCAAGCCCTTTTTCGCTTGCGCAACCGTGGGAACAACATCGTCTAACGCCATCGATCCTGTCCCGCAGATCGGTGATTTCTGCCGCCAGCATGGCCTCTGGCTACACGTGGATGCCGCCATGTCCGGTACCGCCGCGCTCTGTCCCGAGTTTCGTCACCTTCACGATGGCGTCGAATCCGCGGACAGCTACTGCTTCAATCCGCACAAGTGGATGTTCACCAATTTCGATTGCGATTGCTTTTACGTGGCCGATCGAAAAACTTTGATCCAGACCCTCAGCGTGTTGCCGGAATATTTGCGTAATAAGGCAACTGAATCGGGCGCGGTCATCGACTACCGTGACTGGCAAATACCTCTCGGCCGTCGCTTTCGGTCGCTCAAGTTGTGGTTCGTGCTGCGGCATTACGGAATTGAAGGGTTGCAATTCCATATTCGCGAGCACGTGAGGCTGGCGCAGGAGTTCGCCTCATGGGTCCGGAAAGACGACCGATTCGAACTGGCGGTGGAACCGCCACTGAACCTGGTCTGTTTTCGCCTTAAGTCCAGCGATGACGCAAACCAAAAGCTTATGGACGCCCTCAACCGCAGCGGCGATCTGTACTTCACTCACACCCGGTTACAGAATCGCCTGACCCTGAGGCTTTCTGTCGGACAAGCTAATACCACCACCACTCATGTTCAAAATGCGTGGCACAGAATCCAACAGGAAGCCTCCCGCCTCTCCCTCAGCTGACAGTACAGCTTGCAAAATCGATTTAGACGGGCTGATCCAGACAATTTACCCACAGAAAAGTGTTTCATCAGTACGGCTCTTTGGTTTAAATTGGTGCGCTGCTCTAAGGACTTTAAAGCGCGAGCTTTTGCCTGATCAACGCATTACGGTAGCTAGAAGCGGGAGCCGAAATTGAAGAAAATCGCCGTCGTTTCCTCGTTTGCGATCCTTGTCTCTGCATTGAGCCTCTGCGGCCAGACCGCAGACAAGAACGATTCCGCCAATGCGCCGTTTCGCAATCCCGAGCTGTCAATTGAGCAGCGCGTCAATGACCTGGTTTCGCGCCTCACCATTGAAGAAAAAGCCGCGCAAATGGTCCACACCGCTCCTGCGATTCCCCGGCTCGGCATTCCAGCTTATAACTGGTGGAGCGAAGGGCTCCACGGCGCGGCGCGCGAGGGATACGCGACAGTTTTTCCTCAGGCGATTGGTCTAGCGGCGACCTTCGATCCCGATCTGCTGCATAAAGAAGCTGACGTGATCGCGACCGAGTTTCGCGTGAAGTACGAACAGCGCTTACGCGAGAAGGGGTTCACCGACTGGTATCATGGCCTGACCGTCTGGTCTCCGAATATCAACATCTTTCGAGATCCTCGCTGGGGGCGCGGTCAGGAGACATATGGCGAAGACCCATTCCTCACAGCGCAAATGGGTACAGCTTACGTTACTGGCCTGCAGGGCGATGGCAAGTATTTTAAGGCGCTGTCCACGCCGAAGCATTTCGCCGTTCATAGCGGACCGGAATCCACGCGCCACTCGGCTGACGTAGTCGTCTCCAACCATGATCTCGAAGACACCTACCTGCCTGCATTCCGCGCGACTGTGACCGCGGGTGCGGGGTCAGTGATGTGCGCCTACAATTCTGTCGATGGCAAGCCGGCTTGCGCGCAGCCGAGTTTGTTGCAAGACTATCTCCGCGACGCCTGGCACTTTGAGGGCTACGTCGTTTCCGATTGCGGCGCTGCTAGCGATATCTCAGAAGGCCATCACTACACCCAGACGATGGAACAAGGTGTGGCCGCTGCCGTAAAAGCCGGTATGGATATCGTTTGCGGCATCCCCATGCCCGACGTGAAGGTCGAGAACGCCGCAATTCTGCAGGCGGTGAAAGACGGGTTGCTAAGTACCGAAGATGTGGACCGCTCCCTGAGAAGATTATTCACCGCGCGTTTTAAACTCGGCATGTTCGATCCGCCAAGCATGGTGCCGTATCATCCCGCTCTGTCTGAAAACGACAGCGCG
>Ga0157373_10001054_pt1 | contig 21230 bp, 25 predicted proteins | sample C65metaG_FD_113460 | JGI IMG/M metagenome (GOLD analysis project Ga0157373, IMG submission 113460) | Corn rhizosphere microbial communities from Kellogg Biological Station, Michigan, USA - C6-5 metaG | ecosystem: Host-associated > Plants > Roots > Rhizosphere > Soil | place: USA: Michigan... | reverse complement strand
AGCGTGAGGGGCGTTACGGCTTTTGCCGTCGGCGCCTTATGTTCAATCGAATACCTTGAGTTACGGGAGGGGTCATGAGTCTTCTTGCCCGACTGGCGCCGCATCTACCTTATGTTCGCAGGTACGCCCGCGCGCTTACCGGGGATCAGACGACCGGCGACCACTATGTGCGCGTGGCGCTCGAGGCCCTGGCGGCCGGCGAGCGTTCGCTGGAAGAGTCCTATTCGCCGCGTGTGGCGCTCTATCACGTGTTTCACGCCATCTGGTGTTCTTCGGGCGCGCAGCTCGAGGACCGCAAGGACGACCTGCCGCCGCTGGCGGAGGACGCCTCGCAGCGCCTGATGCGTATCGCCCCGCGCTCACGGCAGGCCTTCCTGCTGACGGCGCTGGAGGGCTTCACGCCCAACGAGGCCGCCCAGATCCTTGACGCCGACTTCGCCGAGGTCGAGCGCCTGATCGCCGAGGCCCAATCCGAAATCGACGCGGAACTGGCCACCGATGTCCTCATCATCGAGGACGAGCCGGTGATCGCCGCCGACATCGAGGCGCTGGTCCGCGAACTCGGCCACAACGTCCTCGACATCGCCGCCACCCGCGGCGAGGCGGTCGAGGCGGTGGCCCGCAAGACGCCGGGCCTGGTTCTGGCCGACATCCAGCTGGCCGACGGTTCGTCGGGCATCGATGCGGTCAAGGACATCCTGCAGCGGCTGGACGTGCCGGTGATCTTCATCACCGCCTTCCCCGAGCGGCTTTTGACCGGCGAGCGGCCGGAGCCGACCTTCCTGATCACCAAGCCCTTCCAGCCGGAGACGGTGAAGGCGGCGATCGGCCAGGCGCTGTTCTTCCACCCGCGCAAGACCCGCAAGGCGGCTTAGGAACGTCCCCCATCAGGCTGGCGTTCTCCTTTCCAGCAATGGAAAGGAGACGCTCGTCATGCTCGGTTGGGCCATCGTCTTTGCGATCCTTGCGGTGGCCGCCGGCTGGTTGGGCTTCATGAGTCTGGCCGGCGCGGCGGCGGCCATCGCCAAGGTCTTGTTCTTCATCTTCCTGGCGCTGCTGGTCGTCAGCTTCGTGATCCGCGCCCTTCGCGGTCAGTCCGTGGTTTAGGCAGTCCACCCGACCCCGCTAAGAGGTTACCGCCCGTCGGTGGGCCTCACGTCGGCCACCTTGTTCTTGGGCTGCACGAGCGTCGTGGGCGTCGTCTCACCGGCTTGCGCGTTGGCCTGGGTCTTGTGACTGACCGCCTGCAGGTCGCCCGAGCGCGCCCACCAGGTCCCGAACAGGGCGATGATGACCAGGAACAGCGAGGCCAGCAGCATCCACAGCGCATGCCGCCCCCAGCGGCCCTGCCGCGCGTCGGTAGCCTCGAGTTCAGCGTGTTCGGTTTCGACGTCGGGGTTGTAGGTCATGGATCACTCCTTCCCGGCTAGCCGGGGAAATAGGTGAAGGGCTCGTGCGCGGCGGCCAACTGCGCGCCCTCGGCGCGATGGGCCCCTCGCTGCTGCATCAGCAGGCCCGAGGCGGCAATGGCTGCGATGGCGACGAGCGCCAGGGTCCGCAGCCGCGCCAGCCGCTGGCGGCGGCTCTCGGGCATGCGGTGGATCAGAAGCGGCGAGGTGTAGGGGGTGTCTCGCATGGCAGCGCCCTCGGCGCCGGCGGGGGAACCGGCGTCTTCTCAACGCCTTCCACGCTTGCGCTGTTCCGTTCCACGGGAGTGAGGCGGCGGCTCGCCAAAAAAATCGTCCACAGTCTGGAACGCATTTTGGGGATGACGCGTTTGTGGCTTGCGGAGGCGGCGACGCCCCCCCCGACTTGAGGCTGGAGAGATCCAGCCAGCCGTCTCCGCACCCCTTTTCTCGATGATGCAGACTTATGGGGCGGATCTTTCGATCCGCCCCTTTTTCTTGTCCGCTCAGCCGGCCCGGAAGATGACGTCGGCCTGCCGGCGCAACGGCTCGACGGCGCCGTTCGCGTTGACGGCCCCGACCTGGCCCCCGGCCACCAGCTTGAAGTTCACCGTGGTGAAGCCCAGCTGCGCGAGCACCCCGGTGACCACCTCGGCCCGGCGCTTGGAAAGCGCCAGGTTCGCGGCGGGCGCGCCGATCGCATCGGCGAGGCCATACACGTCCACCGCCGTGAAATGGCAGCTCTCGGCCTGGGCCGCGGCAATCTTCAACGCGTCCTTCGCCTCGCGGGTCAGGGCGGCCGAGCCACGGTCGAAATAGATGGTGGCCGTCAGGTCCGAGCAGTCGCCGGGCGGGGCCATTACGGGCCCGCTATAGGGCCTGTGCACGACATTGCGCATGTTGGCGCAGCCGCTCGTGGCGGCCGCGATGAGAAGGAGGGTCGCCACGCCGCCGGCCCGGACTGTTCGGTTCATCTTTCTATCCCCCACAAGGAAAAGGCGGCCGACGCAAAGCCGACCGCCCTTTTTGCTGGTTTTTCAGCGGACCACCGATCAGTAGCGGGGGTCGCCGTTTTCCCAATAGTAACGGCCGGTCGCCGAGTCGTAATAGTAATAGCGTTGGGCGGTTTGGTCATAGAACTGACGACGATTGACGCTCGTCGTGCCGCAGCCGCCTTGAGCGTGGCAGCCAGCCGCCGCGCCGGCGACGCCGCCGAGAACCGCGCCGATAGCCGCGCCCGTACCGGCGCTACCACCGCCAGTGTTGTTGCCGATAACGGCGCCGGCGACGGCGCCAAGCGCTGCGCCCGTGGCCGCATCGCGCGTCACGGGGCTGGACGTATCGTAGGTGCTGCACGCCGTAAGGGCGCACGCGCCCACGAGGGCGATCAAGGGTTTATACATATGCCTCTCCATGTCTTGCTCCCCGGACTTCCCGAACGCATGCCTGCGGCGCCGGTTCCCACCGGAACTACAGTCGCGCTATCCCGTTAGGGTGTCGACCTGAGAACGGGAGGCCAAAATCATGGTGGAGCGCGTTGACTCCGAAGGGCGTGTCATTCGTGACGACGCCGACGTGCGTGAGAGCGTAACCATCACCGACAAGGAGCTGCGCGACGCGTATGATCGCGGCCGACGCGACGAGGCTTCCCGCCACCATCGCAACTGGCTGTGGGTCATTGTCGAGGCGCTGCTTGCCCTGGTCGGCGTGATCATTCTGGTGCTGGCCGCCCTCAACGGTTCGTTCGAACGCGGCGGCCGGGTGGTCGACGAGCAACTGTCCATCGCCCGCGTCGAAGCGGGCCCGACCATCCGCAACGCCGCCAGCGACGCCGGGACCGCGATCCAGAATGCTCGCGACAACAACAATCTCTCGCCGCAGACCAACACCGCGCCGGCGACGACGACGACCAGCAGCACGACCACAACCACCACCAACACCCAGCCCTAGGCGCGTGGATCAAGGCGACCAGCCCGCGCCGCGCCTTCGCCGGATCGAGGTGGTGGCCAATCCGCTGTCCGGCAGCGTGACCGCCGACGTGCGCGAAAAGGTGGAGGCTATCGTCGCCGGGGCCGGCTTGCAGGCGCGGGTGGAAACGCCCGACTGCGCCGAGCTCGACAGCTGCATTCGCGCCGCGCTGGACCGCAATCCCGACCTGCTGGTGGTCATCGCCGGTGACGGCACCGCGCGCTGCGCCGCCGAGATGGCGGGGATGGACGGCCCGCTGGTCGCGCCGCTGCCCGGCGGGACCATGAACATGCTGCCGCGCGCCCTCTATGGCGACCGCGACTGGCAGACGGCGCTGAAGGACACTCTGGAACACGGCCGCATTCGCACCGTCTCCGGCGGCGAAGTCGGCGGCCACCATTTCTATGTCGGCGCCCTGCTGGGCTCGCCCGCGCTCTGGGCCATGGCCCGCGAGGCGGTGCGCGAACGGCGGTTCCACCTGGCCTTCCGGCGGGCGCGGCGCGCGGCAAGGCGCGCCTTTTCGGGCCGGTTGAGGTTCTCGATCGAGAACCACCGGCTGCAAAAGGCCGAGGCGCTGCAGATCATGTGCCCGTTGGTGTCGCGAGGCATGGCCGACGACGAGCCGCTGCTGGAGGCCGTGGCGCTCGATCCGGCCGGGGCGGCGGAGGCTTTCCGGCTGGGCATCCGAACCCTGACCGGCCAGTGGCGTGGCGACCCGGCCGTGGAGGTCTATCGCTGCAAGCACGCCCAGGCCTGGGCCAGCGGCATGATCCCGGCCAGTATCGACGGCGAGCCAATCCGCCTGCCGCGCCAAGTGGAGATCCGCTACCTGCCGCAAGCCTTCCGGGCGCTGGCGCCGCCGCCGCCAAAGCCGTCCGAAACACCAAGCCCGATGGCCTGAGCCATGCGCATCGCGCACCTGTCGGACATCCACTTCGGCTGCGAGAACAAGGCGGCCATCGCCGGCGTGACCGGCTGGCTGCATGCCGAAAAGCCCGACCTGATCGCCATCACCGGCGACATCACCCGGGCCGGGACGCATCAGGAGTTCGCCGACGCCAAGGCCTGGGTCGACACCCTGCCGTCGAAGCCGCTGATGACGCCGGGCAACCACGACGTGCCCTACTACAGCGCCGCGCGCCGCATCTTCGATCCGTGGAGCCGTTACGAGGCCGCCTTCGGCCCGGCGCGCGACCACAACCTCGACGCGCCCGGTCTCGACCTTGCCGCCGTCAACACCGCGCGCGGCGCCCAACCCCGGGCCAACTGGTCGAAGGGCCAGATCTCGCCCGGCCAGATCCGGCGCACGGCGGCGGCGATCTCCGAGGCCAGGCCCGGCGCTCTGCGCGTGATCGCCTGCCACCACCCGCTGATGGAGATGGTCGGCGGCCCGATGACGGGGAAGGTCTGGAATGGCCGCGCGGCGGCCGAGGCGTTCTCGATGGCGCATGCGGACCTTGTGCTGACCGGCCACGTGCACGCGCCGTTCGCGCTGGCCTATCCGTTCGGCGACCAGCGGACCTATGCGGTGGGGGCGAGCACGCTTTCCATCCGCGAGCGCGGCGTTCCGGCCGGCTTCAACTGCATCGAGGTCGAAGAAAAGACCATCGCGGTGACCGCGATGGCCTGGACAGGCTCGCACTTCGAACCTTGGCGCAGCTGGCGGGTCGACCGCAGGACGCGGCCGCCCGCCGACTGAACCTTTGGCTGGACTAGACCGGCGGCGCGCTGCCGCGGCCACGCATGAGGTGCATGACCAGCGAGATCACGAACAGGGCGGCGAAAATCCAGAACAGGATCTTGGCCACGCCGATCGCCGCGCCGGCAATCGTTGTAAAGCCGAGGAAGGCGGCGATGAGCGCCACCACGAGAAAGATCAGGGCCCACCTGAGCATGGTGATTTCCTTCTGCTGCAGGGCGCTGTCGCCCTGGGGAAATCAACGCTCGATCGTGGGCGCCGTTCCGGTCACGTTTTCGAGTTTCGGCCTTCCATGAAGGCCGCCACGACGGCCGCCACCAGCTTGGGATTGCGCAGCGCATAGACGCCCGCGCCGAGCGCCACGCCGGTGGCGATCACGGGGTGGTCCTTGGCCAGCTCGACGACCTTCTGGATGAGGGACGCGTCGGGCGCGGCCTCGTGCCGGCGCTCGCGTCCGGCCGCTCGGCCGCGCGCGATCAGGCCCGCGATCAGCACGATCACGGCGAAGGCCGCGGCGACGATGGCCGCGGCCCAGGCGGGTCCGACGAGCGGGGTCAGGGCGGCGAACAGGGCGAACGCCGCCGAGGCGACGCTGACGGCCGCGGCGGCTGCGATCGCGGCTGCCGCCGCTACGGCCATCAGCGCCTTGTCCATGGACTAGTGGGCGCGATGGTTGTTGTTGCGCCCGCCGGCGATCAGCAGGCCGAGCAACAGGCCGACGCCGACGCCCGCCATGGTGGCGGTGACGGGACGTTCCTTCACGCGCTCGACCACATAGCGCTGGGCCGTGCCGAGCTGTTCGCCGGCGGCGTCGACATAGACGCGGCTTTGCGAGCGCAGGCTCTCGATGCCGTCCTGCAGCAGGCGCTCGGCCTTGCGCATGGTGTCGTTGACCGTCGCCTTGATGCCTTCCGCGTCGAAGCTGCGATCATCGGCGGTCAGACCAAAGTCCGTCGCCTTCGCGCCGTTGTCCGTATTGGTGTCGGTGGTGTTAGCGGGCATCGCGATCTCCGGGTGTTCGAAATGGCTCCAGACCGGGAGCGGCTGAAGGGAAGCCTCACGAGAACGCCGTTCTGACAAGGCCGGTTCCAGCCAAGCTCGAAACAAGCGTCGCTTCATTGAGATGGAACAATGTTTTCATCCCTGCTCGCGTCAAACGGTCGCACCCGCTATGAAGGCCCCTATGGAAGACGGCGCGCCCGCCATCCCTGCTCCCGATGAGCCCGCACGGTTGCGCGCGCTTGCGGAGCTGCGTGTGCTCGACACCGCGCCCGAGCCCTGTTTCGACCGCATCGCCCGCACCGCCGCCACCGTCATGGAGACCCCGCGCGCGGCCATCCTGTTCATCGACGCCGAGCGGGTCTGGCACAAGGCGCGCGTCGGCATCGCGCAGGCGGAGTACCCGCGCGACGGCAGCCTCGCCAACCAGATGGTCGCCTGCCGCGAAGTCACCCTCTCCACCGACCTGACCCGCGACCCGCGCTTCGCCGGCAAGCTGGACGACCTGTCGCTGGTCGACGTGCGCTTCTACGGCTGCGCGCCGCTGGTCCTGCCGACGGGAGAGCTGGTCGGCCTGCTGGCCGTGGGCGACCCCGAGCCCCACGCGGACGTGACCGACGCCCAGCGCACGGCGCTCGCCGACCTCGCCGCGCTCACCGTCGATGAGCTGCAGCGCCGCCTCTCCGCCCGCCAGGCCGAGGAGCAGCGCCGCTACGACGATCAGCGGGTCGCGCTCGCCCTCGAGACCGCCGGCCTTGGCGAGTTCGAATGGCGGATGGACACCGACCAGATCTTCATCTCGCCCCGCGTGCAGGAGCTCACCGGCATCCACGAGGCCTCGGTGCAGGGCGAGGGCGCCCAGTTCTCCTTCCGCTATGTCCACGCCGACGACATCGAGCGCGTTCGCCGCGAGGTCGAGGAGCAGCTGCGCGCCACCGGCCGCTACCGCGTCGACTACCGGATGGTGCGGCCCAGCGACAACCGCGTGCGCTGGATGCGCGGCGCGGGCGTCACGGCGAAGGCCCCCGACGGCTCGCCCCGCCTGATCGGCGTGCTGCAGGACATCACCGAGCGCCAGCTGGACGAGGAGCACCGCGCCGCCCTGCTGGCCGAGCTGGACCACCGGGTGAAGAACGTGCTGGCGACCGTCCAGTCGCTGGCCTCCCAGTCGGCCCGCAAGACCACCAACGTCGACGCCTTCCTCAAGACCTTCGCCGGGCGGCTGAAGGCCATGGCCTCGGCCCACGAACTGCTGACCGCCACCCGCTGGCGCGGCGCCATGATCGGCCACATCGCCGCCGCCGAGCTCGGCGGGCTGGCCCCCGGCCAGGCGCGCTGGGAGGGGCCGGAGATCATGCTCACCCCGCGCGCGGCCAACGCGCTGTCGCTGGCGCTGCACGAACTGGCCGCCAACGCCATCCGCTACGGCGCGCTGTCGGTGCCTGGCGGCCGTGTGCAGGTGACCTGGACGACGCGCGACGACGGCGGTTTCGAACTCGACTGGGTCGAGCACGACGGCCCGCCCGTCGTCCAGCCCAAGCGCATGGGCTTCGGTTACGCCATGCTCGAGCAGGTCGCCGCCCGCGAGCTCGGCGGCGAGGTCAAGATCGACTTCCACCGCGAGGGCGTGCGCGCCCACATCGTCGCCGACGCTCCCGCCACGGCCGAGCCCACCCCCACCGACGCGGTGGTCACCGCCCCGCGCCCGGAAACCGACGGCGCCTCGGTCGGCGAAGCCCCCGCGCCGGCGGGCGACGTGAAGGGCCTGCGCATCCTCATCGTCGAGGACGCCGTCCTGCTGGCGCTGGAGCTGGAGGCCGGCCTCAACGACGCCGGCGCCGACGTGATCGGCACGGCCGTGGAGCTGGACGAGGCGATGGAGTTCCTGAACCGCGACTTCGACGCCGCCGTACTCGACGTGAACCTGAACGGGCGCCTCGTCACCCCCTTCGCCGAGTCGCTGAAGGCCAGGGGCATCCCCTTCGTCTTCGCCACCGGCTATGGCGACACCAGCGCCCCGCAGGGCTTCGACGTGCCGATCGTGCGCAAGCCCTACAACGTCCACCAGATCGTCGCCGCCCTGGTCGAAGCCACCGGCCGGACCTGACCGGAACAGATCACGCGCCCGTGAGGTTTCTGTGAGCCGCGGCCACGTCGGCCCGGCCATACACGTCCAGGAGCCTTCAAGATGACCCGCCATCTGATGATCGCCGGCGCCTGCGCTCTCGCGCTGGGCCTGAGCGCCTGCAACAAGCACGACGAAACCCCCACCACCAACAACCCGACGCCGGACGCCCACCCGGCGGCCACGGTCCTGACGCCGTCGAACGAGACCAACGCCCAGGACTACGTCACCAAGGCCGCCCACGCCGACATGCTGGAAGTCGCCGCCGCCAAGGTCGCCCTCGAGCGCTCGAGCAACGCCGACGTGAAGGCCTTCGCGAAGGAAATGGTCGCCGACCACACCAAGTCGTCCGACGACCTGAAGAGCGCGCTGAAGTCGGCCAAGCTCGCCCTGACCCCGCCGGACAAGCTGCCCGACGACATGGCCAAGATCGTCGACGACCTGAAGACGGTCGACGCCAAGGACTTCGACAAGAAGTACATGGACGGCCAGGTCGACGCCCACCAGGATACGCTCGACCTGCAAACCCGCTACGCCAAGGACGGCGACAACGCCGACCTCAAGGCTTTCGCGGAAAAGGTCGCCACGAAGGTGCAAGAACACCTGACCAAGGCGAAGTCGATCCGGGATGCGTTGAAGTAGTGGAATGCGTGAGGCCGCCGGAGCGGGGGGCTCCGGCGGCCCCGACCTCAAGTTAGGAGACATCATCGAGGAAGTCGTGGGCGGGTACCATACATCGTGAAGGTGGGCGACAAGCAGGGCCGGCGCGTGGACCTGCGGCATGGCGCCGGCCTGATCTATGGCATCCCGGCGGTAAAGGAGCTGGTTGGCCGCATCATGGCCGAGGCGAAGGAGATTTGTTCGCGAAGCGCTTGAGCCGTTTTCGACGGTAGGAGTGCAGGTAGCGGGGCGCTAGACTGTGCGATCTCACGGAGCCGCCACCACGAAGCTGCCCGGGTTTCTTGGCGGCCGCTCTGACTTTGCCGACGATGCGAACAGCTGCTCCCGGTGCAGAGGCAGGCTGCGGCCATTTGCCAGAATTGGGGACTCTAGCCGTCAGTCTGCGGGGTCAAGGACGGCGGCGTGTCTATCGCAAGGCCGGCGGGCAACTGGCTGCGCTTGGACGGGCTGGCCGCATTGGGCTGCAAATTCCCAGCTACAACTTGCGCCAACTCTGAGATTGCGCGTACGGGGCGACATTCTCTAAGCGGATGTGGCACCCTGAACCGCGCTTGCCAAAGGTATCCCTCTGATGAGCCTAGCAAACGATTTAGCGCGCACCCGGACGGAAGAGGACGTTAAGGACGCATATATCAAGGCGCTCGGCCTGAAGTCCTATTTCAAGGGTCTAGTAGATATCCAGACGGAGGAGGTCTGGTTCGAGGCGAAGGATGCGCCGACGCCGTCGATCGTGATGTTCGGGCAGTTGCTCGTCTACGTCCGCGCGGCGAAAAAGCGTGGCGAGGCTATCCCAGCATTCCTAGCCGTGATCGACCGGGAAAAAGCGGCGATCGTGCCTACCGAGCGCGCACTTCCGCTGCTCGACGACAAGAGCATTGTTTGGCCAAAATCAGGATCTGGGGCAGGGCGGCAACTCGCGGCGCAGATAGCGCCGTATGTCCAGACGCATATCGTAGAATACGAAATAGCCCACGACGAAGCGGCGTTCATCAAGGCGGTGAAGGACGCAATCCGCGAACGGCGGATCATCCGCACGCCGATCACGCCTGACAATCTGCGCCAGGTGTTCGACCGCTGGGTCGAGATGGTTGGCACCGAGCTGGGGAAGGTCAATCCGGCGGATTATGCGGTGCTGTTCTTCGCGGACATCATGCACGACGGCCACAACGAGGCGATGACAAATCTGCCTGCACGGCTACTCTTCAGCGGCGACAAACCAGTGTTTCTCCTGAACGGCCAGCAATATGAGCTGGCGAGTCAGCGCGGCTATCGCAACTTTTGGGCGATCTATCACCGTCCGCCCGTGGCGGAGTACCGGCACTATCTGCTCGAACGGCGAGACAGCCTGCTCCCGATCGACGAGCAGAAGTTCAAAGGTGCCTTTTACACGCCACTGCACATTGTCGACAAAGCCTATGACCAGCTGAAGGCGACGCTCGGCGACAGCTGGCAGGAGAGGTACATCGTGTGGGACATGTGCGCGGGCGTCGGAAATTTGGAGGCAAAGCACAGCAACCTACGCAACGTCTTCATGTCGACGCTCGATCAGGCGGACGTTACAATTATGAAGTCTAATCCCGCATTTTCGGGGGCGGAGATCTTCCAGTACGACTATTTGAACGACGACATCACGGACTTCGGCGAGATCGACTACAGTATGTCGAACAAACTGCCGGCAACCCTGCGACAGGCGATCGCCGACGCCAAGGCGGGGAAGAAAGATGCTAAGCCGATCCTAGTGCTCATCAACCCGCCGTACGCGGAGGCGATGAATGTGGAGAATGTCAAAGAGGCGGGTGGTAACTCGGCGCTGAAGAAGGGCGTCGCAAACACACGTGTCTGCTACGGCATGACCGGGCTCGGTTATGCCACCCGCGAGCTATTCGTTCAGTTCCTGCATCGCGTAATGCAGGAACTGCCAAATTCGACATTGGCGATGTTCAGCAAACTTAAATACGTAAACTCGCCAAATTTTGCCGAATTTCGGCGACGCTGGACGGCACGTTTTCTCGACGGGTTTGTTGTGCACAGCCGGGCCTTTGACGGTCTAAAAGGCGACTTCCCCATTGGCTTCTTGATTTGGGATTTGGCAAAAGATGCGCCTGCGCAGCGCATTGATACGATTGCGCTCAATCGGGAAGGTGCCTTGATCGCCGAGAAAGCATTCTACCGCGAATTACCGCGACCGCCGTTAGCAGATTGGATCGTGCGACCACGGTCGAACAATACGCCTGCGCTGCCACTAAAAAATGCGCTGGCACCGACCACAAGCATTAAAGATGTGCGGGGGACCCGATGGGCTGACGGCGCGATCGGCAGCATGATCGTTTTTGGCAACGACCTTCAGCATGCCGCGCAAACGGCGTTGCTTTCGTCGGGATACGGTAATGCAGGCGCTTTCTTCGTCACTGGGCAAAACCTCTGGCAAGCCGCTATCGTTTTCTCCGTCCGGCGTCTCATCAAGCCCACTTGGCTCAACGACCGCGATCAATTTCTCCAACCGTCCCAGCCGCTGAGCGACACATTCAAGTCTGACTGCCTTATCTGGATGCTATTCAACCCAAGCAACCTGACCGCCGGAGCGGACGGGCTACACTGGAACGGGCGTGACTGGTCGCTAATCAATCGCTTCATCCCCTTCACCGAAGCTGAGATAGGGGCGAACGGGCGGTTCGAATCCGACTTCATGATCCGCTACATCACAGGCATGACCTTCTCGCCCGAAGGCCGGGCCGTTCTTGACGAGGGGCGCGCACTGTTCCGGCGGTTCCACGCGACGCAATTCCCGCGCAAGATCAAGGACGAGCTGAAGCTCGGCCGCCCCGATGCGGGCTGGTATCAGGTGCGGCGCGCGCTCGAAGCCTATGGCGACACCGAGCTGACCGATTTCGAGCCGATGAAGATAGCCTATTCTGGGCTATCCGAAAAACTCCGCCCACTGGTTTTCTCTCTTGGCTTCTTGCCCGACTAGCGCCACGGCGATTGATCCCGCCATCGGGCGCTGGGCGACGATTTCAACCAGGTGAACGGCCGCGCAGGCAAGGGACGCTTCTGCGAGTATTTCTAAGCGCACGAACGAAGCTCGGCGGTTCACTGGGAGCTGAAAATCTGACTCTGACGTGAAGCAACTACCAAGAGACAAACCCTCCCGACCCATCACACCCCTCTCGCCTCTACCCCTCCGCGAACTTATCCCCGCCGCTGAAACCACGGCGACAATGGGTGGATGAGCCTCACCCTCGCCGCCTCCGTCCCTTCAGCAGCCCTCCAACGCACATGCGCATGCGCGATCACACATGCGCGCGCCTCCGCCCGTCCGTCCCCGCATGCGCATCCCTGCGCGCACGTTCTGCGGCCTGTGGAGACTTTCGCCCCTCTACACGCCGACCAGGCGCAGGAATTCGTCGCGGGTGCGGGCGTCGTCGCGGACTTCGCCGAGCAGGTGGCTGGTGGTGAGGGAGGAGCCCGGGGTGTTGACGCCGCGCATGGTCATGCAGCTGTGCTCGGACTGGATGACGACGCCGACGCCCTTGGGCTTGAGCACCTCGTCGATGGCGCCGGCGATCTCGGCGGTAAGTTTTTCCTGGATCTGCAGGCGCCGCGCGAAGCCGTGGACCACGCGGGCGAGCTTGGAGATGCCCACCACCCGGTGCGTCGGCAAATAGCCGACGTGGGCGCGGCCCAGGAACGGCAGCATGTGGTGCTCGCAGAAGGAGACGACGCGGATGTCCTTCAGCACGATGAGCTCGTCATAGCCGCCGACCTCGTCGAAGGTCCGCTCCAGGTACTCGCGCGGGTCGCTGTCGTAGCCGGCGAAGAGCTCTGCGTAGGACTTGGTCACCCGCTTGGGGGTCTCGATCAGGCCCTCGCGGTCGGGGTCGTCGCCGGCCCAGCGGATCAGGGTGCGGACGGCGGCTTCGGCCTCGGCCTGGGTGGGGCGTTCCTGGGGCATGCAAGCGCAACGGATGTGGGCGGCCAAGGTTCAGGCTGTGGACAACTGCGAGGGCCGCGCTGACAAGCCCCCGACTCGGCGGCTAGGGTCGCCGCCTCGACTTCTCATTGAAAGCTTTGCCGCCATGGCCGACGACGCCTCCTCGATAGATACCCTCAACGCCACCGCCCAGACCCAGCTGCGCACCGTCATCGAGCGGATCGAGCGGCTGGAGGAGGACAAGGCCGGCGTCATGGCCGACCTGAAGGAGGTCTATGCCGAGGCCAAGGGCAACGGCTTCGATAGCAAGATCATCCGCAAGGTCGTGCGCCTGCGAAAGCAGGACAAGGCCAAGCGCATGGAGGAAGAGGCGCTGGTCGACCTCTACCTCTCGGCCATCGGCGGCCTTTGAAGCGCACGGTCCCTGACCGCAAGGCCCAGGCCAAACGCGCGGCGCTCAATGCGCTCAAGCGCGCGCGGCGGCTGGCCCAGCGGGCGGGGGTCACGCTCTCCGACTGGGAGGGCGAGTTTCTGGGCAGCGTCGAGGAGCGGGTGAAGACCTACGGCCGCGCCTTCGGCGACCCCGAAAAGGGCGGCCGCGGCGAGGCGCTGTCGGTGCTCCAGAGCGTGAAGCTCAAGGAAATCGCCGGCAAGGCCAAGGGCGAGAAGAAGGGGCTGAAGCGCGGCGGTTTTCGGCGGAAGGACTAGGTGTTCGCCGCGTCCTTCAGCTGGGGCATGTCCTCGAGCCCGGACTCGCGGACCTTGCGGTAGAGGGTCGAGCGGCCGATGCCGAGGCGCCTGGCCACCTCGCTCATGTGGCCGGCGTAGATTTCGATGGCCAGCTGGATGAGGTCGCGCTCGATGTCCTCCAGCTTCCGCAGGTGCCCGCGGGCGTCGAGGATCTGGACGGGAACGTCCTTGGGCATGGCGGCCATCAGCTGCTCGGCGCTCGGCATGGCCGGGATCGCCGGGGCAGGCTGGACGGCGGGGGCCATCGGCGGGGCCTTCACCCCGGAAATGGCCGGGAAGTCGTGGGGCTGCAGGTAGGGCGAGTCGGCCAGCACGATGGCCCGGTAAACCGCGTTCTCCAGCTGGCGGACATTGCCCGGCCAGTCGAAGTGGGTGAGGCAGTCGAGCGTTTCGGGGGCCGCGCCGACGACGCGCTTTCCCTCCTCCACGTTGAAGCGGTGGATGAAGTGCTCGACCAGCGCCGGGATGTCCTCGCGGCGTTCGCGCAGTGAGGGCGCCTCGATCGGATAGACGTTGAGGCGGTAGAAGAGGTCCTCGCGGAAACGGCCCTCCTTCACCTCTTCGGTGAGGTCGCGGTTGGTGGCCGAGAGGATGCGCACGTCGACCTTGATCGAGCGCTTTGAGCCGATCGGGTCGATCTCGCTCTCCTGCAGCGCGCGCAGCAGCTTGACCTGGATGTCGAGCGGCAGTTCGCCGACCTCGTCGAGGAACAGGGTGCCGCCGTTGGCTTCCTGGAATTTGCCGAGGTGCTTGTCGGAGGCGCCGGTGAAGCTGCCCTTCTCGTGGCCGAACAGGATCGACTCCACGAGGTTGGCCGGCAGGGCGCCGCAGTTGACCGCCACGAACGGCTTTCCGGCCCGGTCGGACTCGCCGTGGATGGCGCGGGCGATGATCTCCTTGCCCACCCCGCTCTCCCCGGTGATGAGCGCGGGGATGGTGGACTTGGCCGCCCGTTCGCCCAGCCGCTTGACCATCTGCATGGCCGGCGAGGCGCCGATCAGGTCCTCGAAGGTGGTGCGGTTGGAGGCGTGCTTCTTGAGGCGGTTCACCTCGCTGCGCAGCTCGCCCATGGAAAGGGCGTTGCGGATCGATACGATGATGCGGTCGGCGCCGACCGGCTTGACGAAGAAGTCCTGGGCCCCAGCCTGCATGGCCTTGACCACGGTCTCCACCCCGCCGGTCGCGGTCAGTACGATCACCGGCTGGGCGAAGCCGCGGGCCCGCATCTCGGCCAGGGTCTCATAGCCGTCCATGCCGGGCATCTGCAGGTCGAGGATGACCACGTCGACGGGCGAGCCGGACGACAGATGACGGATCGCCTGGTCGCCGTCCTCGGCGTGGGAGACGGCGAACTCCTCGCGCTCCAGCACGCCCTGGATCAGGCGGCGTTGAGTGGGATCGTCATCGACGACCAGGACCGTCTTGCTCATGCGATTAATCGTCCGTCGGTTTCCGCGGGCCGCTGAAGAACAGCGCTCGCGAGTGACCCGATTTGATACAGGTCGAAGGTAAAGACGGGCCTAAGGAGAACTGAGTCAGCGATTAACGCGCCCACGGCGTTGTGACCGCCAAAGCCCGGGTCCATATCGCCGCCATGAACGCGCCTCTTCGCCCCGACACCCGCTGATGGCCGAGCGCGATCCCGAGCGGAACCGTCTTGCCGGACGCGCGATCCGGTTCGCGCAAGTCGGTGCGGGCCTCTCAGGCGCGGCGGCGACATTCGGCGCCAACGCCCTGTTCGGCAAGGGCGATGCGGATGCCCGCAACGCCCGCGCCCTGAAGGAGGCGCTAGGCAAGCTCAAGGGGCCTCTGATGAAGGTGGCCCAGATGGTCGCCACCGTGCCCGACCTGCTGCCGCCGGAGTTCGCGCAGGAGCTGGCGCAGCTGCAGACCAACGCACCGGCCATGGGGCCGGGCTTCGTTCGCCGCCGCATGGCCGCCGAACTCGGGCCGGACTGGCAGGCGCGGTTCGGCGCGTTCGAGCTGGAGCCGGCCGCCGCCGCCTCGCTGGGTCAGGTTCATAGGGCGACCTCAAGCGAGGGACGCCCGCTCGCCGTCAAGCTCCAGTACCCGGACATGCAGAGCGCCGTCGAAAGCGACCTCGGCCAGATGCGCGCGGCTTTGGCCATCGGCCGCCAGCTGTTCGGCAGCGTCGATACCCGCGAGATCGCCGAGGAAATCTCCGATCGCATCCGCGAGGAGCTGGATTACGGCCGCGAGGCCCGCGCGATGGCGCTCTACCGCGGCTTCTTCCAGGGCCGCGAGGACATCGCCGTGCCGGAGCCCATCTTCAGCCTGTCGACCGGACGGTTGCTGACGATGGAGTGGCTGGACGGACGGGGCCTGCTCGCCTTCACCGAGGCGCCGCTGGAGGTCCGCAACCGCATCGCGCGCGTGCTGTTCGAGGCCTGGTGGACGCCGCTCATCAAGCTGGGCGTCATCCACGGCGACCCGCACCTGGGCAACTACACCTTCGCCGGCGAGGCCGACCGGCTGAACCTGCTCGACTTCGGCTGCATCCGCATCTTCGAACCGAGTTTTGTGGCGGGTGTCGTCGCCCTCTATCGCGCGCTGATCACGGACGACCGCGACGCCCAGATGGCGGCCTACGAGAGCTGGGGTTTCAAGAACCTCAAACCCGAACTGATGGACACGCTGAACATCTGGGCGCGCTTCATCTATGGCCCGATGTTGGACGATCGGGTGCGCACGGTGGCCGACGGCGTCGCGCCCGGCATGTACGGCCGGCGGGAGGCCTTCCAGGTGAAGCAGGCGCTGCAGGAACAGGGGCCTGTCACCGTTCCCAAGGCCTTCGTGTTCATGGACCGCGCGGCCATCGGGCTGGGGTCCGCCTTCCTGCACATGGGCGCAGAGCTGAACTGGCGTCAGCTGTTCGAGGAATCGCTGGAGGGCTTCTCGCAGGAAGCCCTGGCGCGGCGGCAAAGCGCGGTTCTGACCGCTGTCGGGCTTTCGTAAGTTTCAAACGCTTGTTAGACAGGTCGCATGTCCGACGACCTGACCGAAGCCCAGACCGCCGTCATTCCCGCAGGCTTCAGCGTGCTCAACTGGACCCGCGGTTTCGGCCGGCAGATCGGGCCGCTCTATGAGAAGCATGAGCCGAAAGGCACGACGCTCGGTTTCCGCGTCGAGGAGCACCACACTAACGGCATGGCCAATTGCCACGGCGGCATGCTGATGAGCTTCGCCGACATGGCCTGGGGCCGGGTGATCTCGGTGGAGCGGTCGCACTTCTGGGTGACGGTGCGGCTGACCTGCGACTTCCTTTCGGCCGCCCGCCTTGGCGACTGGGTCGAGGGCGCGGGCGAATTGCTCTCCGACGAAGATGGCGTCTTTACCGTGCGCGGCCGCATCTGGTCCGGCGAGCGGCTGCTTATGACGGGCGCGGGCGTCTTTAAGGCCATCGCCCCGCGTGAGCCTCGGCCCGGCGAGAAGGCCTTCAAGGAGCCGGCCCATGGCTGACGGCCAGTCGCTCCCGCCCGAGATCGGCGCGCCGCTGGCGCGCTTTCACGGCGCCAAGCCGCCCGCGCCGGAGTGGTTCGACTGGGCCATCGGCCAGGCGCCGGAGCGCTCCACGATCGACGTGGACGGCGCGGCCATCGAACTCCTCACATGGGGTGAGGTCGGCAAGCCCGGCTTGTTGTTCCTGCATGGCAACGGCGCCCACGCCGACTGGTGGAGCTTCATCGCACCCTTCTTCGTCAAGGACTGGCGCGTGGCCGCCATCTCCTGGTCGGGCATGGGAGGCTCGGGCTGGCGCGAGCGTTACAGCGCCGAGACTTTCGCGCGAGAAGTGTTCGCCGCCGTCGACGCCGCGCAGTTGGAAGTCGGCGGCCAGAAGCCCGTCCTTATCGCCCACTCCTTCGGCGGTTTTCCGGCCATGTATTGCGCGGGCGCCTACGCCGAACGTCTGCGCGCGGCGGTGCTGGTCGATTCCAGCGTCCAGCCGCCGGACAAGCGCTGGGATGGTCCACCCAGGCGTTCCCAGCCGAACCGGGTTTACGCCACGCTGGAGGAAGCGCTGGCCCGCTTCCGCCTCGCCCCGCCGCAACCGTGCGAGAACCTATACATTGCTGACTTCATCGCCCGCCGCTCGCTCAAGCAGGTCGAGGGCGGTTGGACCTGGAAGTTCGACCCCTTCATGTGGCCGCACTTCGAGCGTCCCGACTTCGGCCGCATGATGCCGGACATCAAGGCGCCGGTGGCGATGGTCTGGGGCGAGCGCTCTGGTCTGATGAGCCGCGAGACCGTGGACTACATGCTCGGCCTGATGCCCAAGGACATGCCCAAGGTCGTCATACCCGACGCCGACCATCACGTCATGATCGATCAGCCGCTGGCATTCGTCGCGGCCATCCGGGGACTGCTCGCGGGCTGGAAGGTCTAGCCCGGCCCGGCTATCGTCGCGCGGGGGACCAGGATTCATGCAGGCGAAGCGACAGGGGCCAGTTCTGGTCTACATGCCCGACCGGGGCATCGGCGATCTGATGTGGCACCTGCCGACGATCCGAGCCATCGCGCGCAAGGCGTCTTCCGGCAAGGTGGTTCTGGCGACCCGGCCCGCCACGCGCGCGGCCGAGGTCCTCGCCGTGGAGCCGGCCGTCGAGCGGGTCGAGTATCTCACCTATCATAGCGGCGCCCTGAAGACGTTCCGCGAGATCGCCGACTTCTACCGGCTCTGCCGGCGTCTGCGGCCGAGCTCGGTATGGATTCTCGAGAAGATCGGCCGCCCGGCCCAGGCCGCTTGGCTGGCGGGCGTGCCCGACCGGCGCGGCTTTGGGCTTGGGCATTCCAGCCAGGAACGCTGGCTTTCCCCCGGTCCGACGCTGCCGAAATCCATGCGCGGCGCCCACCGCATCGAAAAGCTCGAAGCTTTCGGCGCCATGCACGGGCTGACAATCGAGAGCCGCGAACCTGCACTGAAGGTCGATCCGCGACAGGTCGACGCCGTCGCGGCCCGTTTCGCCGACCTTCCCAAACCATGGGTGGTGTTTGGGCCGGGCGCGGTCGACGCCTACAAGTGCTGGCCGATTGAAAACTTCGCCCGCCTTGCCGACCTGCTCGCCCCCGAAGCAGGCGCGATCTTTTGGCTCGGAGGGCCGCGGGAGACGCAGCGCTTCGCAGGTGCCATGCGCGACCTCGCCAACCCGGTCAAGTCGCGGCTTACCTGCGACCTCACGCTCGACGCCTCGGCCGCCCTGATTTCGCAATCAGCGCTGTTCGTCGGCAATGACTCGGGACCGATGAATCTGGCGGCCGCCGTCGGTACGCCGGCCATTGGGCTGTTCGGCAGGACCCCGCTACTGTCCTATTCGCGGTGGTTGTTCGCCACGCCCTCGCCGACCCAGGACCTGGCCGACCTTCCCGTCGAGACGGTGATGGCCGCGATCGAGGAGGTACGGCGTCGTCACCCCTGGAGCGGTGACGAATGAGCCGCCACGCTCCAAAGCTGATCTCGGTCATCGTGACGACCTACAACTGGCCGGCGGCGCTGGACCTTGTGCTCGACAGCCTGGCCCATCAACAGGGCGGCCCCTACGAGGTCGTCGTCGCCGACGATGGGTCAGGCGAGGAGACGCGCGCCGTCATCGAGCGCTGGCGCAAGGACTATCCGGTTCCGCTCAGCCATGTCTGGCAGCCCGACGAAGGGTTCAGGGCGGCGCGGGTGCGCAATCTTGGCGCGGCCGAGGCGCGGGGCGACTACTTTGTCTTCCTCGATGGCGATTGCCTGTGCCGTCCCGATTTCGTGGCGACGCACGCGAAACTCGCCGAGCCCGGTTGGTTCGTGTCAGGCCGGCGCATTCTGCTGCGGCCGGAGCCAACGGACCGGTTGCTGCGAGACCGGATTGCGGTTCATCGCCTGCCGGGCGCGCTGTCGGGCGCCGCGGCGCGGAAGCTGATGAAGAAGAGCCACGTGCGGCGGCTACGCACCCTGCCGCTAGGCGGCCTTCGCAAGCTGCGGCCATGGGACTGGCGGCCGATCCAGTCGTTCAACATGGGCGTCTGGCGCGAGGATTTGCTTGCCGTCGGCGGCTTCGACGAAGGCTTCATCGGTTACGGGTTCGAGGACACCGATCTGGTCATGCGGCTGTTCCGGTTGGGGCGGCGGGCCAAACAGGGCTTCCTCGCCTCCGCCGTCCTGCACCTGCATCACGAGCGCTCGCCGCTTCCGGGAGAGGTCGAGGGGCGTTTCGCCGAACTGCGCGCCCAGACCCATGTCCGCGCGCGCCGCACAATGCTCGTCGAGCGCTCTTGAGCGGCGCAGGCGCCCGTTGTAATGCCCCCACACCACCAGCCGAGCAGAGCACATGGCCGAACACGCTTCCGACTATCACCCCGGCGACATGGACATCCACGAGCAGGTCCACACCTGGACCATGTTCAAGCGGTTCTCCAAGTGGGCTTCGCTGATCCTGGGCGTGGGCGTGCTGTTCCTGACGCTGTGGTTCTGCACCAACACCGGTTTCATCGGCTCGGCTTTCACGGCGGTGGTGCTGCTGGCGATCGGGATCGCGGTGCTGCGCGAGCGCAAGGGCGCGGCCCACTAGCTTTGCTGCGCCGCAGCAACCATCTTTCGCATCGCAAGAACAGCGTTCTCGACAAGGGACTAGAGCGCCCCTAAAGAGGCGCGCAAGCTTTGGCTGGGGAGGGGTTAGCCCGCATGGCCGTCATCGCCGTCACCAAGGAGCGCCGCGCCGGGGAAACGCGCGTGGCCGCCACGCCCGAGACGGTGAAGAAGCTCATCGCCGCGGGCTTCTCCGTCGTGGTGGAAGCGGGCGCGGGCCTGACCGCCTCCGTCCCTGACGCCGACTATGCCGCCGCGGGCGCGGAGATGGCCAAGACCGCGAAGGCGGCCATCGGCAAGGCCGACATCCTCTTCAAGGTCCGCCCGCCCGAAGCCGACGAGATCGCGGCGCTGAAGAGCGGCGCCATCGTGGTCGCGACGCTCAATCCCTACGCCGAGAAGAAGACGCTGGAAGCGCTGGCCGCGAAGGGCGCGACCGCTTTCGCCATGGAGTTCGTGCCCCGGATCACGCGGGCGCAGGTGATGGACGTGCTGTCCTCGCAGGCCAACCTTGCCGGCTATCGTTCGGTCATTGAAGGCGCGGAAGCCTATGGCCGGGTGCTGCCGATGATGATGACGGCAGCGGGCACGGTCGCGGCCGCCAAGGTCTTCGTCATGGGCGTCGGCGTTGCGGGCTTGCAGGCCATCGCCACGGCGCGGCGCCTTGGCGCTGTCGTCACCGCCACCGACGTGCGGCCGGCGACCAAGGAACAAGTTGAGTCGCTCGGCGCCAAGTTCCTCGCCGTCGAGGACGAGGAATTCAAGAACGCCCAGACCGCCGGCGGCTACGCCAAGGAGATGAGCCCCGAATATCAGGCCAAGCAGGCCGAGCTGATCTCCAGCCACATTGCCAAGCAGGACATCGTCATCACCACCGCCCTGATCCCGGGCCGCCCCGCGCCGCGCCTTGTCACGGCGGCGCAAGTGGCGACCATGAAGCCGGGGTCGGTCATCGTCGATCTCGCGGTCGAGCAGGGCGGCAACGTCGAAGGCGCCAAGCTCGGCGAAACCGTCGTCACCGCCAACGGCGTGAAGATCCTCGGCGCGCCCAACCTGCCCGGCCGCATCGCCGCCGACGCCTCGGCGCT
>Ga0157373_10001053_pt1 | contig 21241 bp, 14 predicted proteins | sample C65metaG_FD_113460 | JGI IMG/M metagenome (GOLD analysis project Ga0157373, IMG submission 113460) | Corn rhizosphere microbial communities from Kellogg Biological Station, Michigan, USA - C6-5 metaG | ecosystem: Host-associated > Plants > Roots > Rhizosphere > Soil | place: USA: Michigan... | reverse complement strand
TGTGGAACTGGCGGATGAGATTGTTTCCCTTCCCGGCCAAGGGCTGAAGGGGAAGGTGAAGGCGGAGTCGGTCACTCTGGGGAGGCGCTCGCTTTTTGCTGATCAGGCGTGGCTGCAGGCCTTGCCGGATCCTGAGCCGGGTCTTACCGAGGTGCTGATTTCCGATGGTAAAAATGCAGGTCGTCTTTTACTCCGGGATGGCCTCCGTCCGGAAGCGGCTGCGCTGATCCAGTCCCTTCATCAACGAAATATCCGGGTGACCATGCTTACCGGAGATCGTCCAGAGTCCGCCGCTCTTGTGGCCCAGGAATTGAAACTCGATGACGCCCGCTCCGGACTCACTCCAGAAGGAAAAGTGGAGGCCATCACCGCGTGGCGTGCCGCCGGTGAGCGGGTGGCCATGGTGGGCGATGGCGTGAATGACGCCCCCAGTCTCGCGGCTGCGGATGTTTCGATCGGAATGGGGCTGCGGGGCTCGGATGCGGTGCTGGAGCAGGCGGATGTGATCCTTACTCAGGATAAGCTGGAGCGGGTGGGGGAGGCATTTGTGCTTTCCCGCCGCTGCCGTGCGATCATCCGTCAGAATCTGGCCATTTCCTTGGGTGTGGTGGCTCTGCTGGCCATTTCTGCACTGGGGTCCTGGATTCCTTTACCCATCGGAGTCCTGGGGCATGAAGGCTCCACCATCCTAGTGGTAATGAACAGCCTGCGGCTGCTTTTCCGGTTCCGCTGAACCGTCCGCTTGCCCTCTGGCTGTGGGCGGGTAGGCTCTGCCGTCCCGATGTCCGATTCCTTCGTTCACCTTCACGTTCATACCGAATTCTCGCTCCTTGATGGCATGATCCGCACCAAGGAATTGGCCAGCCGTGCCAAGGAATTGGGGATGCCTGCGGTGGCCATGACCGATCACGGGAACCTCTACGGAGCGATCGAATTTTACCAGAACTGCAAGAAGGCAGGCGTGAAGCCGATTTTTGGCTGTGAGATCTACCTGGCCCCGTTCTCGATGGATGAGAAAAAGGATCTCGTGGGGCGGAAGCGTGCCACGCACATGACCCTGCTGGCGGAAACGGATGAGGGCTGGCACAATCTTTCCAAGCTGGTCTCCAAGGGGCACTTGGAAGGTCTCTACTATGGGAAGCCCCGCGTGGATCGGGCGACGCTGCGCCAATACGCCAAGGGGATCATCTGTCTTACCGGCTGCATTTCCGGGCCGGTGAATGAATGGCTGCGTGCCGGGGATGAGGAAAAGGCACGGGAGGTGATGGCGGAACTTGTGGATATTTTCGGAAAGGAAAATCTGTATGTGGAAATCCACAACCACGGGCTGGAACCGCAGCGGCTGGTCACTCCCGGCCTACTGAAGCTTGCCAGGGAATTCGATCTCAAGCCGGTAGCTGCCAATGATGTCCATTTCCTGCACCGGGATGATCATGAGGCGCATGATGTGATGATCTGCATCGGCACCGGGCACTTGCTGATCGATGAGAACCGCATGCGCTACACGCCGGAAGTTTACTTCAAGACGGCAGAGCAGATGCGCGAGCTATTTGCGGATGTGCCGGGGGCCTGTGATGCCACTCTGGAAATCGCGGAGCGCTGCAATGTCCATCTGAAGCTGGACTCCACTTCGTCGGAAAAATATCCGCAGTTCGGCACGCCGGACGGCAGTCCGCGCGAGGAGTATCTCATGCGTGTCTGCCAGGAGGGGCTGCTGAAACGATACGGGATTGAGAAGGCCGCTGAGGCGGAGATTCAGGAGCGGCTTGTTTACGAGGTGAACATCATCAACCAACTCGGCTTTGCCTCCTACTTCCTGATCACGGCGGATTTCATCCAGTGGGCGCGGGATCACAATATCCCGGTTGGACCGGGCCGGGGATCTGCTGCCGGATCTCTGGTGGCATATGCCATGGGCATCACCAATATTTGCCCTTTGCAGTTCGGCCTGTTGTTCGAGCGATTCCTCAATCCGGAACGGGTGAGCCCGCCCGACGTGGATATCGATTTCTGCCAGTCCCGCCGCCCGGAGGTCATCGACTATGTGAGGAAAAAATACGGTGACCGCAGCGTGTCCCACATCATCACCTACGGCACCATGGGGGCGAAAAGCGTCATCCGGGACGTGGCCCGGGTGATGGGAGTGTCCTATGGAGATGCTGATAGACTGGCGAAAATGATCGAGGCCAAGCCAGGCGTGACGCTCAAAAAAGAGTGGGACGCGAAGCCGGAGCTCAAGGAACTGGTGGAAGCATCTGCCACTTACCGGGATCTGTGGAACTACGCGCTGAAGCTGGAAGGCATCAATCGCAACGTGGGCATCCACGCCGCCGGCGTGGTGATCGGGGATCGTCCGTTGGATGAGCACGTCCCCCTCACCCGTGGCAATGAAGGGGAAGTGGTCACCCAGTACGACATGGGTGCCATTACCGAGGTGGGCCTGCTGAAGATGGACTTCCTGGGTCTGAAAAACCTTACCGTCATCCAGGATGCTGTGGAGCACATCAAGAAGCACACTCCCACCTTTGAGATCGAGCAGGTGCCTCTCACCGATCAGGCGACTTTCGATATTCTGAACCGGGGCGAGACGATGGGAGTGTTCCAGTTGGAATCCGGCGGCATGGTCGAAACCTGCCGCAAGTATCAGATCGAGAAGATCGATGACATCATTGACCTTCTAGCCCTCTATCGACCGGGAGCCATGCAGTTCATCGATCAGATGATCGAGGTGAAGAAAGGCCGCAAAAAGGCGATCTACGAGCACCCGCTGCTGGAGCAGGTCTGCGGAAACACCTATGGAGTGATGATCTATCAGGAGCAGGTGCAGAATGCGGCCAAGCTGCTGGCGGGCTACACGCTGGGCGGTGCGGACCTTCTGCGCCGCGCGATGGGTAAGAAGGATCCGAAGAAAATGGCGGAGGAGCGCTCGAAGTTCGTCGAGGGTGCATTCAAGACCAATGGCATCGAGGTGAAGCTGGCGAACCAGATTTTCGAGAAGATCGAGATGTTCGCCGGTTATGGCTTCAACAAGTCGCACTCTGCCTGCTACGGCCACATTTCCTATTGGACCGCCTATCTGAAGGCGAATCATCCGGTGGAGTTCCTGGCCGGCCTTCTATCCAACGAAATCAACAACACCGACAAGATCGGCGTCTTCGTGGCGGAATGCCACAAGATGAAGATTGAGATCCTACCTCCGGATATCAATGCCTCTCAGCTCCGTTTCGCGCCTGAGGAAACCCCTACCGGGATGAAGGGCGTCCGCTATGGCTTGGCTGCCATCAAGAATGTGGGAGAGGGTGCGATGGCCTCCGCGATTGCCGAGCGGGAGGCGAATGGAAAATTCACCTCGCTGGATGATTTTTCGACGAGACTGGATTCCAAGTCGGTGAACAAGCGCATCCTGGAAAACCTGATCAAGGCCGGTGCGATGGATTGGACCGGGGAGACACGGGCTGGAATGTTCGGCCGTCTGGAGCAGGTGGTGTCCGCCGCCTCCTCCGCGCAAAAGGACCGGGCATCCGGGCAGGTGTCCCTGTTCGATGCGCTGGACTTTGCCCCACCCGCTCCCACTGAGAAAAAGCGACGCAGTGACTCAGCCGTGGAGGAGTGGTCCAAGGATGAGCGACTCGCACATGAAAAGGAACTGCTGGGCTTTTACGTCACCGGCCACCCGCTGGACAAATTCCGCAAGGTGATTGACTCGGACCGCTACAAGAAAATCGGCCTGATCGATGACATTGTGATCAACAATCCCCGCGATCGTTTTGCCTTCGCCGGGATGGTTCGATCTCTGGAGGCGAAGACCACGAAGACGGGAAAACCCTTCGGCGTACTCGTGATTGAGGACTTTACGGGCAGCATGGAAGTCATGCTGTGGGGAGAGACCTTTGTTCCTGCCCGGGACTCCGGGCTGCTGGCTCCTGGGAATATCATCAAGCTCAAGTGCGCCATCCAGACCGATGACCGCACCGGCGGGCGGCGTCTTACAGGATATGAGGTGAGCGAGCTGAAGCCGAAACGCACGGCCGCCAACAACAAGGGCCCCATCGAACTGCTGCTTCAGACACACCGCCATAGCGAGCGGGATCTGGATGAAATCAAGGAAGCCCTGGTGCAATACCCAGGAAACATCCCTGTCATCCTCCACTTCCAGAACAGTGCCGGAAAACGGGTGAGTGTGGAGGCTGGGAGCAGCTACCACGTCAGGCGCCACCAGGATTTGGAAGAAGAGCTGGATCGCTGGGTGGAGGAGTGAGATGGTTTTCTAGCGATTCACCGCTATATGGAATCCTTTGGAATTTTTGTGGGATTCATCATCCTGAGCGTCTGCGCCGTTGTTGTGGGCCATGCGCTGTATCTGCGCATTCGGAAAAAGAAAATATCCCGGTCACTGGGTATTTTTTCCATTCTTGCCTCCATTCCCTTATCCTGGGTGATGGTCTCAGCTCTTATCGTAGACAGTATTGATTATAATCCGACGATTCGAACGAGCGAACAACTGATCGGTCATTATTCGAACGGGCAGCGCTCCATCTCCTTGAATCCAGATGGAACTTACGTCGCAAGCGGATTTGATCATGTAACATCAGGCCGATGGAGAAATTACGACTGGAATCTGACCCTGACGGACAGCCCCTTTGAGAAGCCACGTATTATCACCCGCAACGGAAAATGGTGCATTGCTCCATTTTATGCAGGCCCGGATGATACAATGGGGATTCTTCTGGAGAGAAATTGAGAGAGCCGCTAAGGCGCTAATTCGTCTCGGTAAAGGCCAACCCCAGCTCATTTTCCAGGCGGGTGATTTTTGCCCGTTCACGGGGTTCGATCAGCGTGATGGAGATGCCTTTCTTGCCGGCGCGGGCGGTTCTGCCGCTACGATGGGTGTAGTACTCGGTTTGCTCGGGAAGCTGGTGATGGATGACGAAGGATAGGCCTTCCACATCGATGCCCCGTGCGGCCACGTCGGTGGCGATGAGGAACTGGAAGCGTTCCTTTTTGAAGGAACGCATGACGATATCCCGTTCGTTCTGGGTAAGGTCTCCTTGCAGGATGCCGACGGGGAAGCCTTTTGCCGTGAGTTGCTTGCCCAGGGTGATCGCCCCGCCTTTGGTGCGGCAGAAGATGACGCCCCGGTTTTGCTTTTGGCGGCGGAGAAACTCGGCGATGAATTCGGTTTTTTCATCGCGGGCACAAATGGCGTATTTGTGATCGATGTCCCGGTTCACCACATGCGTTCTGTCGATTTTCAGAGCATGCGGCTTGGGCTGCATACAGTCCTTTGCCAGCGCATTGATGCCATCGGGAATGGTAGCGGAGAACATCCACGTGCTGCGTCTGCCCCGGGTGAGGCCAATGATGGTCTGAAGTTCTTTTTTGAAGCCCATACTCAGCATTTCATCCGCTTCATCCATGACCAGATGCTTTACGTTGATGAGGGTGAGCGCTTTTTTCTTGATGAGATCGATCAGCCGTCCCGGAGTGGCCACGACGATGTGGGTCGGGCGTTGGAGCGCGGCCACTTGACGGTCGAAGTTGTCTCCGCCGCTGAGGACTTCCACGAAGATCTTCTGGCCACTGTATTTGGTGTAGCGGAAAAGCTGCTTGCCGATCTGCTTTGCCAGCTCACGGGTGGGGGCGATCACCAGCCCTTGGATGTCCGTTTTTTTCGGATTCACCTTCATCAGCAACGGCAGGCCAAAGGCGGCGGTCTTGCCGGTTCCGGTTTGTGCCTGGGCAATGAGATCTCCACCATTTTCCAGCAGAAAGGGGATGGCCTTTTCCTGGATTTCCGTGGGCTGGATGATGCCGAGTTCCTGCAGGCCTTGGATGAGATCGGCGGAAATTCCGAGTTCTTTGAAAGTTTTCAACGTTGTCGTCTGGTGAGGTTTCCTGCCCGGGGCAGGGGGCGAGCCTGTTTGGAGAAACGAGCGATGACGAGCTTATGATTCTCCATTGATGGCATTTGCGGGCTTGAAAATGCGATACATCACCAAGCTGGCGATGATGATGCCACCGGCCACCAGAGGAGCGGTGTGCATGCCCGGCACGGGGCTGGTAAGTGCGCCATGGATGCGGCTGATGATGAGGATGGCGCAAACGATGGCACCCAGAATGGGAATGGGCAGGGGAACTTCAAAGCCGCCCTTTTGTTCGCCGGGACGTAGCTTGAGGATGACGAGGGAGCCATTCACCACTACGAACACGCTGAGCAGCAGCAGCGCTGTGGCCTCTGCCAGTTGCTTCACACCGCCTGCGAGAATCAGTACGGTGACAATGGAAAAAAGCACGAAAACCGCTACGTGGGGAGTGCGGCGCACCGGATGGATTTTTCCCAGAAAGGCAGGCAGGAGCTTTTGAGTGGCCATGCCGTAGAGCAGCCGGGATCCCATCAGGTAGTTGAGCAGGGCTGTATTTCCGATCGAGAACAGGGTGATGAACAGATAGACGTGATCGATTCCCCTGAACCACGGGGCCGCACGCCGGGCCACCTCCATCAGTGGTGCCGGGCTATTGGAAAGCTCCTGCCATGGCAGCACGGAAACAGCGGTGATGGCCACGGCCATGTAGATGAGTGTGGCACAAATCATGGCTCCCACGAGGCCGAAAGGAATGGAGCGCCGGGGATTTTTCACCTCCTCGCTCACATTGAGGATGTCCTCAAAACCGATGAAGGAGAAAAAGGTGAGCACTGCTCCCTGCAAAATGACGATGAAGCTGATGCCTGCCAATCCGCTGCCCTGTGCGGCGGCCGGCACTTCCAGATAATCGACGCTGCCCCAGAATTTCACACCGATGAAGATGATGAAAAGCAGGCCAGCCACTTCCACCAGGGTGCAGAAAAGATTCACCCACATGCTTTCCCGAATGCCTCGATAGATCACCCCACCGAGCAACAGCGCACCGCCGATGGCCAGGGCTTTCACCGGAATACCCAGCCCCGCCGCCTTCACGATGTTTTCTGCAATCGCCTGGAGACCAGTGGCCATGCTGGTGAGACCGCTCATCATGACAGCGATGCCCACCGCGTAACTGAGCCAGTTTTTCCGGGAGGCGCGCTGGGTGACGTAGGCAGCTCCGCCAGCCTTCGGGTAGCGGCTGCCCACGCTGGCATAGGAGAGGCCGGTGAGAATCGCCGCGATCATGGCAGCGACAAATGCCAGCCAGACGGCATTTCCCAGCACGCCTGCCGCTTTTCCGATGAGAACATAGACCCCTGCACCCAGCATGGAGCCCAATCCGTAAAGAAGGATCTGCCATGGCCCGATGGTTTGACTGAGAGAGGGCTCATCGTGGGAAACGTCCGGGTCCATGAAAGCAGGTTCTAGCGTTTGGCGGGCCGTGCATGAAAGAAAAAGGGGGAGGATGAGGCATTTCCCATTTCCGTCTTGTCGATTGGGGCATGGGTTGGTTGGTTGCGAAGGTCATGGCAGCTCCTCAAAACATCATCGCTCTGGTGTATGATTACGATCAGACACTGAGTCCCTGCTACATGCAGGATGATGTGCTTTTCCCACACTTCGGCATTGATCCGGCGCAGTTCTGGAAGCGGTGCAACAGCTTGGTGAACGATCAAAAATGGGATGGGGAACTGGCTTATATGAAATGCTTGCTGGACTATCTGGGCATGGACAATGTGACGAATGCTCAGCTCTCCACCCTGGGTGCTGGGTTGGGTTTTTTTCCCGGCCTGCCGGAGCTTTTCGATGATCTGCCGAAGGCGGCCCTACGCCCGGAGCATGAGGCTGCGGGGATCAAGGTGGAGCACTACATTATTTCCTCCGGCCTCAAGGCCCTGTTGGATGGTTCCCGGCTCAAGCCGCATGTGCGGGCCATGTTCGGCTGCGAATTCGGCGAGGACGCGGAAGGCCGCATCAGCTTTCCCAAGCGGGTGATTTCCCATACCACCAAGACGCAATACCTTTTCCGCATCAACAAGGGCATGCTCAGCTATGATGAGGACGTGAATGATCACATGCCCGCCGAACAGCGGCCCATTCCGTTTGAGAACATGGTGTATGTAGGAGATGGCCCCACGGATGTGCCATGCTTCACGGTAATGAAACACAATGGCGGGCAGGGCATCGCCGTTTACAATCCGCTGGATGCCACGGGCAAATCCTTCCGCAAGTGCTTCCAGCTCTCGACCCACGCAGGCCGGGTAAAGCACATCGCTCCCGCCGATTACCGGGCAGGCTCCCACCTCTGGTTGCTCTTGTCAGAGATGGTGACTGAAATGGCGGATCGCATTTTACGCCGTGGCATCGAAGAGCGGCAAAATGCAAAGGTGGCTGCTCCCACGTTCTAACGAATGATTTTGACCGGCCGGGCAATCAAGATATAGGCGCGCAGTATGAACATGTCATTCCGCGCAATCGTTCTTGTGCTGCTTGTTGGCCTGCTGCTATTTGTGGCTTCAGCATGCTTGTGGGATGAGGAAACACTGGCGGCTGAAAAATCCCGCTTTCCGGGAATCGAGGAAATTTTGCTGGGAGTATTTCCGCGTCATTCCAGAGAGTTCCACCTATGGAGGGAAAAGCGTTGTCGCGCTGCTCTGACAGCCGATCCTTCCCAGATCGCACTGTATGATGATCTGGCCGTGTCACTGCACAAACTGGGTGATCATGATGGAGCCATCACGGTCATGCTGTCGAAGGAGAAACTCCGACCCGGCTTATACGAAACCTATTCCAATCTCGGAACTTTCCACATCTACAAAAATCAGCTTCCTCAAGCCATTGAGTGGATTGACAAAGCTTTGGAAATCAATTCCAACGCTCATTTCGGGCGTGAGAGGTATCAGAAATGGCTGGTCGAATGGACCATGGCGGGAAAGCCGAACGCAGAAGTTGCGCTGGGAGAAGGAAGTATTAATCCGTTTGGGTTTTCACGTTTTGTTTTTGAAAAAAGCGGGATTGTATCTGTTAGTGGAGCTAATGAGAGTCGGCTTCCAGCACTCCAGGGAATCTTGGGCATGATGAGGTTCGCGGATTACGACAATCCGCTGCTGCTGGAGGCCGCAGGAGATGTTCTTCTTTGTGGAGAATTCGAAAGCAATGCCGCCCATCTTGCCTGCATGGCTTATTGGCAGGCTTTTCAAAATACGGCGGATCCTGCGGAAAAAATTCGATTGAGCGGGAAATGTAAGCAGGCGCAGAATACCATCGATGGTTTTGTAGCAAAAACTTTTCAGAGCAATCTGGCCAAGGGTCTTGCGCGAGGTAAGGCGCTGAACGAAAAGGTGAGGGCAGACGAACTGGCGTGGATTTCCGAGAACAAGGATGCCTCAGCGGAGTTCTCGGAAAAATACCTTAAGCCTTAAATGGGCATCTTTTTTGGCACGCAGAATATAAATAACCTCATGGGGAAAAATCAGAAAACGGCAGTTGTATGTTATGGTGTTGTTGGTTTTTATGTTGCCGACTCCTATGGAGCCCACTTCTAGACTTACAAGAAGCGCCCTATCTACTGGCTGTTCCATAGTCCCAAGAAAGGTTCCAGCGCCCTCGTCTATCTTCATCGCTACACAAAGACACGGCTAACACCCTATTGAATAGATATCTCCGCGACTACCTCCACAAATGGGACAATTGCTTGGCCTACCTCACCCACGTCGAAGCAACCTCCGAAATAGCCAAGGAAAAACAGCTACCCGCAAGGAGACCGACAAACTACGCAAAACCCTCAAAGAATGCCAGGACTGGGAACGCGAGATACTCCTTCCACTCGCCCAGCAACGCTTAGAAATCGACCTCGATGACGGTGTGAAGGTCAATTACCTCAAATTCAAAGGAGCCGTCCAACCCATCTCGGGCCTGGCGGCGAAGGAAGACTGAAAATGGATTTAAACCACCCAAACCATGTCAAATACTCCCCCCAAAAACTGGTTCTTTCGAAATTCGGATTCCGAGCCGGAACCTAAAACAAATCCAGAGCTTTATCCCGAGCTGAATCCTGAATTCTTTGCGGCTGACGATTCTGACCTTACGAGCGAGGGAAATGTTGATGAGTATCCGTCAGATTTGGGTCTTTCCAAACCAAATAATTCAGAAGTCCGGTCGGCATTGTCGCAACTTCGAAAGCAGTTGCTCGATCTGACCGCTCACAATCCCCTCATTTCATTCAAGCATGGCAACACCGCTCGTTACATCCGTCTGGTAGATGAACTTCCCAACATCACCACCCAGCAGCTATACGATGGTAAGAGTCTGACCTTTGAACCTGTCCCTGATCCTTCCAAAGAAGAAATCGAAGAGTGGGAGGAGCGTGGTGGAAAACTTGTCAAAAAACGTCCACCGGTTGCCGAATGGGCCGAGGAATGCGGAATTCCTGCAAGTCACGATCTTCCAATCATGTCAGGTGCTCAAGCGGCTCGCCGCCATGTTGACTCAAAACTCCAAACCTTACACTATCCGGATGTCTTGGAAGCTAGGCTCAGCAATCTCTACCGAATCTCCCGGACCATGGTCGAGGAAAGCGGAACCAATCCTCTTCACATTGCCTTTGGTTTTCTCGAATGGTATGAGGCAGGAAACAGCGACAAGGCCCATTTTTCCCCGCTCTACACTTTGCCAGTTGCCTTGGAGAAAGGCTCCATCAACCGGAAAACGAATACTTATGAGTATGCTCTCCGCATCCGGGAGGATGAAGTGCAGTTCAATGCTTCGATTGCAGTAAGGCTGGCGGACGATTATGCTTTTGTTTTTCCAGCGATCGCCCCGGAACAACTTCCAGAGGAATACCTGAGCGCGGTTGAGGTTGCAATTTCGATCCGGTTCCCCCGCTGGAAGGTTCACCGCTGGGGAACCCTGGCAATGTTCAACTTTTCCCGGCTGCAGATGTTCCGGGATCTGGATCCCGACAACTGGCCGGAGGGACATGAGCTGGACGGACATCCACTGGTAAACGCGGTGATTCAACGCACAGAGGGAAAGGAAAGCCAGGATAGCGCTGCCGTCTGGCAGGGTATTAACGAGAACGAGCACGCCATCGACGAGGTGGAAGACATCTATGAACAGTTTCCGCTTGTGGACGTGGCGGACAGCTCACAGCACTCGGCGCTGATCGACGCCATCAAGGGGAAAAACCTCGTCATCCAAGGTCCTCCCGGAACCGGAAAGTCCCAGACGATCACCAATCTCATTGCCGCTGCACTTCACAAGGGCAAAACGGTGCTCTTCGTGTCCGAGAAGCTCGCTGCCCTCGACGTGGTGAAGACCCGGATGGAAAGACTCGGCTTGGGCGATTTCTGCCTCGAACTTCACAGCCACAACACCAAGAAGGTGGGAGTGGTGGAAAGCCTCAAGCGGCGATTGGAAACACCGTTCAAGGATACCCGGCAACTCGACTATCATGCCTTTCGCCATGGGCAACTGTCGAAGGAACTGAACGCTCACGCCGAACGAATCAATCGGCCGTGGAAGGAGACCGGATTGACCGTCCTGGAAATTTTAGTTTGGTGCGTCCGCTGTTGGGACGAGTTAAAGGGAGAATGGGAAGATCTACGCATCAAGGGACTAACCGGCGATTCATGGCAGCCAGAGCAGCATGCTGAGACTCTAGTCGAGTTTGAAGCGTATGCGGAACAATTGGAAAAGATCGCCGGTGAGTTGCCAGAGGGCCATCACTTCGATCAGCATCCTTGGCGAGGTGTCCAAGCTGTCGACCTTGATGGCGGGTCAGTTAGGCAGATCATGGAACTCCTGCGGCAGTGGCAAGAGTCACTGAATCAATTGATAGATACGGTGGAAGTGGTCCCTGGTGGAACGGCTCTGATGGTTCCGGGGTTCATTCTTGAGGAGGTGGAGACAGTTGCCAATTCGATTGCTTCCATGCCGCCCGATGGTGCGGAGGTGGACTGGGCAACCTTGGAATTGATCCGCGAGAGCGGTCTTGACGAAGTGGATTCCCTTGCAAAGGCGGTGGACAAGCTCACCAAAGATTGCGCCAAGCTTGGGAGTCTGTCCGTCAACGAGGTGGTGGATTCAATGGAATTTCCTTATCTCGACAAGGCGGTAGCTGGATTGCTCGAATCAGAGCTGAAACCAGATACCAAATTGAGCTATCTGGATGACGTCGCTAAAGCCGTCCACGAAGTCTTGGAACTCATTGCTCGGTGGAAAGGTCGGTTCGAAGAATTTCGTGAATACACGAACGGTGAAGTGCCGCCTTTTGTCGATCCCCAAGCCATCTCCCTTGATGGCTTGAAGCAGTTGCAGGAAGTCATCGACATGAACCGGAGTCTATTGCCGGGGGACCTGAACCACCGCAACGACCAGCTTCTTCCTCAGACACTGAAAGACGATGCAAAAGCATTCAAGCAGAGGATCCAGCAACTTCGCACCAAACGTAAAAAGCTTGAGGAGACTTTCGACCTGCCTCTTGTGCGAAAGACTCTCGATTTGACAGCGCTTCAGACAGATCTCCGCGAACCTTCGGCACTGAAGCGGCTTTTTCGAAGCGACTACCGGAAAGCGCGCAACGCCGTCAAAGCGACAATGCACAATCCGAAGGCAGACTGGGACCCAAACACGATTCTTGCCGTCCTTCGAGATCTTGAAACCTACCTCACCGAAGAAAAGCAATTCGGGTCGGATGAATCGTGGAAGAACTCATTGGGATCCGCTTTTGAAGGCGTGGATACCGACCTAAATCTTTTCGACCGGCTTGTGATTTGGCATGCCGAATTAGAGAAGCGGTTCACCAACGGTGAAATTAAGTTATTCAGCAATTCGGAGCTAACAGAATCAGGGGAATGGCTGCTGCGGACAAACAAGCGATGGATCGAAGGCCTCCAGCGCTTCGCCGATACCGGCCTCATTGCCGATTTCAAGCAGATCCAGACGCTGGTAGCGAGGATCATCCGGGTGTATGGCCATGAGGAACTTCCCACTCAAGCAGAACTCTCGAATCCTAAAAGCGCATGGCGCGGAGTGTTCGAATACCTCAAGGAGGCACTGGCAGCATTCATTTCCAAACTCGACTCCTTTGGGAATGACTCTCCTGGAACTCTGGCGGAGACACAGGACCGCTTGTCGGCCTACATGAAAATCAGAGAGGAATGGGATAATCAGCTATCCATTCACAATGACATCAATGCGAAATATTTCGCAGGCCGCCTTCCCGACTCTCCTCTTCCGACGCAAGTCTTGCGGGACGCCGTCGTCAACACCCGCCGATGGTGCGAGTGGCTTAACGATCCCGAAATTCACTCATCTCTGGGTAACGAAGTCATTAGACGCGCATCTGGGGATTTCGCCGCCGAATTGCGTCAGTGGCATGTGGTCGCCATGCCACGAATTCAGGATGAACAAGCCACGCGAGACGGCTTTGTATCCTTTGTTTCACTCAAACCGTCGGAATGGTGCGAGGTCGAAACCCTGCCTGCTCTCCAATCCCGAATTGCAGAAGCGGCGAAGGCAGAGAGTCTCCTCACGAGCTACCTAACATGCCTCCGACTTCGAGGCATTCTTTTCGGCAAGGGATTTGCTCCCATTTGTAAACACGCCGAACAAAATGGCCTACCTAATCAAATATGCAGATCCGTCTATGAATACCTTGTGACAGCCACTCTGGCCGACGAGATTTTTGAAGAGGATCCCGGGATAAGGCGTTTCGACGGAATCCTGCATTCAAAAAAACTGACCGATTTCAGGCAGTGTGATCGGGACCTCATGAGCCAAACTCAAATGCGGACTGCGGCCCTCACGTCCCGGCGCTACATACCTCAGGGCTACCGGGGTGCCAGAGTTTCAGAGCATACAGATTTGGCACTGATTCTTCATGAAATGGAAAAGCAGAAGCGGCATCTGCCACTTCGTCAGCTCATCCGCCGGGCAGGCAAGGCGGCACAGGCATTGAAACCCTGCTTCATGATGGGGCCGCGTTCCGTTGCCCAATATCTTCAACCGGGTGCTATCGAGTTCGACCTGCTAATCATTGACGAGGCCTCGCAGATGAGGCCGGCGGACGCCCTCGGGGCGATCGCACGCTGCAAGCAACTGGTCGTCGTAGGTGATTCGAAACAGCTTGCCCCCACTTCATTCTTTGACCGCGTCATCAGCTCGGACGATGATGATGAAGAGCAGTTTGAGGCAACGATTTCCGAGAGCATTCTTGACGCGGTCGCTCCGGTTTTCACGTGCCGACAGCTACGCTGGCACTATCGTTCCAGACACCCCAGCCTCATCGCGTTTTCGAACCGTCAATTTTATGACAACCGATTGATGCTCTTTCCATCCCCGCACTACAGTGGCGAAGCTCTGGGAATTCGATTCCATCGCATCGGAGACGGGGTGTTTGAAAACCAAATCAACACTGCTGAGGCAATAGCTGTCGCAGACCGAGTGACGAAGCTTTTAATCGAAAACCCAAAGCTTTCACTCGGTATCGCCACCATGAATGCGAAACAGCGTGATCTGATAGAACGACTGCTCGAAGAACATGCCAAGGAAGACGAAACCTTTGCCGAGGTCTGGGAGAAAAACCGAATCGAGGATGAACCTTTGTTCATCAAAAACCTTGAAAACGTCCAGGGTGACGAACGAGAGATAATGATAATTTCCTGCACCTATGGAAGAACGACACAGGGAGGAAGGGTCATGCAGCGCTTCGGCCCAATCAACTCCGCGGAGGGAGGCAGGAGGCTTAATGTCCTGTTTACCCGCTCCAGAACCCGGATGGAAATTTTCTCGTCCATGGTATTTAGCGATGTGATTATCAGCGAGAAGTCCTCGGAGGGAGTGCGAGCGTTGCGAGGAATACTTCGCTACGCTGAAACCGGAATTATCGATGGTGCTCTATCCAGCGGCCGGGAGCCAGATAGCAACTTTGAAATTGCAGTCGCACGGATGCTGCAAGAGCGCGGCTACCAAGTGGAGTGCCAAATCGGCGTGGCGGGATTCTTCATCGACCTTGGAGTCAAGCATCCGAACAAGGAGGGCGAATATATTATGGGCGTGGAGTGCGACGGAGCAGCCTATCACTCCTCGAAGTCAGCCCGCGACCGGGACCGTATCCGGCAGGATGTCCTCGAAAGCATGGGATGGACGATCGAACGCATTTGGTCGACCGACTGGTTCATGGACCCAAAGAAGGCGATTCAGCCGATCCTTGATGAACTGGCACGGCTTGGGAAAGAGTAACTGAAAGAATCATAGCAATGACATTTATCCTTCAAAAATGCCCAGTAATTCAAGTAATTTTGAAGTTGCACATCCTCCCGCACCGGGCGGAAGAGGAAAAATAGCCAACGGAAGATTGACGTGGGGTGTTCCCGCGCCAGCATTACCGCTCAGCTGTTTTTACTCCTTCTCCATGTCAGAAAAGACCCGCTTTCACTTTACCGGCATCTGTGGCACCGCCATGGGCGCAGTCGCCTCCGCCATGAAACAACGTGGCTATACGGTTACGGGATCTGATGTGAATGTTTACCCGCCGATGTCGGACTTTTTGAGAGGACAGGGGATTTCCATCACGGAAGGTTATCGAGAGGAAAACATCCCGGCGGACACGGATGTGGTGATCATCGGGAATGCGATTTCCCGGGGCAATCCGGAGGCGGAAGCCGCCCTCGACCGGAAGCTGCTGTATCATTCCCTGCCGGAGGTGATGAAGGAGTTCTTCCTACGCGGGAAACGGAATTTCGTGGTATCCGGCACTCACGGGAAAACGACCACTTCCTCGATGTTGGCGTGGATTTTCCGCCATGCGGGACGGGATCCGGGATTCATGATCGGCGGGCTGCCGAAGAATCTGGGCTGCGGGGGGCATTTCACCGATTCGGCATTCAACGTTCTCTAAGGGGATGAGTATGACACCGCGTTCTTCGACAAGCGCTCTAAGTTTCTCCTCTAGCTGCCGGAGTGCGTGGTGGTGAACAACATCGAGTTCGACCATGCGGACATCTACAACTCACTGGATGAGATCAAGCTGACTTTCCGCCGCCTGCTCAACATCGTGCCCCGCAGTGGCATGGCCTTCGTCAATGGAGATGATGCCAACAGCCTGGACGTTTCCGCAAAGGCACCTTGTCCGGTCACTACCGTTGGTTTTGGTGAGAACTGTGACCTGCGGATTGAAAACGTCAGCTATGAACCGGAATTCAGTTCATTCAACCTTGGCGGTGTGCCCTACCGGATTCACATGACTGGTGAGTTCAATGTTAGGAATGCCGCCATGGCCGCCGCATCCGCAGATTTCGCGGGGCTCACGCCGGAGGAAATCCGGGCAGCGTTGGAGGAATTCGAAGGCGTTGCACGCCGCCAGGAAGTGCGGGGCACGGTGAATGGCATCAAGGTGATCGATGACTTCGCGCATCACCCCACGGCGATTGGGCTGGCCGTGAAGAGTCTGCGCCAGGCTCACCCGGGTGCGCGGATGTGGGTGCTTTTCGAGCCGCGGTCAAATACCACGCGCCGTGCGGTTTTTCAGAAGGAGTTGGCCGAGGCGCTGGCCTCTGCGGATTTTTCCATCGTGGCTGCGATTCAGGATCTTCATAAAATTCCGGAAAACGACCGGCTCGATCCCGCACGCCTTTCCGCAGACATCGCTCGCATGGGAGGCCAGGGCTGGTACTTGGAAAATAATGAGGCGATCATCGCCAAGGTGAAGGAGCTGGCCCAGCCGGGGGATATCATCGCCGTGCTTTCCAATGGCGGCTTTGGAGGTATCCACCAGCAATTACTCACGGCGCTGGAGGCGTAAAAAAAGGCAGACCATCCTGTCTGCCTTGCGATTTTTCTGCCTTTCAGGCGGTCTCCCAGACTCTTGCGCGGAGTGCTTCTGCGGCAGCGCGTGCTTCCGCCTCCTTCTTGCTCTTGCCCTTGCCTGTGGCGAGGATGATCGAGCGCCATGATACTTCGGATTGGAAAACCCGGCGGTGGTCTGGACCGCTTTCGCTGACGATGCGATAGACGGGAGCTTGGGGGTGAATGGCTTGCAGACACTCCTGGAGCTCTCCCTTGGGGTTCCGTTCTTCCGGGCTGTGAACCATGCTGCCGATTTCCGCCTGGAACAACCGCAGCACCAGTTCGCGCGCAGGCACAGGACCGGAATCCAGATACACGGCGCCGATCAAGGACTCGAAAGCATCCGCCAGGGTGGAAAGCCGACGGCGGCCTCCGGTGGCTTCCTCACCCTTGCCGAGAAGCACGTAATCGCCCAAATGGATGGCCATTGCAAAGCGGGCGAGGGCGCGGCGGGAGACTACGCGGGAGCGCAGCTTGGTAAGGTGTCCCTCCGGAAAATTGGGGAACATTTTATAAAGCTCCTCCGTGATGATCAACTGGAGGACGGCATCGCCCAGGAATTCCAGGCGCTGGTTGTCGAAATGCGGCTTCTGCGATTCGTAGGCGAGGCTCGGATGGGTAAGAGCCTCCGCCAATAACAGCGAATTTCGGAATTTGTAGTTTATCCGGCTCTCGAGCGGCTGCATCTGTGCGACAATGGGAATTTCCTCCCTCCTCTCCCGAGTGATTTCTTTAGCACTCCGATGAGAAAATGGGGTGATCGACGGGACTCGAACCCGCGACAACCGGAATCACAATCCGGGGCTCTACCAACTGAGCTACGACCACCATTTGTTGGCGGGCGGGAGGGTTAAGCGATGAACGCGGGTTTGGGAAGAGAAAAATGGCTTCATTCTGTGAGTTCTTGTTTTTCCTCCTGCGGTTCATGGTTTCCGGGCTTGGCAGGCGTGCTGTGAAAGCCATTCTACCGCTGAATTTTTTCCCGGCATCCCTTCATGAAGCGCCCTCTCCAGATCATTCCCGTGCTGCTGCTGGTGGTATTGTGTGGATGTGGAGCGCCCCAGCCGCCGAAGTGCACCAGCATCCCACGTGCATCCCGCGCTCCGGCTGCCACTCTTGAGGAATCCGCACGGTCCGCATGGGATGTTCTGGCAGATGCCTCAAAGAGGGAGCAGTGGTCTGTCGCCCGCGCCAGCTACAATGATGCGGTGGCAAAACTTTTCGACCAGCTCCGGTGCGGAGGCAGTGACTGGAATGCCCGTGCCGCTGCCCTGGGGACCCGCATCGCCGACCCCGATCAGCCGAGGGAAGTGAAGCTGGAGTCGCTGGATGTGCTTTTTCCGGCTTCCGAGGTGAATACCAAGTCGCTGGCCCATCACAATGTCACGGAAGGTATTGGTGTGCCTGTAGTGGGCTGGAAGAAAACTTCCGCCTTGGGTCAAAAAAGGCCAACCTACTATCTGCCCTCCGGCCTGCCCTACAATGTGACGGTCACGCTTTCCTTTGGGGAGGGCCAGCCGGTGTGGAATTTCACCAAGCGGTGGCTGTATGATGACCTCCAGGTGGGCAGCGTCACACATCCTCTGGCTGCGGACTGGACGGCTTCCAATGCGTTTTACTGGCAGATGTGCCAGTTGGATGATCTGACGATCCAGAATGTGCTGATGCCGGAGCGCTATTTGGAGGAAACCGGGCTGTATTTCCTGCAGCCGTATGATCCGAACAAGATCCCGGTGGTGATGGTGCATGGGCTGAAATCCAGCCCCGATGCTTTCAAATACATCATCAATGATCTGGCTCCGGAGCCTTGGTTCCGGAAAAACTATCAGATTTGGCTGTTCAATTATCCCACTGGCACGCCCTGGCTGTATAACAGCATGAAATTCCGCGAGATGATGGGATCGGCCCTTGCCTATGCGCGCTCAAAGGGTGGTGGGGCCAAGTTGAATCAAATGGTGATCCTCAGCCACTCCATGGGCGGCCTGATCACCCGGTCCAGTGTCACCGATCCCGGTAACCGGATTTATGACGCCCACTTCGAGGCCCTGTTCAAGGATCTGAAGGTCAAGCCCAAGACGCGGGAGCTCATTCAGAAAACGATGCTCTACAAGCCGCTCACGGAGCCGAAGCGGGTGGTTTTTATGGCCGTGCCGCACCGGGGCAGTCCCATGGCGAATCTCCGTCCTTCACTGATTTTGGGCAATCTCATCCGCCTGCCGAAGTTGCTGACGGTGGACATGGTGGATGCCGCCGTCCACAGCGGCAGCGGGGACCCGAAGGACACGAAAAAAGTGCCACTTCCCACCTCCATCACCAGCCTTTCTCCCAAGAGCCGCAGCATCGTGGGGCTGAACAAGCTGCCGCTGCCCTCCACGATCACCTTTCATTCGATCATCGGGGATCGCGGCAAGGGCGGCCTGCTCAAGGACAGCAGTGATGGAGTCGTGCCTTATTGGTCATCGCACATCACACCTGTTGCATCCGAGAAAATCGTTCCGTATCACCACGGCGTCACCGATTGCCCGGAGACGGCCGAGGAGCTCAAGCGCATCCTGAAGCTGCACCTCCAGTCCGTTTCCCATTGATTCCATTTTCACCCATGTCTCCTGAAGAACAGCTCCAACTCCTCACCGCCGGCACCGCCAAGGTTCTTTCCGAAAAGGAACTCCTCGAAAAATTGCGCCTGGGCCGCCCTCTGCGGATCAAACTCGGTGTAGACCCTACCGCCCCGGACATTCACCTGGGTCACACGGTGGCACTGGAAAAGCTGCGCCAGTTTCAGCTTCTGGGACACCAGGCTGTGCTGCTGATCGGAGATTTCACCGCCACCGTAGGAGATCCCACCGGGCGCTCATCAACCCGCCCGCCCCTTACCCGGGATGAAGTGCTGGCAAATGCAGCCACCTACACGGACCAGGCTTTCAAGATTCTCGACAAGTCCAAGACCGAGATCGTCTACAATGGCGATTGGTTCCGGAAAATGACCTACGAGGAAATCCTGAAACTGAATGCGCGCGTGACGCTCCAGCAGATGCTCCAGCGTGAGGATTTCCGCACCCGCATCGAGGCGGGCCAAGAGGTGCGCCTTCATGAGCTTCAGTATCCGATCATGCAGGGGTGGGATTCTGTGGAAATCCGCGCCGATGTGGAGATCGGCGGGACCGATCAGTTGTTCAATATCCTCGTCGGGAGGGATCTCCAGAAGGAGGAAGGCCAGCCCCAGCAGGTGGTGATGGTCATGCCCCTGCTGGAAGGCCTGGACGGTGTGAAAAAAATGTCCAAATCCTATGGGAACTATGTGGGCGTCTCCGAGCCACCGCAGGAAATGTTCGGCAAGTTGATGAGCGTGTCCGATGAGCTGATGGATCGCTACTACCTATTGCTGCTGGGTGAAACCCGCGATCCGAATGGCCACCCGATGGAGGCAAAGAAGGCACTGGCGGCGAAAATCACGTCCCGTTATCACAGCGAGGAAGCCGGAGCCTCTGCCCGTGCGGACTGGGATACACGCTTTTCCAAAAAGGATCTGGCGGCAGCGGAACTGCCGGAACTAGCATTGGGTGATCTGCCCCAGGATCTCACGGTGCTTTCGCTCACTGCCCACGCCTTCAAGACGGCTTTCCAACTGGAAAAATCCAACAGTGAGCTGAGAAAACAATTCATCATGCCTGGCTCCGTGCAGTTGAATGGGGAAAAGCTCACAGATCCGGCCGCCATCCCGGCACCCATAGCGGGAGATATTCTCAAGCTTTCGAAAAAACACGCAGTCCGTTTCGTGTAACACATACCGGTTGACCGCACCCGGTAGCTCGCTTTCCTTCCCACATGCCAGATCTCCCGATTCTCTATCTCAAGCCAGGCTGTCCGTGGTGCGATGAAGTCGTTTCCTATCTCGCGAAAAAGAAGATTGCGGTGAAGAAGGTCATCGTATCAGGCAATCGGGAAGCCATGCAGGAAATGGTGGATCTATCCGGCCAAAGCAAGGCCCCCACCATGGATTGGCACGGCGAGGTGCTTGCAGACTTCGGCGTGGACGAATTGGTCCCGTTCCTGAAGAAAAAGGGGCTGGCGTAAGGATGTCCGTCTGAGGCTCTCAATAAGCTGGGCGGGGAGTGACCTTTTTCTCCGCCAAGTGTTTTTCAATGCACATCAGCAGGCGGTCGAGGGAGGAGGTTTTGCTCAGAAATGGCAGGCCCCCGGTCTGGGTTTCTCCATCGGGAGAGTCCGGGTTTTCCTCCACGAGAGCGGTGAGCATCATCACCGGGGTATCCTTGAGATTGGGGTCGGCGCGGAGCTGGGCCACGATATCGCCACCATCCATCCCGGGCATGACCACATCGATGATGAAAAGGTGGGGCCGGAACTCCCGCGCAATGGTTAATGCCATTTCCGAGCTGTTACACTGGCGGACCGCGTAATTGGCAACTTCCTCAAGGTTTTCCTTCAACAACGAAGAGAAGTCCTTTTCGTCATCAATGATCAGAATGCGG
>Ga0157373_10001049_pt1 | contig 21290 bp, 14 predicted proteins | sample C65metaG_FD_113460 | JGI IMG/M metagenome (GOLD analysis project Ga0157373, IMG submission 113460) | Corn rhizosphere microbial communities from Kellogg Biological Station, Michigan, USA - C6-5 metaG | ecosystem: Host-associated > Plants > Roots > Rhizosphere > Soil | place: USA: Michigan... | reverse complement strand
GACCGGTGAAATGAGCAAGCGCTACGGCCTGGTTTACGTCGACCGCGACGACAACGGCAACGGTACCCTCGCCCGCACGCGCAAGAAATCTTTCTGGTGGTACAAGCAGGTGATTGCCACTAATGGGGCCGATTTGGGGTAATGGGGAGGGGTGCGATAAAGGCGATTGTTGCGAGCCGAACAGGCCGAAGGATTCTGCCACGGCCTGCTGCTGTTCGGTGAACTTATGCAAAAGAACCCGCAATCCGACGACACCCAGTGGGAACAGCTGAATCACTACCTCAACGCGGCGGCTCACTTAGTACCGGCACTGTGCAACCTCTATGGCCGCGCGCTGCGCGAGATGGAGTGCCAGATCTGATAAGTTAAAATAAAAGCCAAAACAAATAATAAGAACGGTATTAGTTTTATACCGTTCTTATCACTCCGGTAAATCTCATAGATCTGACTGATACATCACGATAAACACATTCACGAAAGTAGGCATTTCCCCCGTGGCCTGGCATAGTTAACGCATTCTAAAAATCGATGAGTTAACTGCTGGATAATGACGCATGGCCGCAAAACTTTGGACTAGGGAAGAATTACTGGTCGCTTTCACACTGTATAGCCAAATTCCGTTTGGCAAACTGCATTCGAAGAATCCCGACATTATCCATTTTGCAAAAATGATTGGCCGTACGCCGTCGGCGTTTGCCATGAAGTTAGTTAATCTCGCCAGTTTAGATCCTTTCATCACTGAATCTGGTCGCAGTGGCTTAAAAGGCGCATCGAATGCCGATCGTGCGTTATGGCAAGAAATGCGCCACGATACTGATGCCTTCAATCAGCAATGTCAGCTAGCGATGGATCATCTCGGAGAAAGTGTTATGCCAGAGCTTGATGATAATCCAAAGGATTTCAGCGGCAGCGAACGAGTTTCCACCGTCAAAACACGCGTTGATCAGAACCTATTTCGTAAAAACGTACTTGAGATATACGAATACCGTTGTTGTGTTACTGGGTTGGAAGAACCCACTCTGTTAGTCGCTAGTCATATCCTTCCTTGGAGTCACTCGATTGAGCAGCGCCTTAACCCCAGTAATGGATTGTGCCTTTCAAGCCTTCACGACAAGGCTTTTGACCGTGGGCTCATTACGTTCAATGAGAATTTTGAGTTGGTTTTATCACCGCAGCTTAAGAAGCTAAAAAGTAGTATTTATGTGGATAATTTTGAAAAATATGAAGGGCAGAAAATTCGGTTGCCATTAGTTTACCCACCTGATAATAAACACTTGGCTTATCATAGAGATAGTTTATTTATAGGTGTTTGAATTTTATTTGTCATTACTGCATATATAAATCAAGTTGTTCTATTGTTAACCGGTATCTTACTAATACTCCCACCAAGCACTCTATAAACAGTAGTAGAATGCCCTGAGTCTAAAAAACTCGAACACACCAAATAACGAAAAAGCCTGGAGAGGCAGGTTTGAATAAACTGAATAGTTCATATTTAGGTCAAACCTTACGTCCCATTGATTACAGATCAATTTACATTATGGGGCCACATATCCAAGGCCAATACGACTTACACTTACCCCAACACGCTGAATATAGTTGAGTGCATATTCATACCTTAGCTTTGCAACGACCTCAGCTTCCTTATTGTCGCTCTTAATCTTCAAATCATCGAGTTCAAGTTGTAGCTCCAATAAAGAAAGTTTCCCATTTTCAATTACCCCACCTTGCTGCGCGACAAAAGCACGCCATTCAACCTTCTGAATTGCAGGAGAATTAGAATCGTCTTTTGGAGATTTAACTCCGAGTCCTAATATTTTTCCATCATACTCAACATAGCAATAAGAACCACTATTGATGTGTTGATCCGTTAACTCATCTAAATTCTTGACTGGATATAACTTTATCGCGGTAAACGGTCGTAAGCTTGAGTCTTTGCCTTTTTTGAAAGCAATAGTTCCTTGGCCTGGCTGTAAATCGCAAGCTGGGGTCGCACACACCCACCAAGTATCCTCCAGCTTAAAAATATGACCACTGTCTAATTGTTCAGATCCAGTTATTTCTGAAACACTATCTCTCGATGGTAGGCAACAAACATAACGATTGTATTGGCTGACGGCCTCTTTTTTATCTTTATCATTATTTAAGTTTACCTTATAGTGCCCGTGGTAAGTGAAACCTGTTAATTCATCAGCAGCGTAAATTCTCTTCCCAAAATCAGCAACACTTTCCTCAACCAGAAAAGATAGCATTTCAGATTGGCGAGAAACATGATCTTTTAATTTGTAGTGGCGAAGGAGCTTAATTTGTGTTTCAGGAAGACCCTCCTTACCAGGTTTTCTTATTGTCTCGTAAAATTTTGCAAAAGCATGCCTCTGTCTTAGAGACGTATCCTCAACTTCCGCCCCAACTCTGCTAATTTCATGACGAAATTTAGCCGAAAGCAAACGAGATGGCGTTGGCTTCCAATCAACAAGTGCACTTTGCAGTTCATGTAAAAGGTTTTCTGGGCCTTTACTCACAAAACATACAAAACCGCGTGAGGTTCGTAACCATTTGCAAGCTGCAGAAATATGCCACGATAATCCTTTAGGTGGCGTATCCGTGAAATCAGTCAAATATCGTTTCTCAAAAACACGTATAGCCCAGTAAAAGAAAATTTTCTTTTCCGATTGAGCCAATTTCAATTCATTAGCCCATTCACTGAGCTCAAAATATGCACCTTTACCACGCATAAAATCACCCAAGCCTGAAGCTAAACCTCCATCAGGGTGCCGCATCTGAATATAAGTTGCCATATCTAGCTTATGTTCAATATGACTACGATCGAACTCGTCAGTATCTTCTTTGCTAGAAATAAATTCATCGAGCTCATCAACTTTTGCAGTACGTTGTTCATCATATTTCGAAGTGCAGCTTTCCATAAGGGCACGAAGACACTCATGTATAGTTTGTTCAAGATCTTCGCTAGTATGAACCACTACTAAATTAAAATGTTGATTATTCAATACTGATGTTAGAATTTTTCTAGCGGAGTCTCCACCGGTTCCAGCTTCAGCACCTTCTAAATTATAATCTAAGATTAGCAAATCTGACTGGTGCAAATGGTCAGCGAGTTGCTTAGGACTTTCACTCCCAGCTATTTTTTTTGATGTTTTTCCTGACACTCCATCATGAATATCAATAATAAAGCCAGGATTTTGGCTACGGAACTCGCTGATCAATCTTATAACCTCATCAGCAGTCGCGGGATCATGCCATTTCTTTTTAGCGGAACGAACTTCTATTTCTTTTGAATGTTTCTCGCCAGTCATTCTTGAATTAAAAATTTCTTCCCATGTCGGGTATTGATCATCAACGATTAATACAGAGCGCAGAGGCGTAATAAACGCTTCGCGGACCAAACCCTCAAAAGTATTTTCCTTAGCCAAAGTCGGCCCCCTTGAAATTGATTACGAAATTAGCGCCCTCTAAGCGCCTAAATTTACGCTCTGTGGTGTATTCAATTGAATGCCCACCCGCCATCAAATTTACTCGACAAAGATACAACCCAATACCTCTCCCTCCGCTCGATTTGCGTGTGAAGAACATTTTGAATAGACTATCTTGATCTACCGGGTTAATACCAGGCCCATTATCAGAAACAATGATCTTATCGTCTTCAACCGAGAGATAAACCTCTGGATCAGCAGTGCCTGAGTTCACTAACCAATAGACACTATTATTCACAAGGTTAACAAAAACAGGGTATAATCGAGATGGTTGATCGTATATTGAAAAATCGGAAAACTCTTCAGATGCATGTATTTTTATGGTTCTATTTTTCATAACAGAATCAAAAAATCTAATGAGATAATCTTCTATTTCTTTTCCTGAAATCTGCCGACGAGTTCTACTACCAGAAAGTTTCAATGGGGAAAGAAACTCAAGCTGTTGACTGAGAGCCTCAAACCCTTCCACAACCAAATTAGTTCCAGGTATATCCCCTAACTCCCGAATCTGCCTAATACCTTCGCGGACCATACGCTCATTGCTGTTTAACTCATGCCCCAAAATTTCGACGGTCACACCAAGCTGTGCAACTTGATTGAGACGATTTAGATCATCTCGCAAAGCAATGTTATCAGCCGTTCCTTGTCGTGCAATAAGTTCGATATTGATGTTTTCGCTCATCAACTCAAGAGCATCTAAATAGGACTGGAAGGTTCCCTCATTCTCATTATCGAGCTTTACGTACACCGCCTTCATTTGTTCTAAAGACTCATCGAGACCCAATCGCCCCAACCGGACTTGTTCGACAAGCGGCATCGCTTCATAATGAAATGCTTTATTGCGCTCATCAAACAACTCAGAAACTCGTTCCCTCTCTGACTCTTGAAGGGCATCGATAGATCTGCGCCAAGATCGCAAACGAGCTTGCAGCCGACTAGCATGACTATTCAGCTGTTTTTGGGCAATTTCTTCGGGCTTAGCGGGATTGATCTTCTCAATAGCGGCGGCCCGCTTCTCCTCCAACTCCCGAATACGGTCAATCATTTCAGAATATATGGATCTGAAAAAACGGTAATCATCTTCCGCGCCACCAAGCTTTGCTGGTGCACCTACGATCCGTAAATCAGCCAAACGGGCGCTCAACTCACTAATCAGTATTTGAGCGTCATCAAGCCCTTGTTCGTCGTCGATTTGAATGTTAAAAATTAAATTCTGTGTCTCATCAAACATAGAATTTAGAAGCGGCAAATTCTTCTTTAGTCTCAAACGAAACTTCTTGGCATTCATCTTCGAAAGTTCTTTACGTTCTCTTTCCGCCTTGTCTTTTGCATTCTGTACTTGGATATCAGGAAGAAGTTCCTTTCTTAGATCAGAGCTACTTCCGAAATATTCATAAGCCGCACGTTTAAGAATATTTTTTACTATTTCGCGTAATACTTTAGTGGCACGATTATCAATAAATCCTTCGCGGCCAGCTTTATCACGGAGATTAGGGTTCAATTCTCTCGAAATTGCAATTCGACCAAACATACGTCTGCTATTCCAATACTCTCGCCCAGCATTGATGCTACGCTGCTTTTCAATCTCGAAGAAGTCATTGGCTTCACGTCCATAAGGAAGAACCCTTAATCCATTGCGGAAGATCAGGAAACCACTATGTTGCTGTGCAAGTCCTTCAAAGCGGGAAAGATCCGAATCGGATAGAGTTGAGTTGGCCCTTACCAGTTCAAAGGTAGCAAGATGTAGACTAAACGGCCCAATAAAAGTAGTTTCTCCTTTTGGGATCTTTAGATCTTTAGGAGGATGTATTTCGTAATCGGTTCCCAGTTGCCTCCATTCTCCGAAGGCTTTAACTTGCCCTCTGAACACACCATCCGCATCGACATTTCCGGACAGAACATGTTCCATTTCCTCTGTAACTTCACGATTGATTGCCTCTCTCTCGTCCTCCACTATGGCAGAAGAAACTTCGCCGGACCAAACTTTCACCTCATATGCAAACTCAGGATCAAAAGCATTAAACTCGCTTGCATCAACTCCTACATAAGGATCGGTGAAAGCATAAAGAGTAGAAAAAAATTCTTTTCTAATAGTTTTGACGCTCGCATCCATTTCAATCGATGGCAATTGAGCCCTAAGGTCGTAGTTTATATCTGAAACAACCAGAGCCGTCCCATGTTTTTTCTCCCCACGCCAAACTAACCAAGGCTCAAAATTTTTCTCTTCGAATCTTGCATTAATAATTGTATTAAAAATAAGTTCAGATGGTTTTGTTTTTTCAGGGTCACCTTCGATAATCACCTTGTCATATGTTTCCCAAGCGAATTTCAAACGATTAGACCGTTTATCATCAGAAGCCTCTCCGACGATATTTTCCTTTAAGCGCTCAAACAATTGTGGAAGTATTTTAAATAAGTCTTCCTTATTATTGAATTGAGTTACAGGAATTTCAATATCTGACAATAATAAATATGGATTTTCAAAGATACGCCAATCAATTAATGCAGCAACGAAATTCGCATCTTTTCTTTTACTGACAACTAGAAGGAGTGGCCCTAGATTTGCCGAAGACAGGCGACCAATTCCTTTTTGCCCTTGTTTGGTCCGTTTTGGCAAACCATCGCGCTGATCTTCATCCGAAGTCGTTTTATCATATTTTGAGTCGGTGCCCACAACAAGCCATCGGTTGATGAATTCATCATAACTCATGCCATGCCCATCATCGAAAATGGCGGCCACCGGTTCTGGATCATCAAAAATATGGAGACTTACATTGCGTGCATATGCATCGTAAGCATTTTTCCAAAGTTCCGAAATTGCCGTTGGACAGTCAGCAATTTGTTCACGTCCTAAGTGGTCAACCGTTCTGGCCTGGGTACGAAAAGCGAGTGTTTCAATCATACTTTCTCAGTTTCGTGTTCTGCGACGCTCATTGGTATGCCATCTCGCGTCTGGTCAAATGTGTTATCAATCAAATAGGTTTTGATATATTGGATCAAGTGCTTGCCAAGCTCAACTGGAACCGCATTACCGATTTGTCGGCCTGCTGCAGTGAGCCCCCCAATAAAAGTGAAGCTATCAGGGAATGTCTGTATCCTTGCTGCTTGCCTTAGCGTAATACCATGGTGCTCTGTTGGATGTACAAATCGCCCCTTTGATGGATTAATGCATGCCGTAGTCATTGTCGGTGCAGGGTTAGCCGGATTGATTCGACCGTATACATCTTTGTGCCCATCATGCTTTTTATGGCACGGAAGAACACGACCAGAATCTTTGCGACTTCCTCCATTCGGGGGAGTCTTGCGAAAAGCATCTAGCAAATCTGGCCCGTGGTTCATATGGATGTTATTTTCATCCCCTTTTGGAGCAGACTTAAAAACATCCGCACAAGAAACCCAGGTTTTTTGACCCAACGCAGCCTTTCCTGGCGCAACGTGGGTCGCCTCAGGTGGCCAAACGAAGTCCTGCACGCCTTGGTGATCTCTAATCCCCAAAATGAAGACTCTCTTTCTTCGCTGGGGTACGCCAAAATCACGAGCATCTAAAACTACAGGATCGAGCACTTGGTAACCGGCTTTTTTGCCTTCTTCATAGAATTTTTCAAGATAAGACTTATGGCGATCCCACAGAATACCAGGCACATTCTCCATTAGGAAAACACGTGGTCGGAACGCTTTGACAAATCGAAAATAGGCAAGAACCAACTGATTACGAGGGTCATCGACACCCGCATCTAATATCCGATGCGTTGAAAAACCTTGGCATGGAGGCCCACCAAGAAGGAGATCACATTCAACATCACCAAGATTTTCAGCACGTACCGTTTCAGGAATGTAATCTAAAATGCTGTTGTCTAAGACCTTGACCCTTTTAGCTGCTTCATATTTGAGCAGATTTTCCTTATAGGTTTCCACCGCATAAGGATCGTTCTCAATAGCAACCGCGATTGAACAGCCTGCCTCGACGGCGGCAAGCGAAAACCCACCCGCTCCCGCGAATAAATCGACAACAACAGGTTTAAATTCACAATTTTTTTTGTCCATTCGAGTTCAGAACGCTCAACTAAGGTTAACTTGACAATAAGTCAATTGGGTAAACATCTTAAGCACATCAATAATGGTGCTATGTAATTCATCTGATCCATATGACCTTTGAAGTATTATCACATGGGCAATCCCCATATTGACTGTACATCAGGAGTCTAACGTATGAACCAACCACAGGGAATCCTAGCAACTGGTTTGGGGAATGGAAGCAACCACGGGATTTAACACCTTTAGTCTATTATGGACCATCTCTTTGCGATAGAGCTACTGATAAACCTCAAATTTTCAGTTAGCACAACCCGTACTGAGCGACTCCTATCTTAAAATTCTAATCCAATTAAAACCAAAATTACGACATAGTTACCCCGGCAACCTCTCCGCCTGCCGCCGAACCCCGGCAAAAATAGCATTACTCACAGAGCGGGGAAAATCGTCCGGCAGCATCGCTTCCACATTAACAATCACCTGCTCGGTTTGCGCTTTCAGCTCAACCATCACCTGCCGTGCTTTCTCTTCGGAATACCCCACCGCTCGCGCGGTAGAGATAAAGTGCCGTGGCAAGATCTGGCTCCAACGGTAATGACGGCCCTTCCCAATCGCGGCCATGGCCATTTTTGCTTTCTGCGGCGCGATGCCACGGGCATGCATAAAGGGATAACCCGAGAGCACATCATAAAGCGGGGTCATTCGATAAGTCGTTTCCGGCTGAAGGAACAAACTAAAGTTCTTAGCGTGCCCATCAATGGCCGCCAGCATCCAGAATACGATTTGGCTTTTAAAGAAAGTGTCTCGATCGAGCAAGGGCTGTTGAGAGCCCAATAGCAATTCCATAGCCGCCGCAATACCGGGCCCGCCATCAGCCTCGTATTTCAGCGCAGGGGGAATACCTAACGCCTGGCAAAAATCCTCCTGCGGCAAGCGAATCAACCAACTGTTATCCCGCGCCCAACGCCGGTCAAAACGTTCGACGATCAAGACCTTCTGCTCACCAAAACGCGCTAACTGAGTTTGCGCTACCGGCAGGCCAAACTGTTCAGCCATGCGTAAACATAACCACTCGTTCTCACAACTTTCGCTGAGATCCAAATTGTTATGCGCGATATGGCCGATGGGCAGTTTTATGATGTGGCTGGTCGGTGTGCTCCTTTCCGGTCGGCACCACTGATTGTCGAACCAAAGCAGCGCCGTCTTTTCCTGTGCGCCTGCCAGCGAAATTCGAAAATCATTACTATCAGGTTCCATGCCCAAGGGTGCTTCACGGTAGCCTTGCAGTAACTGTTCTATTTCTTCGTCACTGACCGGTACTGCGTTCACTTGCTTTACCGGGGCCACCTCAGCATGTTCAGGGTAAAGCTGGATCGCCCCCACGCAGTCGCCACCAATGCTGGACAGCAGATCAAAAGGTTGTTTGGTTACCGTTCTAAAACGCGCCTGTATGCGGCTGCGAATGAGCTCGCTGTCCGGCAGCAGGTTGTCGAAAAAGTTATACACCACGTCACCGCGAAACGGCTCTGGTTGTAGCGGCAGGGATAACGATATGGCACGCGAGCCAGCTTGTGCCAACCACTCTTCCTGATAAACAAACGACATTGCGCCGCCCGCATGCTTTTCCAGCGTCCCAGCAACAGTGCCATTCAGCGCCACACGTAGCTTTTCCATGCTCACCACTCCTGATCCCAGGTCTTGGGATCGACCGGCTTACCACGCGGTGTTACCTGCAACTCCAGGTCCAGCGCAGCTAGCAGTTTGAACAACGTCTCCAGCCGGGTGCCGTCCGGGTTGTTTTCAAAGGCGGAAACCGTCGCCTGCTTTAATCCGATGCTGTCAGCGGTTTTGCTTTGGCTTTGGTTACGCTTTTTACGCTCGTTGCGTAATGTATGCGCCAGCATCTGTGCTGAGGTGATTTTCATTTTATCCTCCCAAGCGGATGAAATGAGTATTATCCCCTATAGCGGATAAAGCAAATTTTATCCTCTACAGGGGATGAATCCCCTCTCCATACCGAGGGAGCGGCTATGGCTTTTAGTGAATACCAAAAGCAAACATGATTAATGACATTCAAATAATTAGACCTATCCCTAAAAAAATCCACGCCGGAGCGTGGATTCAATGTCATAGCCAAAGCCAGATATCACGTTATTCGAAGTGAACTTCAGGGTTATCTGCCAGTGACACGAAATTCTTCGTATTTTTATCCAGCGTGCGGATCTCGCCACTTTCGATGTCGTACACCCAGCCGTGCAGACGCAGGCCGTTGTTGCGCAGGCCCACGGCAACGGAGGGGTGAGTCTTAATGTTATTAAGCTGGGCGATAACGTTCTCTTCGACCATAGCGTTAACTTTGTCGATTTCGTTATCCCACGTTTTCTTCTCTACCACCGCTTTGGCCGCGTCCGCATAGTGCAGCCAGTGGGCCACAGCAGGCATCGGGTCAAGGCACTGGCAAGAAGCTATCGCCTTCATGGCGCCGCAGTTCGAGTGGCCGCAAATCACGATATCCGTAACGCCCAGTGCCACCACTGCGTATTCGATGGTCGCAGACACCCCGCCCGGTTCCGGGCCAAAGGAAGGAACGATGTTGCCTGCGTTACGGATAACGAAAAGCTGCCCCGGATCTTGCTGAGTCACAAGCTCGGGTACCAGGCGACTGTCAGAACACGAAATAAAAAGCGCTTTAGGGTTCTGGCTGGAGGCAAGGCTGCGGAAGAGTTCCTTACGCTGTGGGAAAATCTCTTTCTGGAAGCTGAGGAAACCTTCAATGATATGTTGCATAACACGCTCTCTGGATCGGTAGTATCGATAACATGATAATCATCACTCCCGGTTAGTCCAGCATCTCTTGGATGGAAATGAGCTTTGAAGGGGCTTCGGAACGTGCCTGCAAAAGTGGCAATGACCGGATGCGGCAATCTGTTAATGGATAAGTATGGGTGAGATAGGGAAAACTCGCGGGACTGGATTTTAGGCACAAAAAAACCACCTCTCGGTGGCTTCTTGTTCGCGCTGTACTAATGGTGCCGAAGGCCGGACTCGAACCGGCACGTATCTCTACGGTTGATTTTGAATCAACTGCGTCTACCGATTTCGCCACTTCGGCACTGCAAGTAGTATGCGGAAAACGGGTGCATTATACCTTTCAGCGATCCACGTGCAACACATATCCGTTGTTCAATGAGTTAAGTGCTGAAAAAATCGTCGCCGGGGTCACATTGGGTTCGTTTTTTGGGCGAAGTAAGGCGTGTCGATTGGGAATAACGGTGGCAAACAACACGGGCGCAGCATACGGCGCCCCTACGGATGACATCGGGATAACTGTGGCAAACGGCACGGACGCAGCATGCGGCGCCCGTACGGATGACATCGAGCAGCACTGGCGCAGCGTGCAGCGCCCCTACGGATGACATCGGCGATAACGTGCGCCTGTGCGTAGCAATATCAGCAGCAGCGCTGCAGGGCCCCCAGAAACAAAAAAGGCGTAACCGCATGGCTACGCCTTTTTAAATCGTCTGTCGTGCCGCTACTTGCGTTTTAGCAGCATATACACGCTGATCAGCAGGAACAGCATGCTTGGCAGCAACGCGCCCAGTACCGGCGGCATGTTGTACACCAGGCTCAGCGGGCCGAATATCTGGTCCAGCACGTAGAACAGGAAACCGAAGCTGATACCGGTCACCACACGCACGCCCATCGGCACACTGCGCAGCGGCCCGAAGATGAACGACAGCGCCATCAGCATCATCACCGCGACGGAAAGCGGCGAGAACACTTTGCTCCACATGTTCAGCTGGTAGCGGTTGGCTTCCTGGCCACTCTGTTTCAGGTACTTCACGTAGTTGTGCAGGCCGCTGATCGAAAGCGAGGTTGGATCCAGCGCTACCACGCCCAGTTTGTCCGGGGTCAGATTGGTTTTCCATTCGCCTGTCAGCGTCTGGGTGCCGGTCACCTGCTTTTCATTGGTCAGGTCGGAGGTATCCACCTGCGAAAGCTTCCACACGCCGTCTTCAAAGCTGGCGGTGGCGGCATAGCGCACCGTCTCCAGCCTGCGCTGGTCGTTGAAGTGGTAGATATTGACGCCGGAAAGCTCTTTCTCGCCCGCCACGCGCTCGATGTAGATGAAGTCGTTGCCGTCCTTCGCCCACAGGCCGTTTTTGGTGGAAAGCAGCGAGCCGCCGTACATCTGCTGCGCACGGTAGTTGCGCGCCATCTGGTCGCCCTGCGGTGCCACCCACTCGCCAATCGCCATGGTCAACAGCACCAGCGGGATAGCGGTTTTCATCACCGAGCCGGCGATCTGCATGCGGGTAAAGCCGGAAGCCTGCATCACCACCAGTTCACTGCGCGTCGCCAGTTGCCCCAGCCCGAGCAGTGCGCCCAGCAGCGCGGCCATCGGGAAGAAGATCTCGATGTCTTTCGGTACGCTCAGCAGGGTAAACATCCCGGCGCTCAGTGCCGTGTACTCGCCCTGGCCCACTTTACGCAGCTGGTCGACGAACTTGATGATGCCGGAAAGCGACACCAGCATGAACAACGTCATGATGATGGTGTTGAAAATCGTCTTACCGATATATCGGTCTAAAACGCCAAACATCAGGCCGCTCCTCTCAGGCGTGCACGCAGCTTACGCATCGGCACCGTATCCCACAGGTTTAGCGCCAGCGCGATCGCAAAGTACGCCGCGTTGACCACCCAAAGCCATATCATCGGGTCCAGTTTGCCCTTGCCGCCGTTGGAACGCAGCGACGTCTGCAGCAGGAAGAAAATCAAATACAGCAGGATGGCCGGCAGCATGCTGAGCACGCGGCCCTGGCGCGGGTTGACCACGCTGAGCGGTACCACCAACAGCGCCATGATCACCACGGAAAGCACCAGCGTCAGGCGCCAGTGGAACTCGGCGCGTGCGTCCGGGTCGTCAGACTCCAGCAGCGTCTGCATCGACATCTGTTCGGCCTGGTTGCCGTCCACGGCGACCGTGCGGTGGCCGACCACGGCTTTATAGTCGTTGAAATCGGTAATGCGGAAGTCACGCAGCAGCGCGGTGCCTTCGAAGCGGGTGCCCTTGTCCAGCGTCACCACCTGCGAACCGTCTTTCATCTGGTTGATCTGGCCATGCTCAGCCACCACCACGGATGGGCGTTGGTTGCCGTTCGGCCGCAGTTGCGCCAGGAACACGTCGTTGAAGGTGCTGCCTTTTACGTTGCCGATAAACAGCACCGCGTTGCCGTCTTGCGAAGGTTTGAACTGCCCTTCCGCCAGCCCGGCGATGCTGGGGTTGGCTTTGGCTTCGCTGATCACCACGTCCTGATAGCGCGAGGCCATGGGCCCGGCCCAGAACACGTTGACCGCCGCCACGGCGGAGGTGATCAGCGCCAGCACCATCGCGGCGATAATCAGGGTGCGTTTACCCAGCCCGCAGGCATGCATCACGGTGATTTCGCTGTCGGTATACAGCCGCCCAAGCGTCATCAATAAGCCGAGAAACAGGCTTAACGGCAGGATTAGCTGCGCCATCTTCGGCACACCCAATGCGAGCAATGAAAGGACTAAATTTGTCGGGACATCGCCGTCCACCGCATCGCCTAACACCTTGACCAGGTTCTGACAAAAGAAGATCAGAAGCAGGATGAAAAGGATCGCGATTTGGCTCTTTAGCGTTTCCCGTACCAGATATCTTATGATGATCACGCTTATTACGCCTGTGAAAACTTGTCTTTTTGCAGGAAAATCGATAGTTTCATCGCTAATCCGCCATTTATTCTCATCATATGGCAACCAACACAGCTAAAATAGTATTACAACATCTAGCATTTGGGTGTCCTATAGGAACTTACTTATAGTCGCCAAAACAGAGCAATTTACGCCGTTCAGGTTAACATAGTTAGTTAACTCAATGGCGGGAGATCGTTACGGAGTACGTTATTCTAGCCGTAGCGCCTGCCTTTGTCTTTAAGATTCAGGAGAGTGCATGGAGTTCAGTGTAAAAAGCGGTAGCCCGGAAAAACAGCGCAGTGCCTGTATTGTAGTCGGCGTTTTCGAACCGCGCCGCTTGTCCCCTATCGCAGAACAACTCGACAAAATCAGTGATGGTTATATCAGCGCTTTGCTGCGCCGTGGCGAACTGGAAGGTAAAGTCGGGCAGACGTTACTGCTGCACCATGTGCCTAACATTCTCTCCGAACGCATCCTGTTGATTGGATGTGGCAAAGAGCGCGAGCTCGATGAACGCCAGTACAAACAGGTGATTCAAAAAACCATCAATACCCTTAACGATACCGGCTCCATGGAAGCGGTCTGCTTCCTGACCGAGCTGCACGTGAAAGGCCGCAACACTTACTGGAAGGTGCGCCAGGCGGTGGAAACCGCAAAAGAAACGCTCTACACCTTCGATCAGCTGAAAAGCAATAAAGTGGAGCCGCGCCGTCCGCTGCGCAAAATGGTGTTCAACGTGCCGACCCGCCGTGAGCTCACCAGCGGTGAACGCGCTATCCAGCACGGTCTGGCCGTCTCTTCCGGTATCAAGGCAGCGAAAGATCTCGGCAATATGCCGCCGAACATCTGTAACGCCGGCTACCTGGCCTCTCAGGCTCGTCAACTGGCGGACGCCTTCAGCACCAACATCACCACCCGCGTCATCGGCGAACAGCAGATGAAAGAGCTGGGGATGAACGCCTATCTGGCGGTTGGCGCAGGGTCTCAGAACGAATCGCTGATGTCGGTGATGGAATATAAAGGCAACCCGAACCCGGACGCCAAGCCGATTGTGCTGGTGGGTAAAGGGCTGACCTTCGACTCCGGCGGTATCTCGATCAAACCTGCCGACAGCATGGACGAGATGAAGTACGACATGTGTGGCGCCGCCACCGTGTACGGCGTGATGCGCGTGGTGGCGGAACTGAACCTGCCGCTGAACGTGATCGGCGTACTGGCCGGCTGTGAAAACATGCCGGGCGGCAGCGCTTATCGTCCGGGCGACGTGCTGACCACCATGTCCGGCCAGACCGTCGAGGTGTTGAACACCGACGCCGAAGGCCGCCTGGTGCTGTGCGACACCCTGACCTACGTTGAGCGTTTCGATCCGGAGCTGGTGATTGACGTTGCCACCCTGACCGGCGCCTGCGTGATTGCGCTGGGCCACCACATCACCGGCCTGATGTCGAACCACAACCCGCTGGCACACGAACTGATCGGCGCGTCCGAACAGGCCGGTGACCGCGCGTGGCGCTTGCCGATGTCCGACGAGTACTATGAGCAGTTGGACTCCAATTTTGCCGATATGGCGAACATTGGCGGCCGTCCGGGCGGGGCCATCACCGCAGCCTGCTTCCTCTCGCGCTTTACCCGCAAGTACAGCTGGGCGCACCTGGATATCGCCGGCACCGCCTGGCGTTCCGGCAAAGCCAAAGGCGCAACCGGTCGTCCGGTAGCGATGCTGGCGCAGTTCCTGCTCAATCGCGCGGGGCTGAACGGCGACGATTAAATCTGAGCGGTAATTCAGGTATAATCCCCAAGGGTACAGCATGCTGTACCCTTGTGTTTTTAGTAATGCTGCACAATTTTATAAACCCAATAGCTTTCGAGTTGCAGCAAGGCGGCAACCGAGAGAATCCCCAGGAGCTTACACGGGTAAGTGACTGGGGTGAGGGAGGGCAGCCAACACGGCTGCAGCTTGAAAGATGAAGGGGTTATATGAAACAGGCTACGTTCTATTTAATTGAACACGCGGAACCGGCAGGTGCGCTCAGCGCGCATGAGGCCGTGGCCTGCGCCGTTGCCGCCGAACGCTGGCGCTCCGGCAAGCGGGTGTTGATCGCCTGCGAAAGCCAGGAACAGGCCCAGCGGTTGGACGAAGCGCTGTGGCAGCGCGATCCGCACCAGTTCGTGCCGCACAACCTGGCCGGCGAAGGGCCGCACTACGGTGCCCCGGTCGAGCTGTGCTGGCCCGGCAAACGCGGCAACTCACCGCGCGATCTGCTGATCGCCCTGCTGCCGCAGTTTGCAGATTTTGCTACTGCTTTCCATGAAGTGGTAGACTTCGTCCCTTACGAAGACACCTTAAAACAGTTGGCGCGCGACCGATATAAAGCCTATCGCAGCGTCGGCTTCCATTTGACCACGGCAACGCCGCCAACTCACTGAACAACGATATAAAATGGAAAAGACAAACAGTCATCTCGATACCGCATACGACCCGAAAGAGATCGAACAGAAGCTGTACGATCACTGGGAAAACCAGGGTTACTTCAAGCCAAACGGTGATACCAGCCAGGAAAGCTTCTGCATCATGATCCCGCCGCCGAACGTCACCGGCAGCCTGCACATGGGTCACGCCTTCCAGCAGACCATCATGGACACCATGATCCGTTACCAGCGCATGCAGGGTAAAAACACCCTGTGGCAGGCCGGTACCGACCATGCCGGTATCGCCACCCAGATGGTGGTTGAGCGCAAGATCGCCGCAGAAGAAAACAAAACTCGCCATGACTATGGCCGCGATGCGTTCATCGACAAAATCTGGCAGTGGAAAGCGGAATCCGGCGGCACCATCACCCGCCAGATGCGTCGCCTGGGCAACTCCGTGGACTGGGAGCGCGAGCGCTTCACCATGGACGAAGGCCTGTCCAACGCGGTACGCGAAGTGTTTGTCCGTCTGCACAAAGAAGATCTGATCTACCGCGGCAAACGCCTGGTGAACTGGGATCCGAAGCTGCGCACCGCCATCTCCGACCTGGAAGTGGAAAACCGCGAGTCCAAAGGCTCCATGTGGCACCTGCGCTATCCGCTGGCTGACGGCGCCAAAACCGCCGAAGGCAAAGATTACCTGGTGGTCGCCACCACCCGTCCGGAAACCGTGCTCGGAGATACCGGCGTAGCGGTAAACCCGGAAGACCCGCGCTACAAAGATTTGATCGGCAAAGAAATCGTTCTGCCGCTGGTGGGTCGTCGCATCCGCATCGTCGGTGACGAGCACGCCGATATGGAAAAAGGCACCGGCTGCGTGAAAATCACCCCGGCGCATGACTTTAACGACTACGAAGTCGGTAAACGTCACGGCCTGCCGATGATCAACATCCTGACTTTCGACGGCGATATCCGCCAGGAAGCGGAAGTGTTCAACACCCTCGGCGAAATCTGCACCGATTACTGCAACGAAATCCCGGCCCAGTTCCGTGGCCTGGAGCGTTTCGCGGCGCGTAAAGCGGTGGTTGCCGCCTTTGACGAATTGGGCCTGCTCGACGAGATCAAACCGCACGACCTGACAGTGCCTTACGGCGACCGCGGCGGCGTGGTGATCGAACCCATGCTGACCGACCAATGGTACGTGCGTACCGCCCCGCTGGCGAAAGTGGCGGTGGAAGCGGTTGAACAAGGCGAAATTCAGTTCGTGCCGAAGCAGTACGAAAACATGTACTTCAGCTGGATGCGCGACATTCAGGACTGGTGTATCTCTCGTCAGCTGTGGTGGGGTCACCGTATCCCGGCCTGGTACGACGTGAACGGCAAAGTCTACGTGGGCCGCAGCGAAGAAGAAGTGCGCAGCGAAAACAACCTGGGCGCCGACGTGGTGCTGACTCAGGACGAAGACGTGCTGGACACCTGGTTCTCTTCCGGCCTGTGGACCTTCTCTACCCTGGGCTGGCCAGAGCAGACCGACGCGCTGAAAACCTTCCACCCGACCAGCGTGATGGTCAGCGGCTTCGACATCATCTTCTTCTGGATTGCGCGCATGATCATGCTGACCATGCACTTCATGAAGGACGAAAACGGCAAGCCGCAGGTTCCGTTCAAGACGGTCTACATGACCGGTCTGATCCGCGACGACGAAGGGCAGAAGATGTCCAAGTCGAAAGGCAACGTGATCGACCCGCTGGACATGGTTGACGGCATCTCGCTGGAAGACCTGCTGGAAAAACGCACCGGCAACATGATGCAGCCGCAGCTGGCGGAGAAAATCCGCAAGCGCACTGAGAAGCAGTTCCCGAACGGCATCGAGCCGCACGGCACCGACGCCCTGCGCTTCACCCTGGCGGCGCTGGCCTCTACCGGCCGTGACATCAACTGGGACATGAAGCGTCTGGAAGGCTACCGCAACTTCTGTAACAAGCTGTGGAACGCCAGCCGCTTCGTGCTGATGAACGCGGAAGGTCAGGACTGCGGCTTCAACGGCGGCGAGAAAGTGCTGTCGCTGGCGGACCGCTGGATCCTGGCCGAATTCAACCGTACGGTGAAAGCTTACCGCGAAGCGCTGGACACCTACCGCTTCGATCTGGCCGCCAACATCCTGTACGAATTCACCTGGAACCAGTTCTGTGACTGGTACCTGGAGCTGACCAAGCCGGTCGTGAGCAACGGCAGCGAAGCGGAACAGCGCGGCACCCGCCACACGCTGATCACCGTGCTGGAAGCCCTGCTGCGCCTGGCGCATCCGGTGATCCCGTTCATTACCGAAACCATCTGGCAGCGCGTGAAAACCCTGACCGGCGAAACCGCAGACACTATAATGCTACAACCCTTCCCAGAGTACGACGCCGCGTTGGAAGACGCGCAGGCGCTGAACGATCTGGAGTGGATCAAGCAGGCGATCACCGCGGTGCGTAACATTCGTGCCGAGATGAATATCGCTCCGAGCAAACAGCTGGAAGTGCTGCTGCGCAACTGCAGTGCCGACGCTCAGCGTCGCGTGCAGGAGAACCAGAGCTTTATCGAGCGTCTGGCGCGTCTGGAGTCTATCGCCCTGCTGCCTGCGGGTGACAAAGGCCCGGTATCGGTCACCAAACTGGTGGACGGCGCCGAGCTGCTGATCCCTATGGCCGGCTTTATCGATAAAGACGCCGAAATCGCGCGTCTGTCGAAAGAGATGGGCAAGCTGGATGCAGAAATCGCCTCGATCGAAGGCAAGCTGGCCAACGAAGGCTTTGTGGCGCGCGCGCCGGAAGCCGTGGTCGCCAAAGAGCGCGAACGTCTGGCAGCCTGCAAAGAAGGTAAAGTGAAGCTGCAGGAACAGCAGGCGACCATCGCCGCGCTGTAATCTTACGGTTCACTGCAACAGTTGAAAAACAGCGGGGATTTCCCCGCTGTTTTTTTATCGCCGTTGCATCAGCCATATAAATACCCAATAGATTTCGAGATGCAGGAAGGCGGCAAGTGAGCGAAGCCCCAGGAGCTTACATAAGTAAGTGACTGGGGTAAGAAAACGCAGCCAACACATCTGCAGCTTGAAAGATGAAGGGTATAGATGTTATTACAAGATATTAAAGCTGCATGGACGCCGCCGAGATATAACCCCGGCGCGTTTTTGTCTGCACAAAAAACGATATTCCGGAGCCCTTCGGGTTCTTTTTATGGCGAGTGTAACTATGACAACAGCAACCCCAGTACGTCTTCTGGTGCGCCCAATAACGGCTGACGACAATGCCGCTATTGCTAATGTCATTCGCGAAGTCTCTGCCGAGCACGGCCTGACGGCGGACAAAGGCTATACCGTTTCCGACCCCAATCTGGACGTCTTGTATCAGCTCTACAGCCTGCCACGCAGCGCTTATTGGGTGATAGAAGTCGATGGCCGGATTGCCGGCGGTGGCGGCGTGGCCCCGCTGCAGGGCGGTGACGACGATATTTGCGAATTACAGAAAATGTATTTCCTGCCGATTTTGCGCGGCCAGGGCCTGGCAAAACGCCTGGCGCTGCAGGCACTGGAGTTTGCCCGTCAACAGGGCTTCCGCTGTTGTTATTTGGAAACCACCGCCAGCCTGACGCAGGCCATCGGCCTGTACGAGCATCTGGGCTTCGAACATATCGACCACGCCATGGGCACCACTGGCCACGTCGACTGCGAAGTCACCATGCTGAAAACGCTTTAATCTTGCTGCTGCGCCCGCGGTCATCACGGGCGCAGTATTCAGCCTCCCTACGCCGTTACCCTGCCCTTGATCGCCAGCTCAATCCGGCTCAGCACCAGGCTGGTCAGGTAGGACACCACAATCAGCAGCAGCAGGATCAGCGGCGTATAGCGCGGCGCAAAAATCAGCTTTTGGGTAAAGTAATAGCAGTAGAAGCTGTGGGTCAGCCACATGTACATCGAATGCTTGCCCAACTCGCCCACCACCCGATTCACCGTGCTGCCCAGCCCGTCTGCGGTTTTCATCATCGCGATGATAAACAGCGGCGTCACCAGCAGCAGCCCCGGATTATGGGCGACGATAAACACCGCTACCGTCACCATCAGCAAGATCAGCGGATGGGTGCGGCTCAGGGTAACAATCAGCTTCGACAGCCAGAAGTCCGCCGGCATTTGCTTGCTGCGGCCAAACACCATGCCAAAGCCGAAAGGCAGTAGCCAGGTGCAATATTCGATCACGATTTCAGGCGCCCAGGCGAAATACTGCAGCCCTCTGCCGCACAGCGCCGCCAGAACCAGCAGCCCCAGCAAAGGGTAGATATTCAGCCGCGACAACAGCGGCAGAGAAAGCACGTACAGCACATAGAGTTTGAAGAACCACCACTCGCTGTTATACGTGGATTTAATGCCAATCAGGTTTTCGAGAAACAGCGGCAGGGAAAGGCTATACCTTTCTCCGGGAAAGAAGAAAATGCCGATAGGGACAAAGATAAATAACACTATCCAATAGCTGATATATAAATTCTTCAGCTTTCCCCAGATATAGTGAAACGACACTTCTTTTTTCAGCGCAAACCCGTAACCGGACAGAAACAGAAACATCGAAACGCAAATCTTGCCGAACAGACCAAGATACATTTCAAGATCAACGCTGTTAACAATATGATAGACCGGGATATCCGGGCTAATTCGGATCGGGTAGGCAAACAGGTGATGGATCAGCATCAATATGATGGCAATCCCTTTTAAATAATTAGATTTATTAATCGAAATGTCCATATTTCTTAATATCTTATCCAACCACAGAGTGGCTCATCATATAGCAGCATTTTTGTGCTGACATCCTCTTTCCCGCTCGGATAAATCTCATATTTAATATTCCGTTTAGAAACAATGCGCCGGATATTTATCACCGCGTATTTTTTGCTGCGGCATCGTCACGGCCACGCAAACCACAAAAAATATTAATATGAACATTTTATTTTTTATATATTAAAATCAATTGTTTGATAAAAATTAAAAACAATTTATGTGATATTCATTAATAAATTAACGATTTGAAATTGACCTACCGTCCGCTTGCGATACTCTGCCATGACAGGCTCATGCCGTAATCGCACAGGGAGCAGTCATGTCGGAAAACGCTTTTGATTACATCATTGTCGGCGCAGGTTCCGCCGGCTGCGTACTGGCAGCGCAGTTGATCCGCCGCACTCAGGCGCGGGTGTTACTGCTGGAAGCCGGTGGCGACGACAATAATTTATTCATCAAGATGCCGGCCGGCGTGGCGAAAATCATCGCCAAAAAAAGCTGGCCCTACGAAACCGAACCCGAGCCGCACGCCAACAACCGCCGCATGCAGATCGCCCAGGGCAAGGTGTTGGGCGGCAGCAGCTCGGTCAACGGCATGATCTATATTCGTGGCCAGCGGCAGGATTACGACGAGTGGGCCGAACGTTACGGCTGCGTCGGCTGGGGCTATCAGGACGTGCTGCCCTATTTCAAACGTGCCGAGGCCAACGAGAGCCTGTCCGACGCCTATCACGGCGGTGAGGGCCTGCTGCCGGTCAGCGAGAACCGCTACCGACACCCGCTCAGCATGGCGTTTATCCGCGCCGGCCAGGACCTGAACCTGCCCT
>Ga0157373_10001047_pt1 | contig 21294 bp, 19 predicted proteins | sample C65metaG_FD_113460 | JGI IMG/M metagenome (GOLD analysis project Ga0157373, IMG submission 113460) | Corn rhizosphere microbial communities from Kellogg Biological Station, Michigan, USA - C6-5 metaG | ecosystem: Host-associated > Plants > Roots > Rhizosphere > Soil | place: USA: Michigan... | reverse complement strand
GGTGGCTCAGGCGGGGGCTTCTCACGAAGCGCCGGTTTCCAATGTTGCCGGTTACGCCAACCCCGTCTGGGCTACCACCAGTGAAATTGGCGTTTCCGGTGGTAGCTGTATGCTACTAACATTGGAGACTGCCCTAATGGCTACCGTCCTTAATTCCCCGCATTCAGAATTTGTCTTTGTGTTTGCCGCCGTGCGCCGCTGTGAGCGCCATGCCCGCGTGCAGATGCTGCGCGCCACCGCCGCCACCGAACGCGCCGCCCGCCAGCTGCTGGCCCGCGATTACGTGCTGGCCTTTGCTGCCCGCCTGCCGGTCACGGAGGTGCGCGCATGAATCACGCCACCATTACCCTTGACGACCTCGCCCGCCTGGAGCACCTGCGTAACGCCGGGCGTCTGGCCTGTGACGCGGCGGCCCTGCGAGACTGCTGCACCCCGCCGGAGCCTGCCGACAGCGAACAGCTGGCCTCGCTGCTGTTTCTCATCACCGGCCAGCTGGACGACGTGGTGACCCGCTGCCGCGACGGCTGGATGAACGGGGAGGTGAGCGCATGAACGCCCGCACCCTGTCCCCGGAGCTGCGCGCCGCGCTGTCACGCCGCGCCGTGGCCTGCGCCTGGCTCACCCTGTGTCGTGAGCAGCAGCGCCACTGCGGCCTGACGCTGGCCCGCCTGGAGCGCGCCATTGAAACCGAGCTGGAAGGCTTCTACCTGCGCCAGCACGGCCGCGTGCGCGGGCTGGAGATTGCCTGTGCGCTGCTCGACGACCTGCTGACCGCCGGGCCGCTGAAGGCCGCCCCGTGCCTGAGCTTTTTAGGCCAGGTGGTGATGGACGAACTCTGCGGGCGCATCCACGACGCGCCGCCGCTGCACTGAGGGAAAACGCAATGAAAATGACCGTATCAGACGCGGCCAGCGCCGCGCGGGGCCAGTGGCCCCGCATCCTGCCCGCGCTGGGCGTGAAGGTGGTGAAGAACCGGCACACGGCGTGCCCGGTGTGCGGGGGCAAAGACCGCTTCCGCTTTGACGACAAAGAGGGGCGCGGGACGTGGTTCTGCAACCAGTGCGGGGCCGGTGACGGCATGGACCTGGTGCAGAAGGCGCTGGGCGTCAGCCTGACCGGAGCCGCCGCGCGCGTGAACGACCTCACCGGCAACCTGCCGCCGGTGACGGAAGCCGCACCGGCTGAGCCGGACGACGAGGCCGCACGCACGGCCGCCGCCGCGCTGGCGCAGCAGCTGGTGAGCAGCGCGAAGGCAGTCACCGGCAACGCCTACCTGTCCCGTAAGGGGCTGCCGGAGCAGGCCTGCCTGACGCTCACGAAGCCGCACAAGGTGGCGCTCACCAATTACCGCCCCGGCGACCTGGTGATACCTCTGCACGACGCGGAGGGCGCGCTGGTTAACGTCCAGCTGATAAACGCCGCCGGTGACAAGCGCACGCTTAAAGGCGGCCAGGTGAAAGGCGCCTGTCACGTCCTGAGCGGTAAAGGCACGCCAAAGCGCATCTGGCTCACCGAGGGCTACGCCACCGGGCTGACCGTGCACGTGCTGACGGGGGACGCGGTGTGGGTTGCCCTGTCGTCCGTGAACCTTCTTTCCCTGGCCGGCCTCGTCCGTGAAAAGCACCCGACGCTGCCGCTGGTGATTGCCGCCGACCGCGACCTGAACGGCGACGGCCAGCGTAAGGCCCGGCACGCCGCCGCAGCCTGCAACGCCACGGTTGCCCTGCCGCCGGTGTTCGGCGACTGGAACGACGCCTTCACCGCGCACGGTGAGGACGCCACCCGGCAGGCGCTGCGCGAAGCCTCAGCCCCGCCCGCCGCCAGCCCGTTCGACACCATGAGCGAGGCCGAGTTTACGGCCATGAGCGCCAGCGAGAAGGCGGAGCGCGTTGCGGAGCACTACGTGCGTAATCTGGCCGTGGACGCCAGCGGCGAAATCCTCTGCCGCTATGAGGCCGGGGCGTGGAAGGTGATTTCCGGCAACCAGTTCGGGCGCGACGTGGCGAAGCTGTTCCAGCGCCTGCGCGCCCCGTTCTCGGCGGGTAAGGTGGCGGGCGTGGTGGACACGCTGAAGCTGATGCTGCCCCAGCAGGCCGCGCCGCAGCGACAGCTCATCGGCTTTCGCAACGGCGTGCTCGACACCCGCAGCGGCACCTTCAGCCCGCACCGGCGTGAGAACTGGCTGCGCACCGTGAGTGACGTGGACTACACCCGCCCAGTGGCGGGCGAAACGCTGGAGAACCACGCGCCGCACTTCTGGCAGTGGCTTGACCGCGCCGCCGGTCGCAGCGCAGAGAAGCGGGATGTGATTCTGGCCGCGCTGTTCATGGTGCTGGCGAACCGCTATGACTGGCAGCTGTTTCTGGAGGTCACCGGCCCCGGCGGCAGCGGCAAGAGCATCATGGCGGAAATCGCCACCATGCTGGCCGGAACGGACAACGCCGTGTCGGCCACCATCGAGACGCTGGAGTCGTCGCGCGAGCGGGCGTCGGTCATCGGCTATTCGCTCATCCGCCTGCCCGACCAGGAGAAGTGGAGCGGCGACGGCGCGGGCATCAAGGCGATTACCGGCGGCGATGCGGTGTCCGTTGACCCGAAGTACCGCGACGCCTACTCGACCCACATCCCGGCGGTGATTCTGGCCGTGAACAACAACCCCATGCGTTTCACCGACCGCAGCGGGGGCGTATCGCGCCGCCGCGTCATCCTGCACTTCGCGGAAATCATCCCGGCCAACGAGCGCGACCCGCAGCTGAAGGAGAAGATACAGGCGGAGCTGGCCGTTATCGTGCGCCAGCTGATGCAGCGCTTCAGCAACCCACAGGACGCCCGCGCGCTGCTTCAGCAGCAGCAGAACTCCGGCGAGGCCATGCGCATCAAGCGCGACGCCGACCCGATGGTGGACTTCTGCGGCTACCTGTTCGCGACCGCCGAGCCGAACGGCCTGCACATGGGCAACGCCAGCATCCGGCCCTTACAGCCGAGGCGCTACCTCTATCACGCCTATCTGGCGTACATGGAGGCCAACGGCTACCGCAACCCGCTCAGCATGAAGACCTTCAGCCAGGCGCTGGAAAGCATCCTGCGCGAGTACGGCAGGAGCTACCTGAAGCGGCGCACGAAGCTCGGGATGCAGACCAACCTGGGGCTGACGGACGAAAGCAGCGCCGACTGGCTGCCGAAGTGCGACGACGTGTACGCAGTATGAAAATGAACCGGCGAAAGCCGGTTTTTTTACGCCCGCTGGTCACCCGTGGTGAAAGATGTGCTCAGACCTTCTCTGCTCACCATAAACTCACTGACTGATAAAAATGAGCGTTGAGCAGTGCAAACAAAAGTGACGGGCTTACTGTCCTTCAACCCACTGGGATTTAAGTAAGTTATCCGGCCACAGGAGATACAGCCGGGAGCTGACGTCTGTCTGAATCGCCATGGCGGATACCGGCTAACTTGTTAGTCAGCTATATGCAAGGAGAGAAAGTTGCCAAAACCAAAATGTTCTATCCTGGGCAGCAGTTCAGAGTTTATGCTCCAAGCGAGTACTATTGTCAGTCATTGGATTGGTATAAAGCCATTTTCATCCTATGAGACCTGAAAATGGCTTCTGCTCTATAATTCGTCAATAGAAAACCCTCTCCGGGCCCAATAAAGAATGGTGCAGCCATGCTGTATTAACATCCTTTAAACAATTTCAGTAGTAAGTAAAGTTAAGATTCACGCGGGACTGAACAGTTCCCGCTGTAAGGCGTCCACCAGTACGCGCATAAGCGACATAAAGACCCAGTCTGGTTTGTGTGTTATTTCCGGGTATGGGGCCAAACTGTAGATTTTGGTTGGCAGCGACCGGCTGAGAATTATAATAAAAACGAACACCAATTCCTTGGGCGGAACCGTCCGATGTGAATACTGTATTATCGTCAGATGTCGTAGTGCCGGTAAGGTTCATTGTTCCGGACACATTGTAAGCCGATGTGCAGGACAGATTCAAAGGCACTTGGTAGGCTGATGTCCCTGCCACAGAGTAGTCGGGTAAATTAATTGACACACTCTGTGAATTAAAATCACAGTTTCGGTTAACGATCACTGAGCGATTAGCGGCAACAAATGTTATTACCACATTAAAACCACTGTCACTGGTATTCGCTAGTGCGACTGAACTATTGTATGTTACAGAAAATAGTGGATCACCAGCATTAATCACACCAGGCTGTTGGGGGGTGAAATATAAGGGATGATTACCGCTCGGTGAAGCACTGTAAACGATAACCCTGTTATTAACCATTTGACTCATTAAGAATATGATATTTTGATTATCAACATAGCGTAAATAGGGAGATATTGCATAAGGCATTGAAGTGCCGTGATTTCCTATACTCTGAATAACAGCCGAGGCAATCAGCAGGCACTGAACTACCTGTGATGGAACAATACTCAAGGTCATTCCCGGTTCCATAGTGTCAGGCACGGGAACCGGAATAGGCACAGATACATCAGACCAGTTTCTGCCTGCATCATAAACGGGAGGCGGCGTACACGATATACGTGAATTTCCGGCCCATGTCAGTAAAGGAAACAGTAAAAACACCATCCCAAAAAGCAGTTTCGTTAAGGGTTTTATAATCAAGTCAGGATGTTTCATAGTATCTCCGTAAAATTTGTTATTCCGTATTGTTTTTCCGGAACATCCGTGCAGAATGCCTCACTGCCACGTGTAGGTAATATTGATGGCCGATTGGAGCGTGCCGGAAGTAGCGTTACCACCGGGCGTTATTGCCCGTACCTGAAGACTGAACTTCGCATTCTGCGACTGATCGACGGCGGTCTGCAGGCTGCTACCGGATGATAGTTGCTGGCCCGAAATGGCCTGCAACTGAACGGCTATGTCGCCAGCCGTGCCCTGATTGATGAAGTTGCCGTTGCTGTCCGTGGCACCACTAATGACTGCGGTCACGCCGTTTGTACCATCGGGACAACTGGTCAGGCTCAGTGTAAAGGGCACCCATGGCGTTGCTGCCCCGGCTCCGACGAGCGTGGAGGTGTAAATGTCTCCCAGATTTACCGTCATCTGGGTCTGGGAAACGGTGCACGGTTGCGCAGTCACTGAACCATTGACGTAAAGGGTGGCATTTTTTGTTGCACCAGTGGCGTGCGTCGGAAAAAACAGGGGCATTGCAGCAACAGTCATTGTTCGTAAAAACGCTTTCATTTCCATTTTTACCCGCTCCTCTTTACTGAAACTCAAGGGTGACACCCGCTGTTGCGCTTACTGTGCCGGCGGTAACGGGGGTACGAACGGCCATCATTCTGGCCCAGAACCGCAGGGTGGCGGGCTGTCCTCCTGTGAGGTTAAGCCAGATCAGGTCTGACTGCGCCGCGTTGAGGGCCACCGGCACCTGCGAGCCGCTCAGAAGCTGGATGGCCACACCCTGTGATGTGCCGGTACCGGTGTCCGTTTTCAGTAACTGGCTGTTATCCGGATCGGCACTGCCGGTAAACCCGATACGCACCGCGGTTGCCGCCGAACCACAGCGGGAAAAACTGATGGAGAAAGGGACCGGTGGTGAGGATGCGCTGGGCGTTGAAAGCTGCTTTGATGCGGTCTGAAGCAGATTCACGGAGAAGTTCGCCGAGCTGGCTTGTACGGCGCAGGTGTTGTCATGCACCACCCCGGTCACGGTGACGGTAGTGTCGGCGGCCCGGACTCCTGTCAGGGTGAACAGCAGCAGGGCTGCCAGTAACGGTTCTGTTCTTAACACGGTAAACTCCTCAGAGGCAGACGGCCTGACTGGTGACAAGGGCCTGAATGCCGGAACCATCAAGGCGATAACGGGCACTACACTGTTCGTTCTGTGCTTTGCCCCACTGCGCACGGAGCGTGCCTTCCGGCGGTAAGCCGCTCAGGTAAACTTCACCACTGTCGCCCACAATGCCGGCATCGCCGGCGTCCTCTGAGCGGACAGTGGCGCCGAACGGCACCGGTTTCCCGTGGTATGTCAGGGTCATCAGCGCTCTCAGCCCGATGCGCGCGCGGAAGTCCGCCCGTACCAGCGCACCATGGGTCGGCACCACAATGCTTACCGGGTCATCCACGTCCGTGTTTGCCGGCAGCGCATTTACGTCCAGCGCAACACGGTTTTCACGGTAGTCTGAGGCATAAGGAATAACAGCATAACCCCGGTAGTCAGTGCGGATGCCCGGCAGGCTGCCAACGGGAATGCCGCCTGCACCGCCGGTATTTACCAGAATCAGCGTATCCCCGAGCGGCTGGCTCAGGGTAAGGCCGCCAGAGTGTGCGACCATGCCACCGCTCAGCGTGTAATAAAGCTGACGCTGGTCACTGGCCTGACTGTAGCCGAGGGAAGGCGTAGCCCACGGTGTCCGCCAGCTCAGGCTGGCGTTGCCCGAGTAACCTGTACCCTGACCGGACGCCCCCTGCTGCAGGCTGTAGCTCAGGCTGTCATCCTGCAGCAGCGTGCCGGACAGACTGGCAAGCGTCGTGGCAGGACTGTCTTTTCCTGTCGTAACGGCGAGGCCGGCCCGCGCATTACGTAACGGGTTGCTGCCGGACGGTCTTAACCAGTGACTCAGCGGCACTGAAAGGCTCACGGCCAGTTGCCGGTCGGTGCCTTCCACCCAGGCACTGCGGATAAGGCTGTAGCTCAGGTTCCAGGTCACATCGCCGGTGGTGGCGCTGAAGCCGGACTGAAGCTGCCGGTCTGTCTGACTGGTACCCCACCAGGACTGCGTACTGCCTGAAAGGTAGAGTGACCCGCTGCTCCCGGCCTGCTGGGAGATACTGAGCTGGGCACGACCACGCGCGCTGTGGCGCAGGTCGTAGTAGTCCGTGTAACGTGGCTGAACCAGAAAGGGGCCGTCCTGACCGGTGATGCTGTAGCCGCTCATTCTGCCGTAAGCAGTATCAGCCAGCGTGAAAAAGCCCTGCGTTGAATACCGGTAGCCGGCCAGCTGGATACTCGTTCCCCAGTCAGTCAGGGATTTATTGTAAAGCAGATGCAGCGACTGCCCCTGATGCTGTGAACCGTCAGGCAGAACAGCCGTCGCGTGGGTGACGTCAACGGAAAGCGCGCCTGCACGTCCCATGTTTTTCCCAAGGCCCAGGTTATAGGCATGGTAGTTCGCCGACAGCTGGGTTCCACCGTATGCGGTCCACCCGTATGGCAGCCCCCGGAGAACCGTTCCCTGAACGAAAACCGGATTGTCCTGCTGCGCCAGGCCGCTCCGGTACTCACCCGCGCTGAGTGCATATTTGGTGAATCCTTCCCGCTGAAGACCTGGCACGGTTGACCAGGGAACCGTCCAGCTTCGGCTTCCTGCGGGCCCGCTCAGCGTCACCTGAAGGTCACCGCTGTTGCCCGCCGGGTAAAGGTCAGTAATGTTAAAGGGTCCCGGAGGTACGGTGGTCTGGTAAATCTGGTAACCGTTCTGTTTTACCGTAAGCGTTGACGTGGCCTGTGCAATACCATGGATTACGGGAGCGAATCCGCGCTGGCTGTCGGGCAGCATGGCCTCATCGGAAAGTAACTGAATACCGCGCAGGCTGACACTGTCGAACACGTCAGCCGGCGTGGACGCATCACCCATAATCAGACGTGAACGCCACGGGATGATGTCACGTTCGACCCAGGTGTTAATGTGCTGCCAGCGGCTTGAAGTATAAATACCCTGACTGCTCTGCATCCAGCTGCTGTTATCCCGCAGACGCCAGGGGCCTGCGTTCAGACCGCTCTGAAGATTCAGAAAATAGTTTTCACCCTCATAGCGTCCTGACATGCGGTTGCCCGTAAAGGTGTAATTCAGCAGACCCGCCGGAATGCCCTCGTCCCACTCATCTGGGGGAATAAACCCCCTTGCCGTGCTCTGCATGGATGCCTGAGGCACGGTAATGTCAAGCCGCTGGCGGCTGACGTCATAGCGTGTGGTTGCGCCTGGGATCAGTTCAGCGATCGGGCGGCAGTCTTCCTGGTGAGAAAGGCTGTCCGGACGCGCGTTTTCCCTGACCCCCATGCCCCTCAACATACGTGGCGTGAGGCAGGGTACCAGTGCCGCTTTTGTGTCCCCTGCTACGAATGTAACGTCCCGGGTACTCATCAGCGTGCCGTTGAGAACAATGTCAACGCGATAGGTTCCGGGCGGTACCTCTTCTCCCCGGGCAAAGCGGTTGAGGTCCGCCACCGCAGCCGGGTCGTCAGAGAAAAACCGGGGGTTGAACCAGACGGCAGGTGAGGCGGCTGCAGGAATGGCACACAGTCCGAGAATGACGGCGACGGCCACTGGACGGAGCGATACGGTCGATACGCCGCGGCGGTTTACGGAGTAAAAATGCGTCTGCATGCAGATACTCATGGTGTATTACAGCGTGACGCTGATGGCAGGCGTCAGGGCGCCGTAATCGTTGATGGTCTGATAACTGAGGCGGCTGCCTTCGGCATTTTTCAGCGGAACGCTCACCGAACCGCCCGGCGGCACCATGGTATTCCCGAGCGGCATATCCGCGAGCCGCAGCGCCGCCACGGTGACGTAATACGGAGACGTGTTCGTTACCCGGAGCGTCCTGCCGTCACGCTGAAAGCGCAACATCTCCGGTGCTTTTTCAGGCGGCACTGTCAGGTTCTTCGGACGGTAAAACAACTTGATGCGTGTGGTCACCGCAATCTGCAGAACGTTACCTTTTGCCTGTGAAGGGGAGGTTGACGGTATCGCCCGCACGTTCAGCCAGAAAAGGGTTTCTTTGTCCTTAGGCAGCGAATCCGCAGACGCATCAATAATACGCAGAATGTTCTCTTTCTTTCCCTGCATCATAAACAGTGGCGGGGTGACAATGAGGTTTGTGTCTTTTTGATCCTGCGCATTCTCCACCCAGGACTGAATGAGGAAGGCGCCGTCGGCATCGCTGCTGCTTACCGGCAGTGAGACCTGCTTCTGGCCTGCGGGATAAACGACGCGTGTGGCCCCCAGTGCAATCCCGGCAACCGCACGGCAGGAGGTGACAGACAGCATCAAAGCAGCAAGTGCAAGCACCACTGAAGCGAAGCGCAATTTTACAGGTTTCATAGTTTCATCCGGCCATTCAGGGCAGTAAGTTCGTAATCAAGGCAATAGAGATTCAGAAATAGGTGATCAAAAAGGTCGCGGTGGCATCCACGCGTCCCCCCTTTACACTTGCCGTCGTTGACACGTACCGTGCGATAAAATGCAGTGACATTGTGCCGTTCAGCAGTGTCCAGACGGGCTCCAGCGGCGAATTAACCCCGACCGGGTGACCTTCGGCATCGGCCAGTGCGATGGCCACGCCTGAGGCCGTATCCTCTGCATCGCCGACGGACAGTGCGGAAGGCATCCGGGTATCGGTCAGGCCGCGAAAGGCCACGCTGACATGGTGACTTGCACGCGGGCTGCAGTTCACCAGGCGGATATCAAAGGGAACCGCCGGCGAATATTCGCCGGCGTACCTGAACCGGTTGCTGCTGACCTGGCCCATATCGACCGTTTCCTCAACACCGTCAACCTGGCAGGCAGCCACAATGGCCTCTCCCGAAAAAGACAGGCGCCCGCCGGGCAGGGTGACATTCCATTTGTGACCAGCCATTAGCGGGAAACAGGCCAGACTCAGCAAGGCAACCAGCATCCGGTATCCCATGGTGCTATCCCGTCTTGGTCTTACTGATACTGAACGCTGAAGTTAGCGTCTGCAGCCGCATCGCCGGCTACGGCGCCGCCGGAGCCGACACCGATATAGCGGGCAACAAACGGGATGTAATTCCGGCCGTCATGAAGTACGTTCTGCGCACTCCAGGTCGCCCCGTCAAAGGTGACCGCCGCGCCTGTCCTGTCAAGGATCTGAACGCCGAGATTGCTGGCGCTGCTGTTTGATGAGCCTCCCAGTGCCAGAATGGTCGGACTGCCTGAAACGGTGGTGCCGGAGAATGCCACTGAAACGTTGGTGGACACGCTGGTATCGCAGTTGTCCAGAATGATGCTGAAGGGTACCGAGCTTCCGGTGGCGCCCGCCGAGCCCAGAGTGACGGTTCTGACCTGCCCCATCTGAACCGTCATGTCGGCTGAGGATGCGTTGACAGAGCAGGCTGCGTTAACAACCTGTCCGCTAAAATGAATGCTTCCGCCATTGACGACAACGGGAGTTGATGAGACCGCTGAGGCATTAAAAACTGCCAGTGCGGGCCCCAGAAGCAGAGCGGGAATGAGTGCGTATTTCATAATATATTTCCTGTAAACCGGTTAAAGAGCAATGTGTGCAGGTGCAGACTTCATTCTGTAATTACTCACAGCGGGCCATTTCGTCTGCACAAAATGACCCAGGTTACTTTTTTAATTTCATGCTTACGCATTAACGGAGTCGCTCAGGATTGCATCTGCGACATGGTGTAATGCCGTATTCAGAAGGCCACGACAGCAATCAAAAAGAAGGTGCATTGTCACTGTTTAAGAGGACGCCATCAGCGACTTCCTCAAATACCTTTTATAAAAAACCCTGGTGGTGAGCCGGAAATAAAAAAAATAAGTTTATTTTATGCCTTTCTGTATTGCAGGCTCATTTAAGCAGAGTGCTCTGTTGCCGGATATTATTATTAAAAGGTGGCGTTGCCTGTCAATAGAACTGCAATATCGGAAGTTTTTATTAATGTATGCATCTGGCTGATGATTCCTTTGCTAAGTGTTTTGCATCTAACCCTTCTAAAAAGTTTCCTGCTCATTAAGGTTGGTTTTTTATTCAATTTTTTTGATTAAAATGTGGCGCACCAGTCCTTTAAATATAAGGGTTTAACGGTGATTTTTAGGATAAACCTTATTCACTATGCTGAAAATCATTTAGCTGTTTGAAATGCAGGTCTGTGAAAAATAAATGTTAAGACAGTATGAAGATTTCGGTCAACTTCATGATTTAAGAAAGATAATACCGATCATTGTGCGTTTTTTGATAGATTTTAACATAGATAAAATCTATCAAGAGTCGTTGATCGATCGCTATATCCGATCAATAATAATCTCGGGCAATAAATGCCCTCCGATGCAGGACTTCTTTGATATATCGCGGGCCTGAAAACACTGCCAAACATACTGACAGACTTATGATGGTGATGATGATGGCCGATGGCCTGATGGGAGGTTAATGTGTTTCAGACTGCATTTATGATGAAAATGGACCTGAGTATTGATGCATCTTTTATTTTAGAGCCCATTAAGTGCCCCAAAGGTACTTTGCTGGCTATGGAGTTACTTTCCCGTTTCCATGTCAGTGGTGAGAAGGATGCGGTCATATTCCCTGCTGATTTGCTTTTCAGAAAAGCAACATCAGATGAAAAGAAGAAGCTATTCTCGCATCAGCTTGACGCTGTAGAAAGACAGGCAGCCTTTTTCTCCAGAAACAATGTTCTATGCAGCCTGAATGTAGATGTAATTCTGGCTGAGTTTATCTGTAATACGCCGGGTATTAAAACACAGCTGATAAACATGCCCTTCGTAAGACTTGAAATATCCGAAATGTTTCCAGAGATGAATGATGCGCTATGTAATCCGCTGCTGGTAAATCTTAGCCGGAACTTTGGACTCTGGCTTGATGACTTCGGGTCCGGTTATGCCAACATGTCTGCCATTCACAGCAGACTTTTCGAAACCGTCAAAATCGACAAAGCCTTTTTCTGGAAACATGCCGCGAGCCCTCTCTGGCCAGGCATTCTCAGGGAGATAAGGCGCGATGTTACTTCAATTATTGTTGAAGGCGTTGAGACAGAAGCGCAGACAGACCAGTTGCGTGATTCTGTTGAGGGTTTGCAGGGATACCTCTTTCCCCCCGTTGCACTCAGTGAGCCAGAAGCCGCCTTAACTTTGCCTGACAGGGCCCGCCCCGTAACTGGAATGCCCGGAAGCATTATTTCACTCAGGCAGCGTTCTGTACGTCATTTGACGTAGTTTTTGAGTTACCGGCTGATTAAAAGAAGAGGTGAAGAATGAAAAAAATAACCGGTCTGATAGTTCCCTGCTCTCCTCCGGAATTTGTTATCGCTGCTGACCCGTTCGCGGCGCAGGGGCTTGCCAGCCTGATGAGTGCGACAGGTAAAAAAGTTACATGCCTGTCCGGAGGAGAAAATTTTCACCTGCTGCCCGTGCTGCGTGCACAGGATAAATGTCGGTTAACAGTTGTCATGCCTCATGATCCTCTGGAATTTATGCGCATGACAGACAGGATTGTCATGCTGATAAAGTCCAGCCATCTGTCTCCACATATCATTATTCTCAGTCATGCTCCGTCAGGCTGGCTTATTCAGACATTATCGGCTCAGGGTTGTACGCAGACTGCGCTCTGTAACGTCACTGTACTTCCCTCCAGAATAAGCTGCAGCGAACTGTTGATCATTATGTCGGGAATGGTCCAGACATCTTTCTTTCGGCTCAAGGCCGACTGTATGCAAAGTTATCCACCCGCTCTCACCCCCTGCGAATATACCGCCGTATACAGCTGGCTTGCTGGTTACTCCTCTCATGCTTTTGCTGCAAAAGCCCGTCGCTCAGTAAAAACTTTTTACGGTCAGCGTTACAGCGGCCTCTGCAAGCTGGCATCTGTTTTTCCCTCCCTGAAGCCGCGCCGCAGGATGAATCCCCTTCAAAAAAAACCGAAGGTAACAATCCAGGGCAGAGGTTAAAGGATGGGCTCATCTAACTGGAAGTTCGATAAGTCATTTTTATACCCCCTCAGTTCAACAAAATTAACTCAAAGAATTCTGCAAAAGAAGTTTCCTGAAAATTGTCTGTTGGGAGGGGAGTATGTCTGAAACTGTCTCTGCTAATGCTCTTTCTACCCCTGATTCAGATTTAACAGAGCGTTCTGCGTATCCTTTTGTGCTCCCTCCGGAACACCCCTCACTGGCGGGTCCGTGTGGTATCCGTTACGACTTCAACGACGGGGCTCGGGTGCTGCTGCCGGAGGGACGCTGGCGCGTCGCATTGCTGGACGACGACTCCGGTAACGTTCTGTTCCGGTGCGAAACCGGCGCAGGCTGGGTAACATCCGCCAAGAAATATTTTGTCCGCTTCCGTATTCAGGTGTGGCGCGGGAATGAGACCACTCCCCTGCTGGACGAAACCCTGTCCCTTAAAAACCGTGACGTGCTGATTTCCTTTCCCACCGGTACCCTGGGTGACCTGCTGGGCTGGTTCCATTATGCGGAGCGCTTCCGTCGGCTTCACGGCTGCCTGCTTGAGTGCACCATGGCGCCAAATATTATCGCGTTGCTGGAAAGCCAGTATCCGGACATCCGCTTTTCGCCGCCCGATGCCGTCCGGAATTCCGCACCTTATGCGACTTATCGCGTGGGGCTGTTTTTTGGCGGCAACGACACGCATCAGCCCGTCGATTTTCGCCAGGTGGGTTTCCACCGCACTGCGGGGTATATCCTCGGCACTGACCCCAGAGAAGAGGCGCCCCGCCTCGACCTCTCTGCACCCCGCACCATCGCCGAACCTTACGTCTGCATCGCCGTACAGTCCACCTGCCAGGCCAAGTTCTGTAACAACGGCCACGGCTGGGCAGAGGTGGTGACGCACCTGAAATCACTGGGCTACCGGGTGCTGTGCATCGACCGTGAGGCAACCACAGGGCACGGTTTCGTCTGGAACCACATTCCCCGGGGCGCCGAGGACTTTACCGGCGCGCTGCCGCTGCAGGCGCGGGTCGACCTGCTCAGGCACGCCAGCTTCTTTATTGGTCTGGCCAGCGGCCTCTCCTGGCTTGCCTGGGCGGCAAAGATACCGGTGGTGCTCATCAGCGGTTTCAGCCTGCCAAACGCCGAATTTTATACCCCCTAGCGGGTGTTCAGCAGCCACGGCTGCAGCGGCTGCTGGGACAGCACGCACGAGAACTTTGACCACAAAGATTTTTTCTGGTGCCCGCGCCACAAAGGCACGGAGCGTCAGTTTGAGTGCACACGACTTATCACAGGAAAACAGGTCAGCGGCGTCATTGACCGGCTCCACGCGCAGCTGCGCACAGAGTAAACCGGCGCCACACAGCAGAAGCGATACCCGGCGCATTGCCCGTGCCGGAAAACAATAAAAAATGAGAGAGACAGGGATATGAACAGAGCGTACCGGATAGTCTGGAGCGCAGCGCGCCAGGCGTGGATAGTGGCGTCAGAAAAGGCAGGCAGCGGCGGACGTCCGCCGCTGGCGGTGAAGAAGGTGGCAGGAGCTCTCCTGCTGCTGGGTGTGGCCGGAGCCGCCGCAGCGGCGACCCAATATTACGGAACATCAGTGACGGGCAGCAGTCCACTGACACTTAATAACGGTGACAGCGCAATAAGTGCAGCAGTAAGTAACAGCGGTCTGCTGCAGATTAACAATGGTGGGCAGGCAAGCAGTACAACGGTAACGAACGGATATTCCCGACTGTACGGCGGTACAGCCCTTTCAACAATGGTGAATTCGGGAGGTTCGCAACAGGTGTTCGCCGGAGGCAGTGCCACATCCACCACTGTTAATGCCTGAGGCTCTCAGATGGTTTTCAGTGGTGGTTCGGCCAGCGCAACCACTGTCAATTCCGGAGGTTCAGAATATCTCCAGCCTGGCGGTCTGTCCTATCTGACCACTATCAATTCTGATGGAACACAACTCCTGCAGGGCACCGCTAAGTCCGCCACGGTAAATTCAGGCGGTCAGCAGATTGTCGCATCCGGTGGTACCGCTCTGAACGCGACCCTTGCAGGAGGAAGACAGATAATCTCTGCAGGGGGAAGCGCAGCCAGCACCGTCATGAGTAACGGGGGCCAGGCAGTGGTAATGGGCACAGCCGTGTCAAGCCTGATAAACAGTAACGGTAATCAGACCGTCTCCGGTGGGGGTATCGCTAATTTTACTACTGTCAGTTCTGCTGGACAGGAGTTCGTTTCCTCGGGGGGGCTCAGTCAGTCGGCCGGAATTAACTCTGGTGGAGAACAGGCCGTCTTTTCCGGTGGTGCCGCTTCTGGCGCTGTGCTTAATGGCGTCATACAAAAGGTCGTCAGTGGAGGCAGCATTTATGGTACCACTGTTAACTCGAACGGAGCTGTAAATCTGTATGGTGGTACAGCCATCTCCACTACATTAAATAATGGCGGGAACCAGACTCTCTGGAGTGGTAGTGTCACATCCGCCACCACCGTTAACTCTGGCGGGCTGGAGTGGGTATTCAGTCTGGGGGTAGCTTCAGGCACAACGGTGAATGCAGGAGGAGCTCAGAATGTTCTGGCCGGTGGTACGGCCAGCAGTACCGTTGTAAGCAATGGCGGAACGGTCAACGACTTTGGAAATGCCATATCTACAATTGTCAGTGAAGGCGGTGTTCTGAATGTCAACAGTGGAGGCTCTGCTTTGCAGACCATAGTCAACTCTGGCGGACTTGAAAGGGTGAACTCTGATGGTGTGGCAACCCTGACGACCCTTCTGGCTGGCGGGATACAGAATATCACTGGTGGGCTGGCCGTATCTGCAGTGGTTAATTACGGCGCGACTCAGTTCGTCAACAGCGGAGGCTCTGCGAATGCGACAACAGTCAGTTCCGGAGGTACTCAGTATGTCCTCAGTGACGGAAGTGCACAGGCGACTGTAGTTGATGGAGGCGTGCTTCGGGTCGCCAGCGGTGGATCGGTCACAGCTACTGTCGTGAATTCTGGCGGCAGGCAGTATGTTATGAGCGGCGCCAGCACCAGCTCTGCCATTCTGACGAACGGTTACCAGTTTGTCAGCAGCGGAGGCATGGCGACCAACTCCATAGCCAATTCTGGCGGGCAGATAAATGTTCAGGGCAGTGCCACCTCAGCTGTAATAAACAGCGGTGGACAACTGTTTGTTGGCAGCGGCGGACAGTCTCTTGCTACCCTCGTGAACTCCGGGGGCACAGAATATGTCGCAGTAGGCGGTTCGGCAAGTTCTGCCACCCTCAATGGTTACCTCGCAGGCCAGACTGTTTACGGAACGGCCTTGAACACCCGGATTAACTCTGGCGGAGTACAGTATGTTTACTCTGGTGGTGCAGGTAACTACACGTTTATTGGAGCGGGAGGCGTGCAGGGAATATACGGCGCTGCCAGCTCAGCTACCGTTGCTTCTGGCGGTGCACAGTATGTGTCCAGTGGCGGTGTAGCAAGTCAGACGGCCGTCTCTGGCGGTGGTTTAATGATTTTACAGAGCGGAGGTAACGCCGACGGCGCAGTGGTAAGCTCTGCCGGTCTCTTCCAGGCTGAAGATGGCTCTCTGGGCACCGGTGTGAGTCTGCAATCCGGCGCTTCATTTGTGGTTTTTACCGGCGCAACGATAACGGGTACGAATGCGCTGGGCGCCTTTTCCGTGAGCGGCGGGCAGGCGAAAAACGTTTTACTGGAGAGCAACGCCACCCTTGAGGTTGAAACGGGTGACGTTTCAACAGGTACCATTGTGAACTCAGGTGGTCTTGAGGACGTCTCCGGGACTGCGACGGGAACCACGGTGAATTCGGGTGGGACTCAGTTTGTTGACGTGGGAGGATCTGCGATTTCCTCCACGATAAATGCTAACGGTAAGCAGCATATTTATGGAGCAGCCACGGCAACGACTGTAAACAGTGGCGGAGAACAGATCGTCGACAGCGGAGCGTTCGCGACCTCCTCCACGGTTAACTCAGGGGGCCTGCAGAGTGTCTGGGCCGGCGGTAAAGCACTCTCCACTCTCGTCAACAACGGCGGAACGCTGTTCGTTCTCAGCGGGGGACTTACGTCGCTGGCCACCATTACCAGTGGAGGCCTCCTCGCGGTCAGCAGTGGCGGTACCGCCACCGACACCACAGTGACCGCCGGGGGGGGGGCTTGACATCGCCGACGGCGGTGTCCTGACCCTGTCCGGCAACAGCTTCAGCAACAACGGCGTCACCACCTGGGACACCAGCACCAGCGCCGCGCTGAACACCAACCTCACCGGCAGCGGCCAGCTTAACAAGAACGGCACTGGCACGCTCACGCTGGGCGGCACCCTGAGCCAGTCTCAGGTCAACCTTAACGCCGGTTCGCTGGTGATGGACGGGCTGCAGGCCTTTACGAACATCATCGCCCAGGCCGGTACCACACTGTCGCTGGTTAACAGCACCACACTTGAGGGCATCATCGACCCGACCGACGTAAACATCGACAACAGCAGTACCTGGTTTATCACGGGTGACTCTCTGGTGGATACCCTGACCAATGCCGGCAGCATCGTTTTTGAGCTTTCAAAGGGGGCATTTACGCCGCATACCCTGACGGCAACCAATCTCACCGGCAACGGCGGCACCATTACCCTCAACACCGTGGCAGGCGACAGCAATTCGCCTGTTGATAAAGTGATTATCGACGGAGGCCGGGCCTCAGGCAGAACGGGACTGCGCGTGCTTAACCGCGGTGGTCTGGGGGCACAGACCACCGGCAACGGTATTGCGGTTATTCAGGCCGTTAACGGAGCCACCACCGACTCAGGCGCATTCAGCATGACGCAGCCACTGACTGCCGGTGCCTACTCGTACAGTCTGTACCGCAACGCTGACCAGAGCTGGTATCTGACATCACAGCAGCCTTCACAGAATGGTTCAGGCAGTGGGGATATAGTTGTCAATCACTCAGGACCGGTAAACTACCGCGATGCCATGTGGAGCTACGCGGCGATGCCGTCACTGTCGATGGACTATGACCGTCTGGTGGCGGGCACGGCCGACACCCGCTTCCACTACGCGCCGGACAGCCGCGTCTGGGGCCGCGTGGCCGCCGGCCAGCTCCGCCATCCTGACAGCGGCAGCCTCACGGGCGGCAGCGTACCGGAAAGCAGCAGCGCCTACAGCTTCTTCCAGCTGGGCGGCGACCTGTGGCAGCTTGACGGCGCAGACGCCGACTGGCGCGCGGGCATCTTTGGCGCCACCGGCCTGATGCGCAGCGACGTGTGGCGTGACGGCGGCAGTGCGGACGCCGGCACGGACCGTGACACGGTCTACACCGGCGGCGCTTACGTGTCAGGCCGCAGCCATGCCGGTCTGCATATTGACGGCCTGCTGCAGGCGAGCCGCCACAACCTGAAGGCAGCCTCAGATGACGACACGCGCCTGTCAACCCACGGCACGGGCTGGCTGGCGTCGGCAGAAGTGGGGCAGGCCTTCTCCGTCAGTCCTGCTCTGGCGCTGGAGCCGCAGCTGCAGTACCAGGTGCAGGGCCTGAGCCTGAACGATGGTCAGGACGAGGCAGCCTCGCTGAGCTGGTCTGACAACCGCCAGCAGTCGGTACGCGCCGGTCTGAAGCTGGGCACGCCACAGGACGCGAAGGCCATGCTGGCATGGTGGGTGACGCCGTCGGTGACACAGTCGTACGCCGGACACAGCGGGTTTACGGCATCCGCGCCGGGCGTGGCGGGCTCAGAGGCCTCATTCCGGAGTAACCTGTCGGGCACCAGCGTGGGCCTGAACGGAGGTGTGAATGCACACATCCGTCAGAACGTGACGCTGGGCGTGCAGGGGGGCTGGTCTGAGTCGCTGCACGGCGGCGAGGCAGGCGGCTACTACGGGCTGGTCAACCTCGGCGTGTCGTTCCGGTAGGACGACAAATGATAAAGCCGGGCATTGCTGCCCGGCTTTATCAGGCAACTTAAGTTGCATGCTCCGCTCTGCGCCATGAGCGGACGTTGAACACATCTTAGAATCATGTCTGGCTGTAAAAATTAATAAAGTCGCCTGCTGACGGCCCACGTGCAGTAAGGCAGATTCAAGTGTATTCGATAATATCAAAACCTTCATCAGCTGTTGGTTCTTAGAAATAATGCGTTATGATCTCAAATTGTTGAACTGAGGCAGCAAACTCATGTTCTCCTTCTGCGTTACGGGCGCGTAAGCGTGCTTTACATACTTCATCAGATACTTTCAGATAGTGCAGCTCATGACTGGCACCTGACTCCTTAATAACTCTCATCATCCATTCACGATTTGTTTGTGTGTTGGCTGGGAAATCAAGAACTACTGAGAAACCAGCTTTTAGTAGTGACACTAGGTGAAGCTTCATAGCATTTCTTAGCCTCAATGAACATTGCACATAATCAGATATGGATTGGATTTAATTGGCAAAGAGGGCTGCCAGCCAGTAACCCTCGCTGAAAATTACGGTCCCAGGAGATGCTCCTAATTTTGCTGACAATGTGGATTTTCCTGATGCAATTTTTCCATATAACAAGTGCAAAACAGGTTTTTCAGGCGTCGCTACTGTATTTGTGTCCACTATCTGCCTCACTGGATTGCTACCGGTAAGGCCCACCTTACCGGCGGGAAAATGGCGAATGTTATCCCACCTGAATTCGACCGGTGATAATAATGAATGAATGGCATAGCACAGAGATTATTTTCATCTTGATTCAAGTTAACAGGGGCTGAAAGCAAAATCAGCACTTTTCTCTTTTAAGCTGAATACCCGCTTCTCTCATAGCAAACTGAAACCAAATCCGATATATCAAGAATGTGTTCGCATTTGATGTGGGCATGTCAAAAACTATCTTCTCATACTGCGAGCCGAACTCGGGATGAAAATCAACCTATTATTGATTAATGAAAGCGGCGCCTTCTGGCTGCCGAAATACAACGATCCGTTTTTGGCTTGAAAACATGAACCAGCAGAAGCCGGTTTTTTTACGCCCATCGTTCACCCATGGTGAACTATATGCGCCAACCTTCACCTATCCATCATCGCCTAACCAAATGATATAAATGAAAAAAATAAAAGGTGAACAGTGTGAAGGATTATTCATAAAATCTTTTTTAACGGGGAGCGCGACAATATGTTGAGCCGTGATTAACCAATGTTGATTCTGGACGAACACGAATTCGACAGATATGGTATTCAGACAGCCATAAGCGAGGTGCGAAATGGATACAGTTGAAGAGCTGGGTGGAACGTATTTTTACAAAGGAATGTTCAACCTTACTGCTGGAGAGCTTTTTTTCTTCGTCTTTCTGGATGAGGCTCAAAAACAACTCGGTGTAGAAGATATAGCCACTTTAGCACTTATAATTTTAGGACAACCGACTCAAACGACGCGGGGAAAACCGGCTGGGACCACGAAGGGGACGTCGATCTTGAGTGCAAACCTCCGCGTTTGGTTGAACATAAGAGTGAACCGCTGGCCGACCCTTACAACTGAGAGTATCAAACGACTTAAATTTAGTTACGTTAACAATCTGGGGGCGTTTGCTGGACGCTGGATCCCAATACTAGGGATTGGCTTTATATTGAATGACGTGACTCAAATCGCATGGAAAGCAACCCATACCTACAACCTTATTGCAAAGAATGGTGACAAGCTATGGTAAAGGATACGGTAGAGGCTGCTGTTTTGGAATGGTATGAAAATAACTACAACTCCAAACCACTTTTCTCAAAAGAGAAGCCTGAACTAACGCTTGAAACAAGTCTTTCAACAGGGAAATATCCTTGGGCCAGAGAGACGGGTGATGAAATAATGAACGACTATTTTGATCGATTTAACGTCGATAATAGCGAATTCGATTTTCTTACATACTGGCCTTATGAAAAGGGCTTTCTACCTAACTTCTTAAGGCCTAAGTCTCAAAGAGTCCCCGATATTGAACCAAAACCCCTAACGATTCAGATGCTTATAGAGTCAGCAAAAGCTGGGCGTTGGCTTTTCAGCTAACTATAGGGTGTCTGCCTGTAGACAATTGCTAAAAAAATATCAGGGGGCATAAAAGGGGGCACTTTATGTTTTGCTTTATTAAAAAACCATATAAAACATAAAGATGAGGCGGTGTTTGAGTCCGCCCTTCGCACCAGGTATGTAAATTTAAGTCGCTCTAGGACGGCTTTTTTTGTGTCTGGGATCTATGCTTCCAAAGCCTGAATCAACCTGCCTCAATCCCCATCAGGTAATGGATGCAGGCGGATCTCGTGGTCTATCCCATTCTGATAAGGTTTTACCTGCACATGACCCGAAAAAAAAATTCATCATAGCCCTGGCTATGTGAAGGCCCGTACAGCAAAGCCTGAGATGTCTCGTATCCATGATAATTAGCCGCAAATCATGGGGTATCGGATGGGTTTATAACCTTGCCGATTTGTCCCAATAACTGGTGTCCTCGCTCAGATACGCGATACTTTGGTTTTGATGAGGTTTCGTTATAAACAGTATCTACCATTCCATCGTTCATCAGGTTGGTTACTATCGTCGCAACATTGCTAAATCCGGGAATACCCCGTGTAGCAAGGGTGCGATCCAGTATCATCCATGTCCAGT
>Ga0157373_10001045_pt1 | contig 21327 bp, 17 predicted proteins | sample C65metaG_FD_113460 | JGI IMG/M metagenome (GOLD analysis project Ga0157373, IMG submission 113460) | Corn rhizosphere microbial communities from Kellogg Biological Station, Michigan, USA - C6-5 metaG | ecosystem: Host-associated > Plants > Roots > Rhizosphere > Soil | place: USA: Michigan... | reverse complement strand
TGAACTGATTGAAGGCGGGCGGGAAAGCTATCATATGGAAAAACGCTATGTTCATAAGGATGGTACGCCTGTTTGGGTATTGCTGGGTGTCTCGCTGGTCAGGGAAGCCAGCGGTAAGCCTGTTCGCCTGATATCCCAGATTCAGGACATTTCCAAGATTAAGGAGGCTGAACATGCCATGGCTATCAGCGAAGAGAAATACCGCAAGATATTTGAGAATACACAGGATATTTATTACCGTACTGATCAGAATGGGGTGATTACTGAAATCAGCCCCTCGATAGAGAAGTACTATGGCGATAAGCGTGAAAATATTATCGGCCATCCTGCAATCGATTTTTATTATTTCAAAGAAGACCGGGATAGGATTGTGAATGTTTTACGGCAGGATTATTCCGTCATTGATTTTGAGGTTAAGCTGAAGACTAAAAACAGTGAGTTGCGCTACGCCTCGGTAAATGCCCGGCTGATTATCGAGGATGATGAGGTCATCGGCTCTGAGGGCTCTATACGGGATATTACGCTGAGAAAGTTGCAGGAAAATGAACTGACATCATTAAACACAGAGTTGAAGGCCTTGAACCTCCACCGGGAAAAATTGCTCTCTATCGTAGGGCATGACCTGAGGAACCCTGTTGCGGCCAGTTTGAAACTTGCAGAGCTGGCCATGATGGATGTCGATGATGCTACTAAAGATGATCTGATGGAGTATATCTCCAGGATGGAATCAGGATTGCAGAATGCCAATGAACTGCTCGAAGATCTGTTGCGATGGGCAAAAAATCAGTTCGATTCTCTGGATTTTAATCCGGTATTGATCGAGGATGTGCAGCTGCAGATCATGATCTGTCTGAAGCGTCTTAAGCCAATGGCCGAAGCTAAAAATATAGAATTGATTGAACATGTTGATGAAGGTTTGAAGCTATATGCTGACAGGGATATGCTGGATACAATTATCCGGAATCTGGTATCAAATGCGATCAAGTTTACTGCCCGGGGAACGGTGGTTGTGGCCGCAACACGGAGGGCCGGGGATATCCTGTTTTCGGTCAGTGATACCGGCAACGGCATGTCTGAAAATATTGTGAATCAATTATGGAAAAAGAGTTCTCACTACACGACTTACGGAACTTCCGGGGAGAAGGGGACGGGCTTGGGACTGGAGCTTTGTCTCGACTTTGTGAAGAGGCATCGCGGACAAATTTGGGTGGAAAGTTTGGTAGGACATGGCAGTAAATTTTTCTTCTGTATACCTACGCAAAAGTCCGCATTTTAATCTATTTTCTCCTTCTTACTATTTGTGATTAATGACTTTATATGACATATGTTAAGTATCTGAAAAATAGTTTACAGTAAAAACTTGACTTTGTTTATTGGCTCATGATTTTGAGTAAAATCCGGGCATTAAATGAAGCTACTCATTGTTGGTTACTGCTTGTTTTGAGACCAGTGAAGGGTGAGTTTCAGACCATCTTTTACGGAAAAAAGAGGGTGGTATCCGAGGTCAGTTCTGATCCTGCTGATGTCTGCCAGTGAGTCCTGAATATCCCCTATTCGGGATTCGCGGTGGATCTCTCCGGAGCCGGAATTATTCAGGCTCTTGATGAGTGCCCAGAGGTCGTTCAGCGAAATGCGTTCGCCGCATGCCACATTGTAAACCTGGTGAGGCAGGGTGCCGGAGTATAACATAGCTTTGACGTTTGCCTGGATCACATTTTCGATATACGTGAAGTCGCGCGTCTGGTTCCCGTCACCGTTGATCAATGCAGGACTTCCGTTTAGTGCGGCTCTGATGAACAAAGGAATCACGGCAGCGTATGCGCCTTCAGGATCTTGTTTCGGTCCGAAGACATTGAAGTATCTGAGTCCGATACTATCCAGCTGATAGCTCTTGCGGAAAACATCTGCATAAAGTTCATTCACCAGTTTGGTAACCGCGTATGGTGAGAGTGGATTTCCGATTTTCTCTTCCCTCTTAGGTAAATCCCTGCTATCCCCATAGGTTGATGAAGAAGCAGCGTATATCATTCTTTTTACCTTTTCGTCCCTTGCAGCTACGAGCATATTCATAAAACCATCAACGTTGACCTGATTTGTGGTGATAGGATCGTAAATAGAGCGCGGTACGGAACCTAAAGCTGCCTGGTGACTGATATAGTCGATTCCTTTACAGGCTCGCTTACAGGTCTCCAAATCGCGTATGTCTCCTTCGATAAACTCGAAAGCGGGATGGTCAGTAAATTCATCAATATTTTTTTTGAAGCCGGTAGACAAATTATCCAGTATCCGAACCTTTCCTGCACCATGACTCAAAAGATATCTGATCAGATTAGAACCAATGAAGCCAGCTCCCCCGGTTACGAGGAAATTGCTTGTGCTGAGATCAGCGGTGTGGTATAATTGCTTAGAGTCTGCCATGGGTCATTTCCGGATCAAACATCCCTTTGATATCGTATACAACAGTGTTTTCTTTGGAAAGACTGGCAATGTCGGCATATTTGAACTCCTGATGTGCGACAGCACCGATCACTGCATCGAATTTGCGTCCTGTGACTTCTCCGTTCTGACAGGTGATTCCATATTCGAGCAGGACTTGCTCCGGGTCTGCCCAGGGGTCCTGAATGCAGATATTGACATGATACTCTTTCAGACGGCTGACAATATCGATTACTCCCGTGTTTCTTACATCCGGACAGTTTTCTTTGAAGGTGAAACCCAGAATCAATACTTCGCTGCCGGTGACCTGAATTTGTTTGCGGACCATGAGCTTGATCACTTCATCGGCGATATATTGTCCCATACCATCATTGAGTCTTCTGCCTGCCAGGATGATTTCGGGATGATATCCTGCTTCCTGCGCTTTCTGGGCGAGGTAGTAGGGGTCTACACCAATACAATGTCCACCCACCAGACCAGGTTTGAAATTAAGAAAATTCCATTTTGTTCCTGCCGCCTGTAAAACATCATGCGTGTCCAGTCCGATCAGGTTAAAGATCTTTGCCAGTTCATTCACAAAGGCAATATTGATGTCGCGTTGTGCATTTTCTATCACTTTTGCGGCTTCGGCAACACGAATGCTTGAAGCAGGATATGTTCCAGCTGTAATAATCGAGCGGTACAATTTGTCTACGTTTTCTGCTGCCAGCGGATTGGAGCCTGAGGTAATCTTTACGATTTGTGTGAGCGTATGCTCCTTGTCGCCCGGATTGATACGCTCCGGAGAATAGCCACATGAAAAATCTTTGTTAAAAACCAGACCTGATACTTGTGCCAATACCGGAGCACATTCATCTTCAGTAACTCCGGGATAAACCGTAGATTCATAAATCACAAGATCACCTTTTTTGAGATACTGTCCTACAGTTCTGCTTGCGCTGTAAAGGTGCTGAAGATCAGGGTGATTATATTTATCAATTGGAGTAGGTACCGTGATGATATATACACGGGCAAACTGAATGTCAATGGGTTCGTTGCTGAACGAAAGGTTATGCGATACCTCGTTCAGCTGTTCAGTACTGATCTCAAGAGTGCTGTCAACTCCGGTTTTTAGTGCTGCAATCCTTCCGGGATTAATATCAAATCCGGTGACTTTAAAATATTTTGCAAAAGCTACGGCAAGTGGCAGACCAACATAACCTAAGCCGATAATGGCTATATGTGTGTCCTTGTTAATCTCTGTCATTATTTATTTCGGTCAAACAATCGGCTTGCAATTTATCGAAATAAATCAGAATCTTAATTTTTATTAAAAAGCCCCTCATCCTTTGGGATGAGAGGCTTTTGTTCTGCTTTGGCAGAAAAATTAGTCTTTTACAAATTCTGTATTTGCATTCAGTGCAATCTCGTCGCTCAGCATTGCATTCGGGTATTTGGTACCTAAAGCGAAATCAGCTCTTTTGATTGTACCTGTTACTTTGAAACCAGCAACAGTTTTTTTAGCCTGGTTAACAGTTGTTCCTCTTAATACTGCATCCAAAACAACAGCTTTAGTTACACCGTGAAGTGTTAACTGTCCATTCACTTTGTATTTGTTGGCAGCTACTTTTTTAATTGAAGTGCTTTTGAAAGTCAGCTTAGGATATTTTTCAGCATCAAAGAAATCAGCGCTTTTCAGGTGTCCATCTCTTTTTTCGTCCTCAGTATTCACAGAATTGATGTCTGCAGTCAGGTTGATAACGGCATCACTGAAATCAGGTTTAGAAGAAACGATAGTTGATTCGAAAGTTTTGAATGAACCTTCAACATCACTTACCATCATGTGGGTAATGCTGAAACCCAATTTAGAGTGTGACTTGTCAGCTGTCCAGGTTTGTGCCGATGCAGTTAAAGAAGATAAAGCCGCTGAAGCAGCAAATAATAGAACGAATAATTTTTTCATGTCTTTGAATTTTTTAATAAATCAAAGTTGTAACAAATAATTGATTGCGTTATTGATGTATGATAAGAAAGTGAATCTGATTAACAATTGGTGGTTTTGCCTGTTATTAATGAGGGAGATGTGAATTGTGCGCATAATTATGTGTTATTTTGTATATGTATTTTCCGGTTTAATATATTTTTGTAATTGGAAATTTTATGAGTATTTTACTCCTATTATGTTTGAAACAATAAAATGACTCAACAAACAAAATTTAACGGGGCGGGAAAGCCTAAGGTTTCTTTTCCAATTATCGGTATGGGCGGATCCGCAGGATCATTTCATGCTTTTGAAAAATTCTTTATGCATATGCCCATCAAAAGTGGGATGGCCTTTGTCATTATTATGCATCTTGATAAATCGCATATCGCTGATGTGGCTTCGGTACTGCAACCGATCACGGCCATGGTGATCAGGGAAGCAACAGATGGAGTGGAAGTGGAGCCAGATCATATTTATATCATTCCCCCTGGAAAAGATATGGGTATCCATAACGGACGATTGTTGCTGATGGAACCTTCGAGATATAAAGGAGCGCATATGTCCATTGATTATTTTCTGCAGAGCCTGGCGGAAGATCAGCAGGCCAAAGCGGTGGGAATAATTTTTTCAGGTATGGGCGCAGATGGAGAAACAGGAGTAAGGATGATCAAGGAAAAACTTGGACTTGTGATGGTCCAGGACCCTGAAACAGCAGAGTTTGACAGTATGCCGAGTACTTCTATCAAAACAAATATGGTCGATTATGTTCTGGCCCCGGAAGACATGCCAGTGAAATTGATCCAGTATCTGAATCATCCTGCGATCCGGGAACCACAGGAAGAATCTGAATTCACCATGAACCATAGTAATCATACACATCTTCAGAAAATACTGATGCTGTTGCGCTCCAATACGGGCCATGATTTCACGCTGTACAAGAAAAGTACCATTGTCCGCAGGATCGAAAGGCGTATTGCCTTTCATCAGCTTACAGACTACCTGGATTATATTAATTACCTGCGTGAGAATCCCAGTGAGATTATGCTGCTTTTTAATGAGCTGCTGATCGGTGTCACGAAATTCTTCAGAGACAGGGATGCATTTGATGCATTGAAGAGCAAGCTGTATCCTCTTCTGGCACTGAAAAAGCCGGGCGACCCGATCAGGATCTGGATTGCAGGATGTTCTACAGGTGAGGAAGCCTATTCCGTTGCCATGCTGGTGATAGAATTTCTGGATACGCTGAAAACAGCCAAGGTTCCAAAACTGCAGATTTTTGCAACAGATCTGGATCCCCAGGCGATAGACCATGCGCGATCAGCCAGTTATTTCTCCAATATCACTTCGGAAATTTCGCCTGAACGACTCAATCGCTTTTTTATCAAGGTTAATGAAGGTTATGTGGTTAAAAAGGAAGTGCGGGAGATGATTGTGTTTGCACAGCATAACCTGATTAAAGATGCTCCTTTTACACGATTAGATCTGCTCTGCTGCCGGAATGTACTGATCTACCTTACCTCAGAACTGCAAAAGAAGATCATTCCTGTTTTTCATTATTCTCTGTCAGGCAACGGACTCCTTTTCCTCGGTCCGGCAGAGTCTGTGGGCACTTTCGGGGACAGCTTTACCAGTTTGGAAAACAAGTGGAAAATATTCCAGAAAAAAGAGGGTACCGCTGCATTGGGGACCATGCTTGACTTTCCTTTCCATGTGGCTAATCAAACCAATAAAAACCTGAAAATTCATTTACCAGTGAAAAGTCTGAAAAGTCCCATGGCGGAAACGTTCCATAAGATATTGCTTGAGAATTTCACACCCACCTCGCTCTTACTGAACGAAAGGGGTGATATTTTATATATCAACGGGCAAACATCGAGATATATGCAGATCAATTCTGGCGAGGCAATCTTTAATATTCATCGCCTTGCGAAAGAAGAACTCAGGTATGCGATCGGGAATGCATTGCATCAGGTCTGGGAGAAAAAGGATAAAGTTGAAGTTCCGGAGATTAAAGTGAAAGATGGGGGCCAAACCTATCTGGTTGGTTTCAGGGTAGACTACATTGTAGAGGTACCCTTGCAGGACATGCTCCTGATTACTTTCAATGATTACGGACTAGTCAAGAAAAGACGCGCCGACCAGGCGAAGAATAGCGATCCTACCCGACAGGGGGCAATTGAAGAATTGGAAAAGGAACTGATTTACACCAAGCAGCAGCTGCACAGTACCATTGAACAGATGGAAACCTCGCTTGAGGAATTAAAGTCTACAAATGAGGAACTGCAAAGTACCAACGAAGAATTACAGAGTACGAATGAAGAGGCGCTGACCACCAAGGAGGAGATGCAGTCGCTCAATGAGGAGCTCATGACCATCAACCTGCAGTATCAGAATAAGGCTGAAGAACTTACACAGCTGAATAATGATATGAAAAACCTGCTTGATAATACGGAGATAGGAACTATCTTTTTGGACAACCAGCTGAATATTCTGAGGTTCACACCACAAGTCACGCGGCTTTTTAACATGATTCCCGGTGATGTTGGCCGTTCAATAACTCATATTGTATCAAATTTTGAATACCCTTTTCTGGAAGATGCGATCACAGAGGTCATAGAAAAGCTGGTGGGCAAAGAGCTGGAGGTAAGCACTAAAAAAGACGAGTGGTATAACCTGAGGATCATGCCATACCGTACCATGGATAACTTCATCAGCGGGGCGGTAGTTACCTTTACCAAGATTACACCGGTAAAGGCGATGGAAAATAAATTGACCAGTCTCCTTGATTACGCCAGAAACATGGTCAATGTTTTACCTGATGCAGCTCTGATCCTCGATAAGGACAGAAAGGTGATCGTAGCCAGTGATATATTTCTGGAACAGTTTAAGTTAAAAGAGGAAGAAATCATCGCAGAACCACTGATGGAAATTATTCATAACAAATGGAAAACGGACAAACTTGATGTACTGCTGAATTCATCAGGTACTGAGGAGGTTTTTATCCAGCAGGAATTTATGGGCCTGGGCATAAGAAGTTTCTTTGCTAAAATTCAGCATATCAGCAAGGACGAAAAGGGGAAATCATTGGTTTCATTACTCACATTCAAAACTCATCACAGTGGCTAGGGATTCTCAGACTAATATGACTGCGGAAGAAATCAACATTTTGCTCAATGACCTCCAGGTTTACCAGCTGGAACTGGAGATGCAGAATGATGAACTCAAAGCTTCGTATGCAACCCTGGATCAGGAAAGGGCAAAATTCGTGGGTTTGTATGATCTTGCGCCCGTGGGGTATTTTATCCTTGACTACCTGGGTGTTGTTGAGGAAGCCAATCAGAATGGTGTTGATTTGCTGAATATGTCAAAGCAGACGATCATCCGCAGAAGGTTCCAGAGTTTTATAGCGCCAAACTCCTGGCAGGATTTCTACAACTTTTTGCATAGAATGCAAAATAATGATGGTAAGCAGAGTTCGGAAATAAAACTGCTGCTACCGCATGATCAGATTGTGTATACGAGGATGGAAGGAATCGTCATATCGAGCATGATCGCTACGGAAATCAAGTATTACATTACACTGATTGATATTACTGAAAGCAGGAATGCACAGAAGGTACTGAAGGAAACGAAAGATCGCCTGGAGATGACTTTAAAAGCGTCAGCAACAGGAACATGGACAATAGAATGGGATGCGAATAAGGTGTTTCTTGATACGCACAGTGTCCATATCATGGGAATGGACAGCTGGACATTTCAGGGTACTATTAAGAGTCTGATCGAAATTGTGCATCCTGAAGATCAGGTACAGGTTAGGGAACATCTGACAAATGCGTTGAATGGTCTCAAAGAAATTGATCTGGAATTCCGGATCCTGATTGATGGTGATCAGATCAAACATATTGCTGCCAAGGGGCATGAAATCACTGTTCAGGATGACAAATCTTATTTTGCGGGAATCCTGATGGATATCACCGAAAAAAAGAGGATGGAGAAGGAGGCCGAAACGCTGAGAAACGATCAGCAAAAACTGATAATGCTGGCCACATTAACAGCTCAGGAAAAAGAAAGGAATACCATCAGCAGTGCGCTCCATGATAGTGTCTGCCAGATACTTTATGGTATTCGGCTGAATATTGAAAGTGTACAGCGCAACCATCAGTTGAAAGGTGAGTTTAATAATGTAAATGAATTACTGGATCAGGCGATCAGGGAGACCAGACAACTTTCCTATGAACTTACACCTTCTGTTCTGAAAGACTTTGGTTTTGTAGCAGGTATCAGAGAAATGGCGCAGCGTACGAGTAGTCCAGAGTTTAAAATAGATGCATTCATTGATAACAATGCAGATTCTTTAAGTGAGGAGGTACAACTGTATATTTTCAGGATGATCCAGGAGATGATCAGTAATTGTATCAAACATGCCCGGGCCAGCAGGGCCGAAATAAAAGTAAGCTGTAAAGATCAGCAGGTGCTGATAAAAGTGCAGGATAACGGGACTGGACTGAAAACAACTATAGAGGAAGCCACTAAAAGTGGTTCTGGTTTGAGTGGCATCAGAAACAGGGTCTATCTTTTAAATGGAAAAGTCAAGTTCAACTCTTCTAAGAAAGGACTGACAGTTTCAATGGCGCTGAACCTTCCACCGGTTTCAACTTAAAATTATAAAATGATAAATCTGATATTAGCAGAAGATCACAATATTGTCCGTAATGGAATCAGTTTGCTGCTTGGAGCTGATAAGGAAATCAGGATCAAGGGTGAAGCGGTGAATGGTATTGAGGTATTGAGGATGCTTGCCGAAGGAATAGAAGTGGATATGATACTGGCTGATATCAATATGCCCGAAATGGATGGAATAGCACTGATCAGGGAAATCAAGATCCATAACCCGGAAATTAAGATCGTTATGCTTTCCATGCTGGATAATGAAAAATACTTATCCCAGGCTTTCTCAGAGGGAGCTTCAGGATACCTGTTGAAAAGCGTAAGCGCAGATGAGCTTCTTTTTGCAATCAAACATGTCCATTCCGGCGGCAAATATATATGCTCAGAGTTGTCTGTCCAGTTGCTGGACAAGCTGATGCATACTGTGAACCCGGCATTTGATAAATCTCATCAAGATATAGATTTCTCTATGAGAGAGATCGAGGTCCTGCACCTGATCGCAGAGGGGCTGACGAACAATGAAATGTCAGACAAGCTTTACGTCAGCAAAAGAACTATCGAAGGACACCGGCAAAGCCTGATCGAGAAAACAGGATCAAGAAATACGGCCGCCCTGATCAGATTTGCCGTTCTCAGCGGAATCGTCCAGTAAAATAACAGAATTTCTTCTTGTTTGATATGATCGCAGCACCAATTACTGGTGCTTTTTTTATTAAGTATCATTGATAAACAGTCAGTTGTAATTAATTTATATTTTATTTGGAATTATTCTAGATTACTCCCTATACTTGTATCATTATTTAAACTTATTCTAAATAGATACATTAATGAGAACTGTAGTACTTCTTTCCGCTGTGTTTGTCTTCACTGTAAATTCATATGCGCAGGATAAATCCGGAAGGAGAAAGAACGCCACTGATTCTCTTGGAAATGCATTAAAAGAGGTAGTCGTAACCGGACAATATCAGCCGCAATCCCTTAGAAACTCTGTGTATCAGACCCGCATCATCACTGCTGAACGTATTCGCTTGCGTGCTGCAACCAACATCCAGCAGGTACTCAACACTGAACTTGGTTTTCGATTTTCAAATGACCTTACTCTTGGCACAAGCGATATCCAGATGATGGGAATGACGGGCAGGAATGTAAAGATTCTGCTTGACGGAGTACCTATGGTAGACAGAAGCGATACACGTGAAAGTTTAAACCAGATTGATATCAACACGGTTGACCATATTGAAATTGTAGAAGGACCGCTTTCCGTTTCTTATGGAACGGATGCACTGGCAGGTGTGATCAATATCATCACTAAATCTCCTGTTAAAGAAACCGTCAATATCAATGCCCGTATTCAGGAAGAGACTGTTGGCAGCTCTTACTCAGTCTTCAGTAAAGAAGGTTCACATTTGCAGCATGTTGGTGCCGCCTGGCAGAATAAAGGCTGGAATGTTCTGGGGGGGCTGACGCATAATGATTTCGGTGGTTATAATGTTCCGGGGGCTTTGGCTACTGCAGAAGAAATTGCTGCCAATACGAACCGATGGAAGCCAAAAGAACAATGGCTGGCGAATACAAGGTTCGGGTATGCGCAGAGCAATTTCAATGTATGGTACAGGTTGGATTATGTGGATGAAACAATCGACAGCAAAGGTGCGTATAACCCTAATAACTTCAGATCTACCGATCAGAAATATATCACCAACAGGTACAGTCAGCAGTTACACGGCGATTATACAGTAAATGAACGCTTGCAGCTGAGTGGCATTGTTGGACTCTCAAATCTGAAACGCAGAACTAAAACGGTTGTGCATGATTACACCACAGGAAATGAAGAGCTATCTGCCGGGGCAGGGGAACAGGATATCTCTAAATTTCAGTCGACCAATATCCGTACCACTGCCCAGTATAAATTATCAGAGCGCGCTTCGTTCCAGCCAGGTGTGGAGATCAATCTGGACAATGCCAGCGGGGCCAGGATCTTAGGTTCGCCATCGATCAATGATTATGCATTTTTTATCTCCTCGGAACTGAGATTGTTCAAAGACGTAACGATCCGTCCGGGCTTACGTTTCATCAGCAACTCTGTATATGATGCTCCTCCGGTAATTCCTTCCCTCAATACCAAGATCAGGTTAAATGATATACTGGATCTGCGATTCGGATATGCGAGTGGATTCCGTTCTCCGGCACTCCGAGAATTATATTATGACTTCTTTGATGCCAGCCACTCGATTATGGGTAATGAAAACCTGAAGGCGGAGCAATCCAATAGTTTTACGGCTTCCCTGTCTCTATCCGAAACAGCCCAGGATGACCTTCGCTTTCGTTCAGTGCTGAGCGGATTCTATAATAACTTCAGAAACAGAATTGATTACGGGCTTTCGGTAGCGGATCCAACGATCACCACACTGATTAACATCGCAAAATACAAAACTACCGGCGGAACTTTTGAAAATACCCTTTACCTGAGGGACTGGCAGGCATCATTAGGCTTTTCTTACATCGGGACTTACAACCAGTACAGCGAATCTGCGGAGCAGTATGGGGAATCTCCCGAGTTTGTCTGGACGCCGGAAGTAAATACAAACATCACCTACAGTTTCAGGAAAACGGGAACCACTGCAAATTTAGCTGTTAAGTATACCGGCAAAAGACCTGTGTATGAACTGGCTACGCTGGACAATCTGGAGCAGGTGCGACTGGCGAAAGTCGGCGCCTTCACCACAGCAGATCTCATGTTCACGCAAAGTATATTGAAATCACTGAACCTGAATGCCGGGATAAAGAACCTTTTTGATACCAAAATGCTGAGCAATACAGCGATTGTGAATACATCGGCACACAGTTCCGGGGGCTCAGTTCCCCTGAACTACGGAAGGTCGTACGTGCTGGGACTAAGTTTCAATTTTAACCAATAAACAATTATAAAATACCCTAAACACATCATGAAAAAATTTACTAAAATCATTGCTCTCTTCTGTTTTACTGCTGCGTTCGCGGCCTGTAGCAAAGATGATGATCCAATCGTTACGGTACCTGCCTCAGACGGCAGTACCTTAACATTGAACGGCCTTATTGGTGCTGAAGATGGTGCAAGCGCTGGAAATAGCGTATTTGTAGACTTCAGCACCGATAAACAAACACCGGTGGCGCGTGCTTCCTGGGATTTAGGTTTTTACTCTGGAACAGAGTACAGGGTGATCCTCAATCACAGCGTTGGCGCCACTGCGATTGCGCTTAGCAAAAACAACCTGAATGAGGTGACAGCAGCAGATACCATTGCTCTGGCAGCATCTTCCACCCTGGCTGTTGGGCAGGGACTGGGTACATTCAGCATCATTGATCCGGTTGAAGGCAATGCTGCATCTTATCTGGCAGGCACAGTGATACAGGCAGTCTCTGCCACTGAAGCGGATAACAAAGTATACATTATGAACCGTGGTGCAACCGGCGTTACTGGGAACAGGGGATGGCAGAAAATACGTGTGATCCGCAATGCGAGTGGTTATACCCTGCAATATGCCAAAATTAATGAGACAACTTTTAAAACACTGAATATTGCAAAAGATGCGGCTTTCAACTTCAAATATGTCTCTTTTGTTAGCGGCGCAGTGGCGGTAGAGCCCGAAAAAGCAGCATGGGATATAGAATGGGGGCTTTCAACATATAAAGCAAACGCAACTCTTCCCTATACTTATTCAGATTTTGTGATTCTCAATTTTGTTGGAGGTGCTACGGCCGCTGAAGTGATCTTCTCAGGAACTGCTGCAAACAGCACGGTTACCTATGCGAACTTTACAGAAGCCAATCTTACAGGGATCAGCTTCCTGGGAACAAGAGATGTGATCGGTTCAAACTGGAGATCAACCACAGGTACCGCTGGTGTGAAAACAGATCGTTTTTACCTGGTTAAGGATCCTGCAGGAAATATATACAAATTGAAATTTATCAGCTTCCACGCCAGTGACAGTGGGGTGAGAGGTAAACCGGTAGTAGAATATAAGCTGGTTAAAAAGGCCTAAACTTGGTTAGTTTGTTGTGCAAGGCTGGCTTCCGCGTGCTAACGGAAGCCGCCTTTTTATTTTTAAAATCCGATTATGAAACTAAATATTTTACCCTTAGCTCTGCTTGTATTAAGCCTGGGAGCATGTAATAACAATACCAAAGAAACTACTGCGGCCTTGCCGGACAGTACAAAGATTGTCTCTCTGAACGGGGCAGTATCTGAAGTGCTGGCAGGACTGGGACTGGAAAAGAATATCGCTGGTACAGATATTACCAGCAATTATCCTGAAAGCCTGAAGGCGAAGCCAAAAGTTGGCCACAATAAGAATATCAATGCCGAAGGCGTGATGGCGCTGCAGCCAGATTTGATCATCGGTCTGAAGAAAGAAGTAAGCCCGGCATTGGCTGCACAATTTAAAGCTGCGGGTGTGAAACTGTTGCTGGCAGATCAGGAATATTCCGTGGAAGGCACCAAAAAACTCATCCATTTCCTGGCGGACAGCTTACATGCCAAAGCGAAAGGAGATTCAGTAGTTAAGGTGCTGGAGGCTGATCTCTCGAAGGTTCCTGCTGTTGCCGCAGCGGATAAAAAACCGAAAGTACTATTTATATATGCCCGTGGTACCGGAACCATGATGGTGGGCGGAACAGGTACGGCAATTGATCAGGCGATCAGCCTGGCCGGTGGACAAAATGCAGTGACAGCATTTGCAGATTATAAACCGCTGACAGCTGAGGCTTTGGTGAAAGCCAATCCTGATATCATCTTGTTGTTCGACAGTGGTCTCCAAAGTCTGGGAGGTGCTGCGGGACTGACGAAGGTGCAGGGCATAAAGCAGACAAATGCCGGGAAAAACAATAAAATTATTACCATGGATGGCGAATTGCTGAGCAGCTTTGGTCCGCGGTTAGGGATTGCCATTCAGGAATTAGCCTCCAAAATTAAGTGACGAGAAATACCGGATATATATTAATGGCAATGTTTGTCCTGCTGGTCGGAACAATGGTTTTATCCTCCTGTATAGGCGCAGTGAGTATCAGTTTTGCTGAACTGACCGGTATCCTTGGAAAACAGGCAGGTTTTTCCGGAACTACTCATTTTAAGCCGCAGCAGGCAGCGGTATTGCTGAACATCAGACTCCCGAGAGTTTTTCTCGGTGTGCTCATTGGCGCGGGACTGGGGATATCAGGTGCGGCGGTGCAGGGGCTGTTCAGAAATCCACTGGCAGAGCCAGGTTTAATCGGCATCTCTTCAGGAGCGACCTTATTTGCTGTACTGATGATTGTGCTGGAGGTAGGATTCTTCAGGTCCCTGAGTGGCATATCGGGCTTTTATGCCTTGTCGCTTGCCGCTTTTACCGGGGCCTGTATCACTACAAGCGTCGTATATCGCTTGTCTGTCAGAAACGGCAGAACGGTGACGACAACCTTACTCCTGTCGGGCATAGCAATCAATGCGCTGGCAGGTGCTTTTACGGGATTGCTTACTTATATGGCTACAGACGAGCAGCTGCGTACGATTACTTTCTGGAGCCTGGGTAGCCTGGGAGGTGCGAGCTGGGAAACGGTAACAGGGATCTTACCTTTTATTCTAATCCCTGTTGCGGTATTACCTTTGATTGCTAAATCCTTAAATGCGCTGGCACTGGGAGATGCTGAGGCGCTCCATATGGGAATTGATGTCCGTAACCTGAAGAGAATTATTATCGTACTGGCAACAATTGCAGTAGGGGCTTCTGTAGCAGTAGCAGGCACCATTGGTTTTATCGGGCTGATCGTGCCGCATATTATCAGAATGACCTTTACTGCAGATAACAGGCTGGTGATTCCGGGCTCTGCACTGTTGGGTGCAGCACTGCTGACACTGGCCGACCTGCTGGCGAGGACCATCGTTGTGCCTGCTGAACTGCCCATTGGCATTTTGACAGCGCTGATCGGAACACCCGTATTTTTATACATTATCATTGCGGAGCGTAATAAAAGTAACATATGATAGAAGTAAACGAACTGTCTTACCATGTATGTAGTAAGGAACTGCTGCAGCGCTTGAGCTTTGAAGTGAAGTCGGGCGAATTGCTTACTATACTCGGTGCCAATGGTGCAGGAAAAAGTACCCTGATGAAATTGCTCTGCCGGGAGATTACACCCAGTTACGGAAATATCAATTTTCGTGGGAAGCGGCTTCAGCAGTATACACTTCCGGAACTTGCGAAACAGCGTGCCGTACTATCACAGCAGAGTACGATCTCCGTATCTTTCATCGTGACTGAGCTGGTGATGATGGGAAGGTATCCTCATTTTGAACAGGTTCCTGCAGCAAGGGATTTGGAAGTGGTGCAGCTGGCGATGGAAGAAACGGGAATCACACATCTCTCGGGCAGAGACTATAATACACTTTCCGGCGGAGAGCAGCAGCGTGTCCAGTTGGCGCGCGTGCTGGCGCAGGTGTATGACTGCCCTGATGCCTGTCTGTTTCTGGATGAACCTACCAATGGGCTGGATCTCTTATACCAGCAGCAAATGATGGAGCTGGCACGGCGGCTGGCCGACAAAGGTTATTGTGTAATTTGTATATTGCATGATATCAATTTTGCCTCCCGTTTTGCAGATCAGATCCTGATGTTGAAGGCAGGCAGGAAGGTAGCCATGGGCCCGCCCGTTGAGGTGATCAGTTGTGAGAACATCCATGAAACTTTCAGCATCAACGTAAAGCTGATGGCCTGTGAAGGATATAGTTGTCCGCTGGTTATTCCTGCCATGAGTCAGAATAAACTATAATAAATAAAGTATTAATTGATTAAAGACAAAGACATGAGTGAGATTATAGAATTGAAAAGCCAGTGGGATGCTTTTAAAATTGAGAATCCTAAGGTAAGAATCAGAGATGCAGCCAAACAATTGGGTACCACTGAAGCTGAGTTGTTAGCGACCGCCACAGGTACTTCGGTCATCCGTTTGAAAAACGAATTTCAGGAAATCCTGAAGAGCGTGGAGTCGCTGGGAAAGGTGATGGCACTGACACGTAATGATTATTGCGTGCATGAACGCAAAGGTGTGTACAGTAATTTATCATTCTCCGGACCAATGGGTCTTGCCGTAAACCCTGATATCGATCTGCGCCTGTTTATGTCGGCCTGGTCTTCAGTATTTGCCGTAGATGAAAACGGGCGTAAAAGCCTGCAGTTTTTTGCTAAAGACGGCGAGGCTATTCATAAGATTTACCTTGGGGAAACGAGTGATGTCGCAGCTTTTGAAACGTTGGTGGATCATTTTACCGCAGCGGATCAGCATGCGGCGCTGGAGATTGTAAAAGATAAGGCTGCTGCCACGGAAAAACCCGATGCAGAGATTGATGCCGCTGGTTTCCGTGAGCAGTGGCTCAGCCTGACAGACACGCACGCCTTTCATGCCTTACTGCGAAAATTTGGTGTCAGCAGAACTCAGGGTTTGCGTCTGGCGCCGGAAGGACATGCGGTACAGATTTCCTACGAGTCACTTAAAGATATTTTTCAAAAGGTTTCTGATACCGGTCTGGAGATTATGGTGTTTACCGGTAACAAAGGATGTATTCAGATTCATACTGGTCCTGTAAAAAAACTGGTGCAGGCCGGCCCCTGGTTCAATGTGCTTGATCCTGATTTTAATATGCATTTGCGTGAGGACGGAATTGCTGCTGTATGGCTGGTGAAAAAGCCGACTGAAGATGGTATTGTCACGAGTATTGAAGTGTTTGATAGCGAAGGTTCAATCATTGTGCAGTTTTTTGGCAAACGTAAACCTGGAATCCCTGAAAATGAGAACTGGAGATTGACGGTTAATGAATTGGCGGTGATTTTATAATCATTGCCATACACAAGATATTTTGCTAATTTTAGGGCGCATAACTCACCCTCTAAGTTTAAATATTTTGGATAAGGAACCAACAAATACAAAAGATCTGGAAAAACAGGTTGCTGCTCGTGAAGCTGTTAAATACATTCGTGATCATGATATCGTAGGCCTGGGAACAGGCTCTACTGCTTATTACGCTATTCTCGAAGTGGCGGAACTTGTGAAAAATGGATTCAAAATTAAAGGTGTGCCGACCTCTGAGCATACTGCTGCCCTTGCCACTTCTCTTGGAATAGAGTTGCTGGATATGAATGATGTAGAGTACATCGATGTAACTATTGACGGCGCAGATGAGTTTGACGAAAACCTGAATCTGATCAAAGGGGGAGGCGGTGCCCATTTCAGGGAAAAGATTGTGGCCTCGCTCACAAAAAAAGAAATCATCATTGCCGATGCTGCAAAAAAAGTTGAACAGCTTGGCAAGTTCAAAGTACCTGTAGAAATAGTGCCGCTGGCGCTGAATTATGTACTGCGCGCAATGACGAAGCTTGGTGGAACCGGAAACGTGAGAATGAAAGATGGCAAGCAGTATATCACCGACAATCACAACCTGATTGTAGATGCAGATTTCGGCCTGATCGCCGACCCTGCCGACCTGTCAGAAAAGCTGAACCAAATAGAAGGTATATTGGCCCATGGCTTGTTTGTTGACCTGGCGGCTGTGGTCATCGTGGGACAGGGAAATGAAGCCATTACTTACACTAAATAAGAATCGTTTCTCCGGTTGTTGCTTAAATCCTTATCTTTGTCTTATCAAATCACCTTGTAAGTGATGATTAAATATTTCATTTCATTCACATATAAATCATAGTTGTAGATGATTAACATTACATTACCGGATGGCTCTGTCCGTCCGTACGAAAGTGGGATTACCGCCCACCAAATTGCTTTATCCATTTCTGAAGGATTAGCACGCAACGTGCTCGCTGCCGAAGTAGACGGTGAAGTCTGGGATTCATCCAGACCAATTGAAAAAGACGCTGCAGTAAAATTACTGACCTGGAATGACACTGCCGGTAAGGCTACATTCTGGCATTCATCTGCGCATATCATGGCAGAAGCCCTTGAGGCACTATATCCGGGTACTAAATTCGGTATCGGCCCTGCTATTGAAACAGGATTTTATTACGATGTGGACTTTGGTGACCATGAGTTCTCTTCGGACGATTTCAAGGCGATTGAGACCAAATTCATGGAGCTGGCGAAACAGAAAGAAGTTTTTGAGCGTACCAGTGTTTCTAAAGGTGATGCAATCAATTACTTTACTGAAAAGGGCGACGAATATAAGCTTGACCTGCTGCAGGGCCTGGAAGACGGAAAGATTACCTTTTATAAACAGGGTGCCTTCACAGATCTGTGCCGTGGTCCGCATATTCCAAATACAGGCTTTGTAAAGGCTGTGAAGCTGATGAATGTTGCGGGTGCATACTGGAGAGGGGATGAGACAAAAAAGCAACTCACAAGAATTTATGGGGTAACTTTTCCCAAAGCAAGCGAGCTGACAGAATATTTGCAGATGATCGAGGAAGCGAAAAAGCGCGACCACAGAAAATTGGGTAAAGAACTGGAGTTATTTGCTTTTTCGGATAAGGTAGGAATGGGGCTGCCTTTATGGTTGCCTAAAGGAACTGCTTTGCGTGAGCGCCTGGTGAGCTTTTTAACAAAAGCACAGGGGAAAGCCGGGTATGAGCAGGTAATCACTCCGCATATCGGTCATAAAAATTTATATGTGACTTCAGGTCACTGGGATAAATATGGTAAAGACTCCTTCCAGTCGATCAAAACTCCGCAGGAGGGAGAGGAGTTCCTTTTAAAACCAATGAACTGTCCTCACCATTGTGAGATTTATAAAGTTAAACCGCGTTCTTACAAAGATCTTCCCTTACGTTTTGCTGAATTCGGTACGGTTTACCGTTATGAGCAGAGCGGAGAACTACACGGCCTGACAAGGGTGCGTGGGTTTACTCAGGATGACGCACACTTGTTCTGCAGACCGGATCAGGTAAAAGATGAGTTTAAGAAGGTGATCGACCTGGTACTGTATGTATTTAAATCGTTAGGTTTTAATGATTATACTGCGCAGGTATCATTAAGAGATCCTGAAAACAAATCAAAATACATCGGAACAGATGAAAACTGGAAACTTGCTGAAAGTGCCATCATCGATGCCGCTGCTGAAAAAGGCCTGAATACAGTAGTAGAATTGGGCGAAGCTGCATTTTATGGTCCTAAACTGGACTTCATGGTAAAAGATGCTTTAGGTAGAAAATGGCAGCTGGGAACAATTCAGGTGGATTACAATTTGCCGGAGCGTTTTGAACTTGAATATACCGGCAGTGATAACCTGAAACACAGACCGGTGATGATACACAGAGCGCCATTTGGCTCACTGGAACGTTTTGTTGCCGTATTGATTGAACATTGTGCAGGTAATTTCCCGTTATGGCTTTCACCGGAACAATTCATAATCCTTCCTATTTCAGAAAAGTATGAAGATTATGCTAAAAAAGTTTCAGATGAACTAAATAATTCCGATATTCGCGGTTTGATTGACTTCCGCGATGAGAAGATCGGGAGGAAGATCAGGGACGCAGAGGTTAAAAAGACGCCTTACATGCTGATAATCGGTGAAAAGGAAATGGCGGAAGGTAAGTTGTCAGTGAGGAAGCATGGTGAGGGAGATTTAGGCGAGATGACAATCGAGGCGTTCAGAGAATTATTAATTAAAGAAATTACAGTTTAAATAATATATAAATTTGGCATTAGGCAGACCAGGATTTAACAGGGGACCACGTCCTCCTTTTAAGAAAAAAGAAGCAGAACATAATATTAATCAGTTTATCAGGGCCCAGGAGGTCAGATTAGCTGGAGATAATGTTGAACCGGGGATTTATCCTTTGGCAAAAGCTTTAGCCCTTGCGGATGAACTGGAACTGGATCTGGTAGAGATATCACCTAACGCAGTGCCTCCGGTTTGTAGAATAATCGATTACAGCAAATTTGTTTACGAGCAAAAGAAAAAGCAAAAAGAGATTAAGGCAAATGCTAAGCAAACAGTAATTAAGGAAATCCGTTTCGGTCCTAATACGAATGATCATGATTTTCAGTTTAAACTGAAACATGCGCAGAGTTTTTTGGAAAGTGGCGAAAAAGTAAGAGCATACGTACATTTCAAAGGTAGGGCAATCGTTTACAAAGAGCAGGGAGAAATCCTGTTGCTTAAGTTTGCACAGGCTTTGGAAGACATAGGAAAAGTGGAATTGTTACCTAAATTAGAGGGTAAAAGAATGTTCCTGACGCTTGCTCCAAAAGTTGCAAAAAAATAAATAAGTTACATAAATAAACACAGGTTATGCCAAAAATGAAAACCAATTCCAGTGCTAAAAAGCGTTTCTCGCTTACTGGAACAGGTAAAATCGCTAGAAAGAACGCATACAAAAGCCACATCTTGACAAAGATGTCTACAAAACGTAAGCGTAATTTAGGTCACACTTCAATGGTGTCAGCTGCTGATATGGGCAACGTTAAGCGTATGCTTGCTATCGGTAAATAATTAATTTTTAACCAGGTACCCGGTAGTAAGTTTGCTGAAATACGCAACACCGTTTATCAAAAAACAACAACACTATGCCACGTTCGGTAAACGCAGTAGCTTCGAGAAGAAGAAGGAAAAAAGTCCTTAATATGGCCAAAGGCTATTGGGGATCAAGAAGTAAAGTATTCACTGTAGCCAAAAATACGGTTGAAAAAGGTTTGCAATATGCATACCGTGACCGTAAAGTTAAGAAAAGAGAATTCCGCGGATTGTGGATCCAACGTATCAACGCTGGAGCTCGTCAGCACGGTATTTCTTACTCTCAACTGATCGGTAAATTAGCTACTAAAAATATTGGTTTAAACCGTAAGGTTTTAGCTGATTTAGCTATGAATCACCCTGAGGCTTTCAAAGCTGTAATTGATACAGTTAAATAGAAATAACTAAGTACAAAAAAAGGCTATCTCATATGAGATAGCCTTTTTTTTTGAATTGAAATTCTGATTAAGCCTTAGCAGCTTTCTTTTTGTCTTTCTTCGCCTTTTTCTCGGCATGAATAGCGTCCAGCTTTGTTTTTTGTTCTGCTGTAAGCACTTGATCAAGTTTTGCTTCCGTGGCTTTCTTAATCGCTTTCTGCTGATCTTTCAATGCGCTTTTCGCGGCTGTACCAGATTTGTGAAGACTCTCGGATTTCTGAAACTTTTCCAGTTCTATAGCATACACTTTCTTTTTTTGGTCTGCATTTAGCGAAAGTTCCTTTTGCAATTTTTCTGTGCTTTTTTCTGCTTTTTGAGCAGGAGTAGCTTTTTCTTTCTGAGCAGCAGTGTGG